>Ga0100398_1000104_pt1 | contig 76941 bp, 64 predicted proteins | sample CryGeymeta201522_FD_81568 | JGI IMG/M metagenome (GOLD analysis project Ga0100398, IMG submission 81568) | Groundwater microbial communities from Crystal Geyser aquifers in Utah, USA - Crystal Geyser metaG 2015-22 | ecosystem: Environmental > Aquatic > Deep subsurface > Groundwater | place: USA...
GCCACTGCAAGCACCCAGGCGCCCGGTGCCGGTGCCACAGCCGGTGCCACAGCCGGTGCCACAGCCGGTGCCACAGCCGGTGCCACAGCCGGTGCCACAGCCGGTGCCACAGCCGGTGCCCCTGGCTTTGTCGAGGATGACCCGACGACCTGGGGCAATCCGGGGCGCAACGACGAATGTCCCTGCGGCTCTGGCAAGAAGTTCAAGCACTGCCATGGCCGCCTGACCTGAGCCTTGCGTCGGCGCGGCGGAGTCCTTGCCGCGCTTTTGCCGCAAACCTGGGAACAGTGGGGCGAAAATGCCCCTTTTTGCGTCTATTCACGGCATAATCGCGCCAAGATCATGGTGGACACTCCGTCTCAACCAATGCGGTGGAGTGAATCCGATGTCTCTGAATTCCTTGATCATCCGGGTTGCGGCGGGTGGCATCTTGCTGGTCGGTGGCGCCTTGTTCGTGGCCCAATCCGGACTGATCGGATCGCCCGGCATTGCACAATCGGACATCAACGCGCTGGAAGAACGCGTCTTGACCTCGGGGTCGCTGCCCATGGGCAGCATGACGCCCACCCTGCCGCAGATCGACATGGCCGCGAATGTTCGCCTGCCGATGACGGCAGAACCGATTGCCCCCGAAGCGACAATCCGCCCGGCCAGTTTCGCCGACGAGACACCGGGTCCCGCCACATCCATCCCCGTCAGTCCCACCCCCGTCGATGGCCGCCAGAGCGACCTGGGCCTGCCCTGCACCGTGACGGTCACGGCAACCGCGCTTCCAGCCGCCATGGTCGGACTGGACGTGATGGCGCCTTGCCGCACCGACGCCGCGGTCAACATTGTGCATTCCGGCCTGCAGATCGCGGCGCGCACCGATGCGCTTGGCCTCCTGACCCTGGATATCCCCGCGTTCGAAACCCCCGCCTTCTTCTCCGTCACCTTCGATGACTTGGTGCAGGAAACGGCCCTGGTCGCCTTGCCCGATCTGCGCGACTACGATCGCATCGGCCTGAACTGGGACGGCGCTATGGGGCTGGAACTGCATGCCATGGAATTCGGCGCCGCCTTCGGTGAAGCCGGGCATGTCTGGCAAGAGGCCCCCGCCACCGCCGACGCCGCCATTGCGGGCGTGGGCGGCTTCCTGAGCCTGATCGCGACCGACGACGCCAGCCATGTGCAGGTCTATACCCTGCCCCGCGCCACCCTGCGCGAAGGCGCCACGGTGCGCCTGTCCATCGACGCCCCGGTGACGGAGGCAAATTGCACCCGCCCCGTCATGGCGCGCACGCTTCGCGCCGAAGCGGCCGGGCCGGTCGATGTCACCGACCTGACCTTCACCGTGCCGGGCTGTGACGCGGTGGGCGACGTTCTGGTCTTGCAAAACCTGCTCGAGGACCTGAGACTCGCCTCGAATTGAGGCGCACGCAGTCAGGGTTTCGCATGAACACGCGGATCGGGGCGGCCCTTTGGGTCGCCCTTTCCATATGCCAACCCGGTGCCCTGTCGGCGCAGGATGTCGCGCTGCGCTCGCTTGACGGGTCGGTGGCACTTGAGGGCAACCTCATCTCCTATGACGGCGCGTTCTATCGGCTCGACACGATCTATGGCGCGCTGACCGTCTCGGCGGAGGGCGTGACCTGCGCCGGGCCGGGCTGCCCCGACCTTGCCACCTTCGTGGCCGAGGCGCGGGTGGCCGGGGCCGCAACGGTCGCCGAAGGGCTGCTGCCCGCCCTGTTGCTGGCCTTCGCCGACAGCCAGGGTCTCGTGCTGCGCACGGACGACGGATCGGACGGTCGGACCTATCTGCTGGTGCGCGCCGATGGCTCTGCGGCGGCGCGGTTCACCGTCATCCCCGGCTCGACCGAGGATGGCTTTCGCGCCTTGCGCGCCGGGTTGGCGGATATCGCGCTGGCCCTGCGGGAGCCGTCGGTGGCCGAGATCCGCGCCGCCGACGCGGCCAGCCCCGACGACCCGCCGCTGGACGACCGCGTCCGGGTGCTGGCGCTCGATGCGCTGGTGCCCGTGGTCTCGGGCGCGAACCCGATCCATGCCCTGTCGCTGCCGCAACTGGCGCAGATCTTCTCGGGCGAGATCAGCAATTGGCAGGAAGTGGGCGGACCGGACGCGCCGGTGGAATTGCACCTCCTGTCCCCCGGCTTCGGCCTTGCACAGGCGTTCTCGGCCCGCGTTTTGTTGCCGTCCGAGGCCGGATTGTCCGGCGACATCATCCGCCATGGCAGCGTCGAGGCCCTGGCCGATGCCGTGGCGACCGATGCCTATGCCATCGGGATCACGGCCCGGTCCGGGATCGGCGCCGCCCGCGCCCTGCCTCTTGTCGGTGCCTGCGGATTTGCCCAAAGCGCCACGGAAGACGCCGTGAAGGCCGAGGATTATCCCCTGACCGCGCCCGTCCACATGTATCTTGCACCGCGCCGGTTGCCGCTTCTGGTGCGCCAGTTCCTCGCCTTCACCGAAACGGAAGAGGCCGAACGCCGGGTGCGCGCCGCGGGTTTCGTGAACCAGGTGCTGACCCGCACACCCCTTGCCGTTCAGGGCGAGCGACTGACCACCGCGATCCGCGCGGCCGATGCGGAGACCGGCTTGCAGGCCTTGCAGGATGTGGTGGAGATCCTGGGCACCGCCGATCGGCTGTCGACCACGTTCCGCTTCAATCCCGGCGGATCGGAGCTGGACATCCAGTCCCGCGCCTCCATCGCCCGCTTGGCGGCAGCGCTGGAGCGCGGCGCCTTCGACGGGCGGCGCTTGATCCTTGCCGGGTTCTCCGATGGCGACGGCCCGGCAGAGATCAATGCCCGCCTGTCGCTTCGGCGGGCGGGCGTGGTGCGCGATGCCTTGCTGGCGGCGGCGGCAGCGGCGGCACCAGACCGGGTTGAACTGGTGGTGGAGGGATTCGGGGAAACCATGCCGCTGGCCTGCGACGACACCGATTGGGGCCGGGCGGCGAACCGCCGCGTCGAGGTTTGGCTGGAATGAGGGGGGGCGCCCGCTGCAGACGGGTCGACGTGTGGGTGCAGCGAGCGGTTTCGCCCGCTGACGCGGGCGACCGGCCGGGGGGCGTTGCCCCCCGGACCCCCCAGAGTTTTCTGCCAAGATGAACGGGCAAGCGCCCCGTGCCGTGTGCCCGTTGCCGTGTGCCGTGTGCCGTGTGCCGTGTGCCGTGTCAGAGATAGCCTTCCGACCGGAAGCTGAGTTCGCGGGCCTTGCCGATGACAAGGTGGTCGTGGATGGTGATGCCGAAGACATCGGCGGCATCCCGGACGGCATTGGTCATGTCGATGTCGGACTGGCTGGGCGTCGGATCGCCCGAGGGGTGGTTATGCACGAGAATCATCGCCGTCGCGTTCAGTTCCAGCGCGCGCTTGACGACTTCGCGCGGGTAGACCGGGACGTGGTCCACGGTGCCATTGGCCTGTGCTTCATCCGCGATCAGCACGTTCTTGCGATCGAGGTAGAGGACCCGGAACTGTTCGAGGTCGCGGTGCGCCATGGCCGTCTGGCAATAGTCGAGCAGCGCATCCCATGACGAGAGAATCGGCTTCTGCATCACCCGCGCGCGGGCCATGCGGTGGCCGACCGCCTGCATCAGCTTGAGCTGGAACACGACCTTGTCGCCGGCGCCCTCCACCTCTTTCAGGCGGGCATCGGGGGCGGCAAGAACGTGGTTGAGATCCCCGAACCGCTCCAGCAGCCGCTTGGCCAGCGGCTTGGTGTCGCCGCGCGGGATGGCGCCGTAGAGGATCATTTCCAGCAGCTCGTAATCCGGCACGGCATCGGCCCCGCCGTCGGTGAAGCGCGCGCGCAGGCGGTCGCGGTGCTTGTGGCGATGCACCTCCGCCCCCTTGGACGGGCCGCCGGCCTTGCGCGCGACGGGCACGGCCCGCACGAAGCGGGGCGAGACTTCTTCAAACGAAAAGGCAGGTTGATCGGCCATGGGGCAAGTCTGCCGCAAAATGGTTAACCGTTCGTTTAGGCGGACCGGACCGCCCGTTCCCCGCGGCCCGGCCAGACGCCTGCGTTCAATCCGCGTCCCAGGTCGGGTGGAACTTGCCCGCAGGCGACAGCGTGAAGATCTCGGCCCCCGTCGCGGTCACGCCGATGGAATGTTCGAACTGCGCCGACAGCGACTTGTCGCGCGTCACGGCCGTCCAGTCGTCCGCCAGCACCTTGGTTTCGGGGCGGCCCAGGTTCACCATCGGCTCGATCGTGAAGAACATGCCCTCTTCCAGCCGGGGCCCGGTGCCGGGGCGTCCGTAATGCAGCACGTTCGGCGGCGCGTGGAACACCTGCCCAAGGCCATGGCCGCAGAAATCGCGCACCACGCTCATGCGTTGGGCTTCGACATAGCTCTGGATTGCGAAGCCGATGTCGCCGAAGGTGTTGCCGGGGCGCACGGCCTCGATCCCCTTCATCAGCGCGTCATGGGTAACCTGCAACAGACGCTCCGCCTTGCGGGGGATGGTGCCGGCCACATACATCCGGGAATTGTCCCCGAACCAGCCATCCACGATCACCGTCACGTCGATGTTGAGGATGTCGCCGTTCTTGAGCACCTTGTCGCCGGGAATGCCGTGGCAAACCACGTGGTTGACCGAGATGCAGGACGCGTGCCGATACCCGCGATAGCCCTTGGTGGCGGGAATGGCCTCCGCCTCCAGCACCCAGGCTTCGATCTGGGCGTCCAACGCGCCCGTGGTGACACCGGGCAGGACGAAAGGCACGATCCGGTCCAGAATGTCGGCCGCCAATGCGCCCGCTCGGCGCATGCCGGCGACGTCGCGTGCGTCGTGAATGCGGATGCCATCCCGTGTCAGGCGGCCCTTGAAATCGTCCAAACCGTCGGTCTCCCCTTGTGAACGACAACAATTTAGGACCGTGAAATCAAAAATGCCAGTGACGGCGATGTCACAATCACACGTCGCGCGCTTGCAGCGCCGGGTCCACGGGCAGCGGCCCGGCAAGGGTGATGCCGACGGGCGAGATGTCGGTCCCGTGGCAGATCATTTCGACCCCCGCCGCGCGGGCGGCATCGAACGCGCGGGCATAGGCCGGGTCGAGATCAGGGGCGAGGCGGAAGCGGCCGCAATCGGTCCGCTGCACGACGTAAAGCATCACGGCGCGGCGCCCGTCCTGCGCGATCCGGGCCAGTTCACGCAGGTGCTTGGCCCCGCGCGCGGTGACGCAATCGGGGAACTCGGCCCAGTCGCCCTCGCGGCGGAGGTGACAATTCTTGACCTCGACGAACGCATCGGGGCGGCCCGGTTCGGACAGCAGGAAATCGATGCGGCTGTTCTCCTCCCCATAGCGTTGTTCCGGACGAAGGCCGCGATACCCGCGCAGGGTCTCGATCCGCCCCTCGGCCAGCGCATCGCCCACCAGCCGGTTCGGCAGGCCCGCGTCGATCCCGGCGAAATGGCCGCCGGGCAACTCCACCAGCCGCCACCCGAAACGCAGCGTCTTCCGGGGATCGTCGTTGGGCAGCAGCCAGATCCGAGCACCCGTATCCTTCAGGCCCAGCATCGCGCCGGGATTGGGACAATGGACGGTGACCTCTCGTCCGGTCTCCGGTCCGTCTTCCAGAATGCAATCGGCAAGGAAGCGTTTGTAGCGGCGGACCAGGCGCGCGGCGCGCAGGGGGGATGGAAACAGCATGTCGGGCGACCTATACCGATCCGCGACCCGATCCAACCCGCGCGCCGCCCGGCGCGGCGACCACCCGATGAAGGAACTTGCGCCGATGCAGAACCCAACCGCCGCCATGCTGGTCATCGGGGACGAGATCCTGTCGGGCCGCACCCGTGACAGCAACATGAACCACCTCGCGACGGCGCTGACCGAACATGGCATCGCACTGCTGGAAGCGCGGATGATCCGCGACGATCGCGCCGCCATCGTGCACCATGTGCGCCAGCTTTCGGCGGCCCATGACCACCTGTTCACCTCCGGCGGTATCGGGCCGACCCATGACGACATCACCGCCGAGGCCGTGGCCGAAGCGATGGGGGCCGCCTGCGGCATCCGCGACGATGCGCGCGCCGTCCTGCAAGCCCATTACGACCGTTCGGGGATGGAGCTGAACGCGGCGCGCCTGCGCATGGCGCGCGTTCCCGATGGCGCCCGCCTGATCGACAACCCGGTCAGCGCCGCGCCGGGCTTCACGCTCGGCAATGTGCATGTCATGGCCGGGGTGCCACAGATCTTCGAGGCGATGCTGGCCGGCATCCTGCCGACGCTCTCGGGCGGCGCGCCGGTGCTGTCGCAATCCCTGCGCGTGACCCGGGGTGAAGGCGATATCGCCGCACCGCTCGGGCTGCTGGCAGAGGCCAATCCCGATGTCTCCATCGGCTCCTACCCGTTCCAGAAGGACGGTATCCACGGCACCAACCTTGTGGTGCGCAGCCAGGACGGCGCGGCGGTGAACCGGGTGATGGCCGAACTCGCGGCGCTGTTCGCGGATGCGCCATGACCCTTGCCGACCTGATACCGGTGCTGGCCGCCACGTGGCCCCCGGCTGCGACGCGTCAGATCGGGCCGTTCACGGTGCCCCGCCCCGACCCCGGCGGCAATCGCGTCAGCGCCGCGCGGCTGACCGATCCGAAGGCCCACGGCGCGTCCGACGCGGATCTCCTCGCCGCCATTGCCGCGATGGAGGATCAGGGCCGCTTGCCGCTGTTCCAGGTGCTGGACCATCAGGCCCCGCTGACCGCCATGCTCGACGCGCGCGGCTACATCGGCCGTGATCACACCGATGCCATGGTGATCGAGGCGACACGCCTTGCCGCCACCCCGCCGCCGGTGACCGCCTTCGACATCTGGCCGCCGCTGGCGATCCAGACCGAGATCTGGGAGGCCGCCGGGATCGACGCCGCGCGCCGTGCGATCATGCAGCGCGCCAACTGCCCCAGGACCTCGCTGTTCGGGCGGATCAACGATCGCCCCGCGGGCGTGGCCTATGTCGGCCTGCTGGGCGATATCGCGATGCTGCACGCCCTCGAAATCGCCCCCGCCGGCCGCCGTCAGGGGCTGGCCGCCCACATGATGCGCGCGGCCGCGCTTTGGGCCGCCCAGAACGGCGCGGCCTGGCTTTCCATCCTTGTCACCCGGCGAAACGCGGGCGCGCAGGGGCTTTATGCTTCCTTGGGGATGCGTCCTGTGGGAACCTATGTCTACCGACAGAAAGAGGGCGGAAAAGCCTCGTGACAGCAGTTCGACAGCAGGGGATAGGCGGCGCGGCGATGCTGGGCTTGGCGCTGGTCTGGATGGCCCCCGGTGCGCAGGCGCTGGAGCTGGACTTTCCCGGCACGGCCGAACGTGTCCGCACCGCCCAGGTTGACGCGGGCCAGTTGCGTGTCGCGCGCGGTCCGTGGCGCGACGGCGCGGTGCCGGTCGATGTGGCTTCCGGCGTGGTGCAGGACATCACGTGGCAGGTCACGGGCGACGGGTTGACCAGCCTGACGCTGCTCGATGCCCTGCGCGCACAGATCACCGCCCAGGGGTTCGAGGTGGCGTTCACCTGTTTCGCCGAAGCCTGCGGCGGCTTCGACTTCCGCCATGCCATGCCCCTTGGCCAGGCCCCGGAAATGTATGTCGACCTTGGCGATTTCCACTATCTCAGCGCCCGTATGGACGGAACGGATGGCAGGCAGGACCTTGCCCTGACGGTCAGCTTCGGGGGCGCCACCGGCTTCGTGCACCTGTCTTTGGTGCAGCCTCTGGCCGAGGCCGCGCCGCCCGTCGTGCAATCCACCCGCACCCCGGATGCGGAGGGGCCGGATGCAGCGGAGGACGCCGCGCCCGAGGCCCAGCCCGCGCAGCAGCGCACCCTGATCGACCTGCTGGTCGAACGCGGCTCGGCCCCGCTCGGCGACCTGCAATTCCAGACCGGCGCGTCAGAGCTTGGCGGGGACAGCTATGCCTCCCTCACCGCACTGGCGGCCTATCTCGCGCAGGAGCCGGAGCGGCGCGTGGTCCTTGTCGGCCATACCGACGCCACCGGTTCGCTTGCGGGCAATATCGCGCTGTCCGAAGCGCGGGCCAACGCGGTGCGCCAGTTCCTGATCGGGCAACTGGGTGTGCGCGCGGTGCAGGTCGAAGCGGAAGGCATCGGCTTTCTGGCCCCCCGGGCACCCAACACCACGCCCGAAGGCCGCGAGGCCAATCGCCGGGTGGAGGTCGTGCTGATTAACCCGGCCTGACCGGCCCGGCCTGACCGGCCTCCCCCCGGCCTCCCCCCGGCCTCCCCCCGGCCCCCCCCCGGCTTCCCCCCCGCCTCCCCCGACCCCGAACAAGAAAGCCCCGGTGGTGCGATGGCATCGACCCGGGACAAGGGGGCCTCCTGCGTCAGGCGACCCGACTCACGAGGCTTGGCAGGGGAATTTCACGGCATCACCAGTCGCTTGGGCCCTTGTCGCGGAACGCATCGACCAGGTAGTCGATGAAGGCCCGCACCTTGGGCTGGATATAGCGGCCCGGCGGATAGACGGCATAGACGCCCTGCACGTCCATCGGCAGATCCGGCATCGCGTCCTCCAGCAGGCCTTTGCGCAGCGGATCGGCGTAGAGGAAACTCGGCAGGTAGGCGATCCCCAGACCGCCCACGGCGGCGTTCAGCAGGCTCTGCCCGTCGTTCACCGTCAGCCAGCCGGCGGTGCGCACCTGGCGCAACTCGCCCGACGGCGCGATCAGCTTCCAGACATTGCCGGCAGAGGAATTCGAATAATGCAGCAGCTTGTGTTCGTTAAGGTCGTCGATCCGTTCCGGACGACCATATTCCGCGAAGTATTTCGGGGCGGCGATCATCCGGCGTTGCGTCTCGCAGATCTTGCGCGCCATGAGCGAGCTGTCTTCCAGCTCTCCCACGCGGATGGCCATGTCGAAGCCTTCCGAAATCAACTCCACATAGCGGTTGTTGAGCACCATGTTCACGGTGATGTCCCGATAGGCATGCAGGAAATCGCCCAGGATCGGCGAGATGTGATTGACCCCGAAATCCGTCGCGATCGACACCCGCAGCGTGCCCGACGGCGCGGATTGCATGGCCGTGACCAGCGCGTCGGCTTCTCCGGCATCGTTCAGCACCCGGCGGGCGCGATCATAATAGGCAAGTCCGATCTCCGTGGGACTGACACGCCGCGTGGTGCGGTTGAGAAGACGCGCCCCAAGACGCGCTTCAAGCGACGAGACATGCTTGGAGACCGCAGACTTGGAAATCCCCATCTTCTTCGCTGCATCTGTAAATCCGCCCTGGTCCACGACGGTGGCAAAGGCTTCCATTTCCGTTAGACGGTCCATACTTGGCCGATCCTTTTACTGCTCAGGATCCCGTTCCTGCTCATCCTCCGTTGTCGTCGGGAATTGGGGCGCAATTGGGAAGCAGGCCGGGCCAAAGCGGGTTCATTCCGGGGATCGTTGAAGGCATGGCAACAGACGTTGATCGCCGCTTTACCATTGCAGTCGAACCGGGCAGACCAGTAGCCTGCCGACAACACTGGAGACGTGACATGAACCATGCGACAGCCCGTGCCGAGATGGCCGCAGCCTTCCGCCTGACGGCGCGCGAGGGCCTGCATGAAGGGGTGGCGAACCACTTTTCGCTGGCGGTGAACGACGACGGGACGCAGTTCCTGATCAACCCCAAAAGGCATTTCAGCCTGATGCGCGCGTCCGACCTCTGGGTGATCGACGCCAACGATCCCGACAGCGCGCAAGGCGACGGCGCGCCGGACCCGACGGCCTGGGGCCTGCATGCCAGCCTGCACCGCCATGTGCCCCATGCGCGCTGCGCGATGCATGTGCATTCGACCTATGCGACCGTGCTGGCCTCGCTCGCCGACAGCCGCCTGCCCGCAATCGACCAGAATTCGGCCATCTTCCACAACCGGCAGGTGGTGGACGAGAACTACGGCGGCCTCGCGCTGGAGGACGAAGGCACCCGCTGCGCGCGCCTGTTCCAGGACCCGTCCATCCGCACCATGATCATGGGCAATCACGGCGTGCTGTTCATCGGCGAAACCGTGGCCGAAACCTTCATGCGGATGTATTATTTCGAACGCGCGGCGCGGACCTACATCATTGCCCTGTCGACCGGCCGGCCCCTGCGGGTTCTCTCGGAAGAGGTGGCCGAACTGACCGCGCGGCAGCAGGAGGGCGACAGCGTGGCCGAACAGGACATGCTGGACGGACTGCGCGCGGTTCTCGATGCCGAGGGGCAGGACTACGCGGCCTGAACGTCGCGGACACCCGATCCCTCTGCGCCATGGTCCCCCGCCGGACCTTGGCGTAGAGTGCCCCCGACACGCAATTCCCGGGACCGCAAGAGCAGTTGGCGCGACGCACACGCAAGACGAAGCAGGCAGGTCGCGTGCGCCATTGGGCGCGAAGCGTCCGGCGATGGCTGAACCGGGGGGTGCTCGGCCTCGGGGCCGTGGTGCTGGTGTGGATCCTCGCCTATGCCGTCCTGCCGGTGCCCACCACGATCTACATCCTTCAGGAACGCGCCCGCCTGGGCGGTATCGAACGGGACTGGGTGCCGATGGAGGAGATATCCCTCCACCTCGCCCGCGCCGCCGTCGCGGCGGAGGATGCCAATTTCTGCCAGCACTGGGGGTTCGACATGGCCGCGATCCGCGACGCGATCGCCCAGGGGGCGGCGCGGGGCGGCTCGACCATCAGCCAGCAGACCGTGAAGAACGCGTTCCTGTGGCATGGTCGGTCGTGGCTGCGCAAGGCGCTGGAAGCGGCGATCACCCCGGTGATGGAATTGCTCTGGCCCAAGCGGCGCGTGCTGGAAGTCTACCTCAACGTGGCCGAGTTCGCCCCCGGCGTCTTCGGGGCGGAGGCCGCCGCGCGGCACCATTTCGGCGTCTCTGCCGCCGATCTGACCGAACGGCAGGCCGCGCTTCTGGCCGCCGTCCTGCCCAACCCGCAGGAACGCAACGCCGGCGCTCCGTCCGATTTCGTCAACCGCCGCGCGCGGTCCATCGCCGACGGGGCGGCGACGATCCGCGCCGACGGGCGGGATGCCTGTTTTGCGAATTGATTTTTCCCCTGCGCCCTTGCAAACACGGTGCTGACCCGGCACGAGTCCCCCATCATGAACCGCCTCTATCATTTTCCCCTCTCCCCGTTTTGCCGAAAGGTCCGACTGGTCCTTGCCGAAAAGCGGATCGAGGTGGAGCTGGTGGAAGAGAAATACTGGGAACCCACGCCCGAATTCCTGCGCCGCAATCCCGCCGGCAAGGTGCCGGTGCTCAAGATCGACGGCCTGACGCTCAGCGACTCGGTCGCGATCTGCGAATATCTCGAAGAAACGGTGCCCGAACCGCCCCTGATGCCGCGCGACGCAGCGCAGCGGGCCGAGGTGCGGCGGCTGACGGCATGGTTCGACGACAAGTTCTACCAGGAAGTCACGCGCAACCTCGTGCTGGAACGAGTGCACAAGAAGCTGATGCGGGGCGGCTATCCCGACGGGCGCGCCGTCAAGACCGGGGCGCAGAACATCAAGTATCATATCCGCTACATGGATTGGCTGCTGGACCACCGCAAATGGCTGGCCGGCAACAAGATGACCGTCGCGGATTTCGCGGCGGCGGCACAACTCAGCTGCCTCGACTACATCTCGGACGTGGACTGGAGCCTCAGCGCGCCGGTCAAGGACTGGTATGCGACGATGAAATCGCGGCCCGCCTTCCGGTCCATCCTGAACGACCAGATCTTCGGCTTCCCGCAGCCGCCCCACTACGCGAACCTGGACTTTTGACGGCGCTCGGGACGGCCCTGCAGGCCGAGGCCCGCGCGGCGGGGTTCGCGAGGATGGGCATCTGCCGCCCCGACGCCGTGCCCCAGATCGCGGCACGGCTGTCCGCCTTCCTCGACGCCGACCGCCACGGGCAGATGGGCTGGATGGCCGAGCGGACGGAATGGCGCGGCGCACCGGATGCGCTTTGGCCCGAAGCGCGCAGCGTCATCATGCTGGCCGAACCCTACACCCCCGAAACCGATCCACTGGAGGCGCTTACCCACCGCGACCGGGCCACGATCAGCGTCTACGCCCAGGGCCGCGATTACCATGACGTGGTGAAAAAGCGCCTCAAACGCGTCGGCCGCTGGCTGCTGGATCAAGCCCCCGGCGAAGCGATCAAGGTCTTCGTCGATACCGCGCCGGTGATGGAAAAGCCGCTGGCGCAGGCGGCGGGGCTGGGCTGGCAGGGCAAGCACACCAACCTTCTGGCGCGCGATCTGGGCAACTGGTTCTTCCTCGGCGCGATCTTCACCACGCTCGACCTGCCCGTCGATACGCCCCAGGCCGAGCATTGCGGCACCTGCACTGCCTGCCTCGATATCTGCCCGACCGATGCTTTCCCGGCACCCTTCCAACTCGATGCGCGGCGCTGCATTTCCTACCTGACGATCGAACACAAGGGCCCGGTCGCGCCGGAGTTGCGCGCAAACATGGGCAATCGCATCTATGGCTGCGACGATTGCCTTGCCGTCTGCCCGTGGAACAAGTTCGCGCAAGCCGCCCGCGACATGCGCTATGCCCCCAGGCCCGATCTGCAATCGCCCGCGCTGGAGGGTCTGGCGCGGCTTGACGATGCGGCGTTCCGGGCGATGTTCTCGGGATCGCCGATCAAGCGGATCGGCCGCGACAGGTTCGTGCGCAACGTGCTTTATGCGATCGGGAATTCCGGGCAGGCGCGGCTGGCCGAGACGGCGCGCGCCCTGGTGGACGATGCGGACCCGGCCGTGGCCGATGCGGCCCGTTGGGCGGTGGAGAGATTGCAATGAGACTGCTGATTTTCGGCTATGGCTATACGTCCCGCGCGCTGGTCCGGGCCTTGCCCGACGGATGGGACGTCGTGGCCACCACGCGCTCCGCCGACAAGGCGGCGACGATGCAGGGCGTCACCCCGCGCGTTTTCCCCGGCGACGATCTGGCGCGCGACGTCGCATGGGCCAGCCATGTCCTGATCTCGGCCGGGCCGGATGACGGGCGCGACCCGGTCCTTGCCGACCTGCGCGCCGCCTTCGCGGGCGCGCGACACCTGCACTGGGTCGGCTACCTGTCGACCACCGGCGTCTATGGCGACCACGATGGCGCTTGGGTGACCGAAGCCACGCCCCTGACCCCCGGCACCGAGCGGGGCCGCGCCCGCGTCCGGGCCGAGGCAGAGTGGATGGACCTGCACCGCGACCATGGCCTGCCCGTGCACATCTTCCGGCTGGCCGGGATCTACGGGCCGGGGCGCGGCCCCTTCGCCAAGGTGCGCGACGGCTCCGCCCGCCGAATCATCAAGGACGGACAGGTCTTCAGCCGCATCCATGTGGACGATATCGCGCAGGTGCTGCTGGCCTCCATCGCGCGGCCCGATCCCGGCACCGCCTACAATGTCTGCGACGACGACCCCGCCCCGCCGCAGGATGTCATCGCCTGCGCCGCCGAGCTGCTTGGCCTGCCGATCCCGCCCGCCGTGCCCTTCGAACAGGCCCGGATGTCGCCCATGGGCCGCAGCTTCTACGCCGAATCAAAGCGCGTCGATAACGCCCGCATCAAGGACGATCTGGGCGTGCGCCTGCGCTACCCGGATTACCGCGCCGGTCTGGCGCAGCTTCTGTCCGAAGAGGGCGATAACTGATTCTCTCCGGCCGAAAATTCATGTATCGTCGCCAAAACATCGAGCGGACATCCCCATGCGTTTCCTTCTGATCGCGATCCTTGCCCTTGCGACCCTGACGGGCTGCTCCCGCTTCATCGACTACGATGGCCCGCAGGTGACGCGTGTCATCGTGCAGAAATCCGAACGCCTGATGTTCCTGATGCATGACGACGAGGTGCTCGAATCCTACGAGATCGAGCTTGGCTTCGCCCCCGAAGGCCACAAGTTCGAACAGGGCGATGGCCGGACGCCCGAGGGCGAGTATTTCATCGACCGCCGCAACCCGAATTCCGACTATTACCTGTCGATCGGAATCAGCTATCCCAACGCCGAAGACCGTGCCCGCGCCCGTTCTGCGGGGGTTTCGCCGGGGGGCGACATCTTCATCCACGGCACCACACGCCCGTTCCGTCGGCAGGATGACTGGACGGCAGGCTGCATCGCGGTTCCCAACCGGGCGATGCGGCAGATTTACGTCATGGTCGAGGACGGAACGCCTATCACGATCTATCCGTGACGCTACGCGGGAATTGCCCTGCAACCTGTTGATTCGGGTGTATTCCATAGCCTGCCCGCCGGACGCAGCGCTGCATCGCGGCATGGTGGATCCAGCATGGGGCGTTCCACCGGCCTTGAGGTGCCCGGAAGTGTTGCCAAATTGACGACACGGACGGTTTCCTGGGTCCCGAGCAAATTCCACGGCATTGCAATAAACCGTGGTTGCTGGTTAAAGATGGTCACGAGGTACAGTCTTGGGTGCCCCGACCTGCGCATAGTGCGTAAAAATGGGGCGTGTCTTGGAGGATATTACTATGAAGAAACTTGCTCTCGCTGCTGCTCTGTCGGTTGTCGCCACTGGCGCATTCGCAGGCGGTTACGTTGCCCCCGCGGTCATCGAGCCCGTGGTCATCGTTGAAGATACCGGCTCCTCGGCCGGCGGCATCCTGGTGCCCGCCATCGCCGTGCTCCTGCTGGTTCTGGCACTGCATCACTCCTGATCTTCGGATCAGTTGAACGACTTGGAAAGGCGCTGCCGCAAGGTTGCGCCTTTTCTGTTCGTGGCGGGGTCCCGCAGGTCCGGTTCGGCGCGACCGAAAGTGACGGGCCAGCACGGCATCCAACGCTTATCGTCCCGTTTGGTCCCCATCTCGTCCCGTACGAGACTCAGAGTCCGGCATCCTCGGCGATCTGTCTGCGGCTCTTCCGTTCCCGCTCCGTCGCGGATTTCAACTGCCCGCAGGCGGCCATGATGTCCTCTCCGCGCGGCGTCCGGATGGGCGAGGCATAACCGGCCTTGTAGATGATGTCGGCGAACATCTCGATCCGCTCCCAGTCCGACCGTTCATACGGAGCGCCGGGCCATTCGTTGAACGGGATCAGGTTGATCTTGGCCGGAATCCCCTTGATCAACTGCACCAGACGGCGCGCATCCTCGTCGCTGTCGTTCACACCCTTCAGCATGACATATTCGAAGGTGATCCGTTCGCTGTTGGACGCCTTCGGATAGGCCCGCAGCGCGTCCAGCAAATCCGCAATCGGCCAGCGTTTGTTGATCGGAACCAAGGTATCGCGCACCGCGTCCGTGGTCGCGTGGAACGACACGGCGAGCATGCAGCCGATCTCGTCCGCTGTCTTCGCGATCTCCGGCACGACGCCGGACGTGGACAGCGTGATCCTGCGCCGCGACAGGGAAATTCCTTCCGGATCCATCGCGATCTTCATCGCGTCGCGCACATTCTCGAAGTTGTAGAGCGGCTCTCCCATACCCATCAGCACGATGTTGGACACAAGACGGGGCCGGGTGTCCGACCCTTCGCCGGACGGCACCCATTCGTCCAGATCGTCGCGCGCCAGCATGACCTGCCCGATGATCTCTCCGGCGGTCAGGTTGCGCACCAGCTTCTGGGTGCCGGTATGACAGAACGAACAGGTCAGCGTGCAGCCAACCTGGCTTGAAATACAAAGGGTTCCGCGATCCACCTCGGGGATGTAGACGACCTCTACCTCGTGCCCGCCCGCGATGCGGACAAGGTATTTCCGCGTCCCGTCGGCGCTCACCTGTTTCGACACGACCTCGGGGACATCGGCCACGAAGGTTTCGGCCAACAATGCACGATAGTCCTTTGCCAGATTGGTCATCTGCGCGAAATCACGGACGCCCTTCTGGTAGAGCCATTGCCAGATCTGCCCGGTCCGCATCTTCGCTTGCCGCTCCGGCGTGCCGGCGGCGATCAACGCCTCGCGCAACCCGTCGCGCGTCAGCCCGATCAGGTTGACCGGCCCGGCGGGCAGTTTGCGGGGAATCGTGTGGACGTCTTGGGTGATCGGGGCGGACATGGGGCAGCTTTCCTCGGAGGGTCGAGGTCACATACAGGACACGGCGGCCCCGCGCAAACCCACGCGATCAGCTGCCGCAACGGGTTTCGGCATCCTCGACCGCTGCGGTGAAGCCCAGCAGGCTGAACGTGTCCTGGGTCTGGGTTCCGCGTGCGGATCGTGCGGTCAGAACCGCCTCGGCTCCGCGCTTCATCGCGGTGATGATGCGGTCATCATCCTGCGGCGAGGCGGCCCATGCCATTTCGCCCTCCGTGAACAGCTCGAACGAGGTGTCGCCGATCTGCATCGTGACGGTGGAGCCATCGGCAAAGGGATAGCCGCCCGTGAAGCTGACTTCGCCAAGGCGGTCCTGCCCGGGCCAGAACGACACGAACATCAAGATCTCGCCCCGGCGCACCGACACGACGCGACCGTCGCGTGTGTTCACTGTCTCGGACGGGGTGGACACGACCCAGCACTGCGTCGGGTCGCTTTCGATGAACACGGACCAGTCGGTCTCGGCGTTCACGCGGTTGGTGGATTCGTCCTGAGCGAAGGCGACCGTTCCCGAAATGGCAATCGCACCCGCCAACAGACCAGCAAGATATGTCTTCATGAGTATAAGAGCCTCCAGCCCCGTCTCTGCCTCTGGTCAGCACCCATTTTATGGGTCATGGAAAATATCCGGGCGTCCGACCATTATTGCTGTGTAACCTAACTGAAACATTTCGGTGAAAAAAGCCCCGGCAGCGGAAATTTGCCGGGATGTGAAGGGATTGGGATCAAATGAACGCAAGCACTGACAAAGCCGAGGTTCTGGTGGAGGTCCATCGCGGCCCGATTCTGGAATGCGTGCATCGCGGACATGCGGTTGTCTGGCGCCACGGGGAAGGTGTCATCGCCTCCTGGGGGGATGCAGAGGCGCGGATTCTGCCGCGCTCGTCCTCGAAGATGATCCAGGCCTTGCCGCTGGTGGAAAGCGGGGCGGCGGACGCGCTGGGGCTGACACCCGAACATCTGGCGCTGGCCTGCGCTTCCCACCAGGGCGCTTCGATGCATGTGGACCGCGTGACGCGGTGGCTAGCCGATCTGGGCCTCTCGGATTCTGATCTGCGTTGCGGGTCGCAATGGCCCTATGACTTGACGGCGCGCAATGCTCTGATCTGTAACAAATGCGAACCGGATCAGCGTTACAACACATGCTCGGGCAAGCATACCGGATTTCTGACCGTGACCCGGCATCTGGGTGCCGGGCCGGAATACCTCGAGATCGACCACCCGTTGCAGCAAGCGATTTCCGAGGCCTGGGACGACGTTACCGACGACACCAACCCCGATTACGCGATCGACGGCTGTTCAGCCCCGAACTTCGTCACCCGGCTGGACCGGATGGCGCGCGCGATGGCCGCCTTTGCTGCGGCGCGCCCCGATGGCGGCACACGGCAAGCCGCGATGGTCCGTCTGCGCAATGCGATGATGGCACATCCGGACCTGGTGTCCGGCGAAGGCCGCCTGACCAACGGGGTAGTGCCCGCGACCGGGCGCCGCATCGCCATGAAGTCAGGGGCCGAGGGTTTCTTTGTCGCCATGTTCCCCGAACAGAAGATCGGCGTTGCCCTGAAGATCGAGGATGGTGCGGACAGGGCAAAGGATTCAGCGATCACGGCACTGCTGTGCGGCCTGGGCGTGCTGGATCCCGCCTACCCGGCGGCACGGGCCGTTCTTCATGGCCCGTTTCACAGCAAGCTGGGCATCGAGGCCGGGCACTACCGGATCGCCGACTCGCTGGCGAACTGGCGGCTTTAGCCCGCCTTGGCCTGGTCAGGAAGCACATCTGCCCCCAAATGCTCCGCCACCTTGCCCTGGATCAGCGCCTTCTTCAGCGGCTTCGTGATGTAGTCGTCCAATCCTGCCGCGATGATCCGTTCGCGGTCGCCTTCCAGTGCATGGGCGGTCATCGCGATCATGGGGACAGGACGCAGGCCATGCTCGGCCTCATGCGCACGGATTTTCGCGGCAGCTTCCAGCCCGTCCATCTCGGGCATTGAAATGTCGGTCATCACAAGGTCGGGCGGATCGCGCAGATAGGCCGTGACAAGCTCCGCGCCATTGCCGGTCATTTCCAACTCGATGTCCAGATCCTTCAGCATGGTCTTGAACACCAACTGGTTGGTCTTGTTGTCTTCCGCTGCCAGAAGGCGCGGGCGCTGCCGGGGCGCTGTCTGTTCGGGCTCGGGCTCGGGCTCGGATGCTTCCCGCACGACCGGAGACCGCGCCAATTGCGCCCGCAGCGCGCCCAACCCGTCGGACAGGGCGGACGGCGCAAAACCCTCGGGCGCTTCCTCCGGCGACAGGGTGCACAACCGCACGCCGCGAAAATCCGCCGCGTCCAGCGCCGCCGTCACCTCGGCGGGGTCCACGGTGCGGTCGCACAGGATCACCGCCTGCGTCCCATCGAGATCCCGCGCATTGGGCGCCCGGCGCAGCAGCGACGGTTCCGCATGCAACCGGCTGAGCGCGTCAAGGATCAGATCCTCCTGCTCGCTGCCGCGCCCGATCAGGATCACCCGCGCGCTGTCCGCGGGCAGGCCTGCCACCGGCTCCACCCGCGCGTCGGGGTCCAGCTTCATCGGCAGCTTGAACCCGAAGGCAGAGCCTTTCCCGGGTTCCGAATCAAGCCACATCTCGCCACCCATCAGCGCCACCAGCCGATGGGTGATGGCAAGGCCAAGCCCGGTGCCGTCGTGGCGGCGGTTCGCCTCGTCCTCCACCTGGTTGAACTCTCCGAAAACATGGGCCTGCTTGTCGGGGGGGATGCCGATGCCGGTATCCTCCACCACGACGCTGATCGTCAGGCCCTTGTCATCCATCGGCGCGGCGGCGGCCAGAACCCGGACCGTCACGCTGCCCTGCGGGGTGAACTTCACCGCGTTGCCGATCAGGTTGGTCAGCACCTGCCGGATCCGCCCGCGATCGCCGATCATCCGCTCGGGCAGGAAGATGTCGTAGTCCAGCCGCAACTCCAGGTCGCGCCCTTCGATGCCCGGTTGCAGCAGGCGGAAAATCTCTCGCACGGTGGCGTTCAGGTCAAAGCTGTCCTCGTGCAACTCCAACTTGCCCGCCTCGATCTTCGAGAAGTCCAGCACGTCGTTGATGATCACCAGCAACGCCTCGCCCGAATTCCGGATGGTGTCGGCATATAGCTGCTGTTCCTCGTCCAGCACGGTCTCCCGCAGCAATTCGGCCATGGAAACGACGCCGTTCATCGGGGTCCGGATCTCGTGGCTCATGTTGGCGAGGAAGGTGGACTTGGCGCGGCTGGCGCTGAGCGCGCGGTCGCGGGCGGCGCGCATCTGCCGTTCGCGGCGAATGTTGGGCGTGATATCCACGGCCAGCGACACGTAATCCCCCTGTGGCGTCTGCTTGTCGTTCAGCCGGATGAAGGCCCCGTTCCACAGCTTGATATCGACGCGGGGGATCGGCGACATCTCCCACCGGGCGATCATGCGGTCGATCCATTCATCGGCCTGCTCAGATTGCAGATCGACGATGCCCTCTTCCACCGCGATGCGCAGAATCGCCTCGTAGCTGGCACCTTCGGCCACATCTGCGACCCCGTCGAATACCTTGAAGAAGGCCGGATTCGCCGCCACCAGCCGCCAGTCGCGGTCAAAGATGGCAAAGCCATCTTCCGTCGCGGTCAAGGCGTCCCACAACCGGCGCTGCGCGGTGACCGCCCGTTCCGTTGCCACCTCAAGCTGTGCCTCGGTCTTGGTGGTCTTTCCCTTGAGAAGCTTGTTTTCCTCCCGTTGCTCAATGACTTGCGTAGACAGCGCATTGGCATGTTCAGCCAGTTTCCGGTTGGCCGAGTATAACTCCTCCGAGCGCAGGGCAAGCAACTGCTCCGCCTGAAGGCGGGCACGTCGTTCCTGCGCCATCCTCTCGTCGATGCTGCTTGCGGCCATTCCCTCGGTCCTGTGGAGGGCGCCCATGGCCCCCAGACGGTTTTGCGCGAACTCGTTGAATATAGCGTTAATCCTCCATTGCCGCGGAGGAATCATGGACTCCCGATCGCGCCTCATGCGACCCTTCGACCATTGATTGCTTATTGATTTTGAAGAGGCTTCGATGCGGATCATCTTGTCCCTGTTCTTGTGCTGTCTGCTGTTTGTCGGCCTGACCACGCCGGTGCTGGCGCAGGACATCCTGCCGGGGCGCCATACGTCCATCAGCCGCGACGTGGATTTTCCCGGCAACGATCTGCGGCCGATCTTCGACACCACGCTGACCGCCTGCGATGCCGCCTGCCGCGCCGATCCCGATTGCATGGCCTTTACGTTCAATTCCCGCTCCAACGCCTGTTTCCCGAAATCCGCCCTGGGCGAAGGGGTGGCCTATGCCGGCGCGTTGTCGGGCATCGTGCAGGAAACTGCGCCGGGGCTGGAAGACCGCGCCGCCACCCGTTTGGGCGACATGCCCTTCCTGACCCGGACAGATATCGCCGAGGCCTTCGCGCAGGCCGAAACCCTTGGCCTTGCCCATTATGGTGGCCAGTTTCCGCCCGAGGACTGGCGCCGCAGCGCCGAGATTGCGTTCGAGGATGGCGATGCCGATGGCGCCATGCGTCGGGCAGGGGCCGCCGTCACGCGCGGCGACCGCGCCGTCGACTGGACGCTCTACGCCCGCTACCTGCTGCGGATCGAAACCGCCAACCAGTCCGAACGCCGCCAGTTCGAAAGGCGCGCCTTGCAAGCCGCCGCCAATGCCGCTCTGCGTGCCGCCGACGGCCGCGAACTGGCCGAGGCGCTGGACATGCTGGCCGAGGCGCTGGAACGCAACGGACGCGGGCGCGATACGATCCCCGCCCTGCGGCTGGCCCTTTCCGCCGACCGGACGGACCCTCGAGCCGAGGCGCTGGACCGCGTCCTTGGCCTCTACGGTTTCCGCGTCACGGACACCCGCGTGGATATCGAGGCAGCTTTTCCGCGCATCTGCGCCACCTTCTCGGAACCGCTGGCCGCAGGCGGCGTCAGCTATGACGACTTCGTGCAATCCACCGTATCCGGCCTTGCTGTGGAGGCCGATGGACGGCAACTTTGCCTGTCCGGCGTACGCCACGGGGAGCGCTACGAATTCACCCTGCGCGCGGGCCTGCCCGCCGCCTCGGGCGAGATGCTGCACGCGCCCGTGACGCTCCGCCAGTATGTCCGAGACCGGGCGCCCTCCGTCCGGTTTGCCGGTCGCGCCTATATCCTGCCCGCATCCCAAGGCGGCACGATCCCCCTCGTGGCCGTCAACACCGATCTCGTGGACCTGCGCCTGTTCCACGTCGCGGACCGCAACATCCTGCGCACCCTGCAAGAGCAGTATTTCGGCCGCCCCCTTGCCGAATGGGAGGTCGATCGCTTCGCGGACGAGATCGGCGAAGCCGTCTGGCAGGGCGAAGCCGAGGTCGCGATGGAACAGAATCGCGGCGTCACCACCCGCGTGCCCATCGGCGAGGTGCTGCACTCCCGCGAGCCCGGCCTTTACGCGCTGGAGGCCCGCGTGGGCGGCGCAGGCATGGCCGTGGGCGGCGCGACGCAATGGTTCCTGGTCAGCGATCTGGGACTTTCGGCGATGTCCGGCAGCGACGGCGTGCATGTCATCGTCCGATCCCTCGCCACCACGGCGGCCCATGGCGGCGTCACGGTGGACCTGATCTCGGACTCGAACCGGGTGCTGGCCAGCGTGGAAACCGATGCCGATGGCTACGCCCATTTCCCCGCTGCCCTGGCCGCCGGTGAACAGGGCGCCGCCCCCGCGCTGCTGACCGCCCGCAGGGGCGACACCGACCTTGCCTTCCTGTCCCTGCGCGATGCGGAATTCGACCTGTCCGATCGCGGGGTCGAGGGGCGAGAGCCGTCCGGTCCCATCGACGTCTTCCTGACCACCGAGCGCGGCATCTACCGTGCGGGCGACACGATCCATGCCACGATCCTCGCCCGTGACCCGCAGGCGCGCGCCATCACCGGCCTGCCCCTGACCGCGATCCTGACGCGGACCGATGGCGTCGAATATACCCGCCTGCTGCTGGAGGAAACCGGCGCAGGCGGCTACACGGCGTCGTTCCCGCTCGGCGCGAATGTCCCGCGCGGGACGTGGCGGCTGGCCGTCCATGCGGACACAGCCGCACCCCCGCTGGCCGATACCCGCCTGCTGGTTGAGGATTTCCTTCCCGAACGCCTCGATCTGGCCATCGACCTGCCCTCGGACGCCTTCGCGCCCGGGGCCGCGATCATCACCGATTTCCGCGCCCGGTTCCTGTTCGGCGCTCCGGCGGACGGCCTGCCGATTTCCGGCCGCATGGCCCTGCGCCCCACCAACACGCTTCCCGCCTACCCCGGCTACCGCTTCGGCCGCCACGATGCCGCGCCCGATGCCGCCTTCGGAAGTTTCGGGCCGGTCGAGACCAACAACCAGGGCCGCGCGGTCATCGGTCTTGAATTTCCCGAATTCGAAGGCGTCCAGCATCCGGGCCTGCTGACTGTCACCGCGCAGATCACCGAAGGCTCGGGCCGACCCGTGGAACGCTCGGAAACCGTTACTGTCTTTCCGTCCTTCCCCGCCATCGGCATTCGTCCGCTCTTTGACGGCGGCCTGCCGGAAGGGGTGGAAGCCCCCTTCGACATGATCGCCATCGGCACGGACGCGCTGCCCGTGACCTGGACCCTCAACCGGGTGGAGCGGCGCTATCAATGGTATCGCCAGAACGGCAACTGGACGTGGGAACCGGTGACGACCCGCGAACGCCTCGCCACCGGAGAGGCGGTTCTTGCCGAGGCGCCCACGCGCCTGAACCTGCCCGTCGAATGGGGCAGCTTCGAATTGCGGGTCGAAAGCGCCGACGGGGGTTTCGCCGTGACCTCGGTGGGGTTCGACGCGGGCTGGTATGGCGCCGGGAATGGCACCGATACACCCGACCAGCTGGAGGTTTCGCTTGATGCCGAGGCCTATCGTCCCGGCGACACCGCCACGCTGCGCATCGTGCCGCGCCAGGGCGGTTTGGCGCTGGTGCAGGTCATGACCGACCGGCTGATCGACATGCGGATGGTCGAACTTGGCGACGACCCCGCCGAAATCGCCCTGCCCGTCACCGATGAATGGGGCGCGGGCGCCTATGTCACCGCGACCCTGATCCGCCCGTTGGAGACTGTTTCCGGCCCCGTTCCGACCCGCGCCATCGGCCTTGCCCATGCCGCCGTCGATCCCGGCAACCGCGCCCTGAGCGCGGCGTTGGATATGCCCGAGGCGATGCGCCCGCGCGGCCCGCTCGACGTGGTCCTGCGCGTCTCGGGCGCGGTGGAGGGCGAGACCGTCCATGCCACCATTGCCGCCGTCGATCTGGGCATCCTCAACCTAACCGGCTACGACGCGCCCGATCCGCAGGGCCACTATTTCGGCCAGCGCCGTCTCGGGATGGCGTTCCGCGACATTTATGGCCGCCTGATCGACAGCCGCGACGGGGCGGAAGGGCGCATCCGGCAGGGCGGGGACGGCAGCGCGGGGCTGCGGATGCAGGCCAACCCGCCGACCGAAGCGATCGTCGCGCTGTTCTCCGGCCCCCTGACTGTCGATGCCGACGGCACCGCGCGCGCTACCTTCGACATTCCGGCGTTCAACGGCACCGTGCGCGTCATGGCGGTGGCGTGGTCCGACACCGGCACAGGGCAGGCCTCGGGCGACGTGATCGTGCGCGATCCGGTCGTGGTGACCGCCAGCGCGCCGCGTTTCATGGCCCCCGGCGACACCGCGCGGCTGCTGCTGGAACTTACCCATACCGAAGGCCCCACGGGCGCGGTCACGCTGGCGCTGACCACAAGCGCCGGGTTGCAGGTTGGCGCGGAACCGCCCCTCGTGCCCCTCGTGCCCCTTGCCGAAGGCGGCACGGCGCAGGTCGAAATCCCGTTGGTGGCGCATTCCGCCACCGGCATGCAGGACGTCTCCATCGCCATCACGCTTCCCGGCGGCGAGGTCATCACTCGCAGTGTTTCCATTCCCGTGATGGTCAACGACCCTGCCGTCGCCGAAACCACCAGGCTGACGCTCGCGCCCGGCGCGACCTTCACCCTCGACGCTGCCGCCTATGCCGGATACCGTGCCGAAACCGCCCGCGTGACGCTTTCTGCCGGTCCGCTGGCACGGTTCGATGCGGCGGGGTTGCTGCAACGGCTCGACGCCTATCCCTATGGCTGCACCGAACAGATCACCAGCCGCGCGCTGCCGCTGCTTTACCTGTCCTCCGTGGCCGAGATCATGGAGCTTGGCACCGCCGACGATCTGGATAACCGCATCGCCGATGCGATCCGCTCGGTCCTGACAAACCAGTCCGGCAATGGTGGCTTCGGGCTTTGGGATGCGTCCTCGGGCGACCTGTGGCTGGACGCCTATGTCACCGATTTCCTTTCCCGCGCGCGGGCCGAGGGGCATGACGTGCCCGACCGCCCGTTCCAGACCGCGCTCGACAACCTCGCCAATGCGGTGGCCTCCTATCCCGATTTCGAGGATGGCGGCCGAGATCTCGCCTATGCGCTGATGGTTCTGGCCCGCGAAGGGCAGGCCTCCATGGGCGATCTGCGGTATTATGCGGACGTCAAGGCGACCGACTTCGCCACCCCGCTGGCGCTGGGGCAGTTGGGGGCGGCGCTGGCGATGTATGGTGACCAGCCGCGCGCCGACGCGATGTTCCTTGCCGGCGTCGCGCGCCTGTCACGCGAACAGACGGACGAGGACGCCAGGCAATGGCGCACCGATTACGGCAGCCGGACCCGCGATGCCGTGGCGCTGGTGGCGTTGGCCGCCGATTCCGGTTCGCAAACGATCAACATCCCCGCCTTCGTGCGGGACACCCCCGTTCCCGTGGCCGAGGCATCCACCCAGGAAGCCGTCTGGTCTCTGCTGGCCGTCCATGCCCTGATCGACAATCCGGCCAGCCAGACGCTGACGCTTGACGGCGAACCGGTCAGCGGCCCTTTGGTGCAGGTTCTGCACGGCGGATCGCCCCTGTCCCGCAGCATCGAGAATATTGGCACCCGGGACGAAATCCTGACCCTGACCCGCTTCGGCGTCCCTGAAGGCGCCACGGAAGCCTTCGGCACCGGCTACCGGATCGACCGCGCCTACCTGACGCTGGACGGCGACCCGGTGGACCCCGCGCAGGTGGCGCAGGGCACCCGCCTTGTCACGATCCTGACGATCCTGAACACCGGCGCGCCCGATGGACGGCTGATGATCACCGATCCCCTCCCCGCAGGGTTCGAGATCGACAACCCCAACCTGCTGCAATCGGGCGATGTGCGCGCCCTGCAAGGGGTGGAGTTCCCCTACACGCCCCAGATGTCCGAATTCCGGGCCGAGCGGTTCCTGTCTGCCGTGGACATGCGCGGCGGCAGCGACCGCATCCGCCTCGCCTATATCGTGCGCGCCGTGACACCGGGCAGCTTCCACCACCCGGCCGCCTCGGTCGAGGACATGTATCGCCCCACCTTCCGCGCGCAAACGGCCTCGGGCCGCGTCGGCGTGGTGGAATGATCCGCCAGATTGGCACGACCCTGTCGCTTCTGCTTGCGGCTTTCATTGTCGGCGGCGTGCTGTGGCTGGACGACTGGATCGACGACACGGTGATTCCGCCCCTGACGCTTGAAACCGGGGTGGAGGTTCTGGATCGCGACGGCGACCTGCTGCGCGCCTACACGGTCGAGAATGGCCGCTGGCGCCTGCCGGTCAGCTACGACGCGGTCGACCCGGTCTTCATCGAGATGCTGATAGCCTACGAGGATCGCCGCTTCCGGACCCATCCGGGCGTGGACCTGCGCGCCTTCGCCCGCGCGGCGTGGCAACGGATAACGACGGGGCGCGTGGTGTCGGGCGGATCGACCCTGACCATGCAGGTGGCCCGCCTTCTGGAGGATTCGGGCACCGGCGCGTGGGACGGCAAGCTGCGCCAGATCCGGCTGGCGCTCGCGCTGGAGCGGCGGTTGTCGAAGGAGCAGATCCTGACCCTCTACCTCCACCTCGCCCCCTATGGTGGCAATATCGAGGGGATCCGCGCCGCCACGCTGACATGGTTCGGTGTGGAACCGCGCCGCCTGACCGCTGCGCAATCCGCGCTGCTGGTGGCGCTGCCGCAAGCCCCAAGTTCCCGCCGCCCGGACCGCTTCCCGGAGGCCGCCGAAATCGCTCGCAACCGCGTGCTGTCACGCGCCGTGCGCTTTACCGCCCTGACCGAGGCACAGATCGCCTGGGCGCGGGATGAACCGATCCCGACCGCGCGCCGCGATTTTCCTGCCCTTGCCGCCCACCTCTCGGACCGCGCCCTTGCCGAACGGCCCACCCGGGGCACTCATTTCCTGACGCTGGACGCGGAGCTGCAAACGCAGATGGAACGCCTCGCGGCTCGCGCGGTCACGGGCCTCGGGCCGCAGGTCGGCGCCGCGATCATGGTCATGGATCACCGCAGCGGCGGGCTGTTGGCCTCCGTCGGGTCGCCCGATTACACCGACACCACGCGGCAAGGCTTCGTGGACATGACACAGGCCGTCCGCTCCCCCGGATCGACCCTGAAGCCGCTGATCTATGGCCTCGCCTTCGATGCCGGGATCCTGCATCCGCAATCCCTGATCCGGGATCGCCCGATCTCCATTTCGGGCTATGCACCGCAGAATTTCGACGCGGCGTTCCGGGGGGAGGTCACGGCGGCCGAAGCGCTGCAACTGTCCCTCAACATTCCCGCCGTGACCCTCCTGGCCGAACTGGGGCCGCACCGGATGCTTGCAGCCATGGGTCGGGCGGATATGGCGGTCAGCCTGCCAGTGGGCGAGGAACCGGGGCTTGCCATTGCGCTCGGCGGCCTCGGGACACGGATGGAGGACCTGATGCGCCTCTATGCAGGCATCGCGCGCGGCGGCGTGGCAGCCCCGTTTCATTGGCGCGAGGACGATGCCGCATCGGAAGGGCAGCGCATCCTGTCGCCCACCGCCGCGTGGTATCTGGGCGATGTCCTGTCGGGGGTCTTGCCCCCCGCCAACGCGCCCCGGATCGGGCTCAGCTACAAGACCGGCACCAGCTATGGCCACCGCGACGCCTGGGCCTTCGGATTCGACGGTCGGCATGTGGTGGGTATCTGGATGGGCCGCGCCGATGGCGCGTCTGTGCCCGGCGCCTTCGGGGCCGACCTGTCCGCGCCGCTCCTGTTCGAGGCATTCTCCCGCATCGACGAACATATAACACCCCGCCCCGCGCCGCCGCCGGGCGCGCTGACCCTGACCAATGCGCAACTGCCGCAGACGCTCCGCCGCTTCACGCCCGCTGCCGACATCGCCGCTGCGGGTGGCCCGGCCATAACCTTCCCCCCGGAAGGCGCGGTTCTGGCCTTCCAACCGGGCCTGCCGGTGATGGCCCGGGTGGCCGACGGGACGCCGCCGTTCACCTGGCTCTGGAACGGGGCGCCGCTGGCCGTCGGCTTGCTCGAGCGGGACATCGCGGTGGACACGGCGGGCATCGGATTCGGAGAGTTGACCGTGATCGACGCCGCCGGCCGGGCCACCAGCCGCGCGGTCGAGGTCGCTCCGTAGCGCGCGCCTCACCCCGGCGCGCGCGCCGTCAGATCCGCTCGATCGCCAGGGCGATACCCTGCCCGCCGCCGATGCACATGGTGATCAGCGCGCGTTTTCCATCGATCCGGTCCAGCTCGTACATCGACTTCACCGTAAGGATCACCCCGGTGGCCCCAACCGGATGACCCAGCGCAATGGCCCCGCCATTCGGGTTCACCCGCTCGGGGTCCAGCCCCAGCCCCTTGTTGACGGCAATGGCCTGCGCCGCGAACGCCTCGTTCGATTCGACCACGTCGAAATCGCCGGCCGAAAGGCCCGTCCGTGCCAGAAGCGCCTCAACTGCGGGCACCGGGCCAATGCCCATCACGTCGGGACGCACACCCGCATGGGCATAGCCCAGAACCCGGAAGCGCGGCGCCAGCCCCGCCGCTTCGGCCGCATCAGCGCGCGCCAGAACCAGCGCTGCCGCGCCATCGTTTATGCCGCTGGAATTGCCCGCCGTCACGCGACCGTCCTTCCTGAACACCGCACGCAGCCCGGCCAGCGCCTCGGGCGAGGTCGCCTTGGGGTGCTCGTCCACCGCGAAGGGCACCATGTCGCGCTTCACGCGCACCTCCACCGGCACGATCTGCTCCACGAAGCGCCCCTCGGCGATCGCGCGGGCGGCTCGGTCCTGACTGACCATCGCGAAGGCGTCCATGTCGGCGCGGGTCACGGCATGTTCATCGGCCACGTTCTCGGCTGTCACACCCATATGACCGGTCCCGAACGGGCAGTTCAGCGTCCCCAGCATCATGTCGAGCATGCGGACGTCGCCCATCTTCTGCCCCCAACGGGCGTCCGGCATGATGTAGGGCGACCGGCTCATCGCCTCCGCCCCCCCGGCCAGGCCGAAGGCGGCATCGCCAAGGGCCAGCGACTGAACGATGCTGACGATGGCTTGCGCTCCGGACCCGCACAGCCGGTTCACGTTCATCGCCGGAACGCTGTCGGGCACCCCCGCCTGCATCGCGGCAACGCGGCTCAGGTACATGTCGCGGGGCTCGGTGTTGATGACATGACCGAAGACCACGTGGCCGATCTGGCCACCCTCCACGCCCGCCCGCTCCAACGCGGCCTTGGCGACGAGTGTCGCCGTTTCGGTGGGCGGCGTCCCGGCAAGGCTGCCGCCAAAAGTGCCGATCGCGGTGCGCGCGCCCGACAGGATCACGATATCGTCCATGTGAAAAATCCTCCCCGATGTCTCTCGGGAAGGATTAGAGCCCAAATCGCGGCCTCACGCCATCGGAACGCTGCGTTCCTCAGGCATCGAATTGCAGTGGCTTGACCTGCTGGAACAACCCCGTCGCCATCAACTGTTCAAGCACGGCGGCCGGCGGCTGTTCGTCCAGGTACAGCAACGCGATCGCATCCGCCTTCGGCCCCGACCGGCCAAGGGTGAAATTGGCGATGTTCACGCCGTTCTCGCCCATGGTCCGCCCCAGCGCGCCGATGATCCCCGGTTCGTCGTGGTTGGTGGTATACAGCATGTGCGCCCCGATCTCGGCGTCGATATTGATGCCCTTGATCTGGATGAACCGCGGCTTGCCGTCGCTGAACACCGTGCCCGCGATGGACCGTTCGCGCGTTGGCGTCTTCACCACCAGCCGGATATAGCCGTCGAACACGCCGGTCTTGTCCTGCGTCGTCTGGCTCAACTCGATGCCGCGTTCCTTGGCGATGACGGGGGCCGACACCATGTTGACGGCTGGGTTTGCCGCCTTCATCACGCCCGCAATGGCAGCACAATCCAGCGCCTTGAGGTTCATCCCCGTGACGACACCGTTATAGACCACCTCGATCGACTCGATCGGCTCGTCGGTCAGTTGCCCCACGAAAGCGCCCAGATGTTCGGCCAGCTTCACCCACGGCCCCATGATCGCGGCCTCGGCGGCGGTGACCGACGGCATGTTGAGCGCGTTCGAAACGGCCCCCGTCAGCAGGTAGTCCGACATCTGCTCGGCCACCTGAAGGGCAACATTCTCCTGCGCCTCGGCGGTGGCGGCCCCCAGATGCGGCGTCACGACGACATTGGGCAGGTTGAACAGCGGGTTCTCCGTCGCCGGTTCCTGCGCGAACACGTCGAAGGCCGCGCCCGCGACATGGCCGGATGTCAGCATCTCGGCCAATGCGACCTCGTCCACAAGGCCACCGCGCGCACAGTTGATGATGCGCACGCCAGGTTTGGCCTTGGCAAGGTTTTCCCGGCTCAGGATATTGGCCGTCTTCTCGGTATACGGGACGTGCAGCGTGATGAAGTCGGACCGCTCCAGCAGCTCGTCCAGCTCCACCTTGCGGCATCCGATCTCCTTCGCGCGCTCCTCTGACAGGAAGGGATCATAGGCGATGACCTTCATCTTCAGCCCCAGCGCGCGGGAAATGACGATGGACCCGATATTGCCCGCGCCGATCACGCCCAGCGTCTTGGCGGTCAGCTCGACCCCCATGAAGCGTGACTTCTCCCACTTGCCCGAATGGGTCGAAACGCTGGCCTCGGGGATCTGGCGCGCCACGGCGAACATCATCGCAATGGCGTGCTCGGCGGTGGTGATGGAATTTCCGAAGGGCGTGTTCATCACGATGATGCCCTTCTTCGACGCCACGGGAATGTCGACGTTATCGACACCGATGCCCGCGCGCCCGATGACCTTCAGGTTGGTCGCGGCGGCGATGATCTTTTCCGTCACCTTGGTGGCGGACCGGATGGCAAGGCCGTCATACTGGCCGATCACGGACAGCAGCCTGTCCTTGTCCTTGCCGATGGAGGGGTCGAAGGTGACGTCGATGCCGCGGTCCTTGAAGATGCGGACAGCTTCTTCCGACAGGCTGTCGGAGACGAGAACTTTGGGGGCCATGGGTGGCGCTCCTCTGGATGAATGTCAGGGGGGCAAGGCGGGGTACCCCCGCCCTGCATCTGTCCGTAGGGCGGGGTTTACCCCGCCGCTGATGTCAGGCTGCGTCCGCCAACGCTGCGATCTCCGCGTGGAAGGCCCAGTCGAGCCACGGCAGCATCGCCTCGATATCCGAGGTTTCCACCGTCGCCCCGCACCAGATCCGCAGACCCGGCGGCGCATCGCGGTAGGCCCCGATATCCAGCGCGATCCCTTCCGCTTCCAGCCGCTTGGCCACGGCCTTGGCGAAGGCCGTGCCATCGGTGATGCGCGGATCGGTGAACTTCAGGCAGACCGAGGTGTTGGACCGCGTCGCCGGATCCACCGCAAGGTTGGCGATCCAGTCGCGGGCATCGCAGAAATCGAAGATCGCCTGCGCATTGGCATCGGCGCGGGCGTGCAGGGCGGGCAAGCCACCGATGCTTTCGGCCCAATCCAGCGCGAACAGGTAATCCTCCACGCACAACATCGAGGGCGTGTTGATGGTCTCGCCCACGAAGATGCCTTCGATCAACTTGCCACCTTTCGTCATGCGGAAGATCTTGGGCATCGGCCAGGTCGGCGTATGGCTTTCCAGCCGCGCCACCGCGCGGGGGGACAGGATCAGCATCCCGTGCGCCGCTTCGCCGCCCATCACCTTCTGCCACGAGAACGTCACCACATCGAGCTTGTCCCAAGGCAGATCCTGCGCGAAGGCGGCCGAGGTGGCATCGCAGATCGTCAGCCCGTCCCGGTCCGCCGGGATCACGTCGCCATCGGGCACCCGCACGCCCGATGTCGTGCCGTTCCAGGTGAACACCACGTCCGTGTTCCAATCCACGGCAGCCAGATCGGGCAGGTGGCCATACTCGGCCGTTGTCACCACGGCATCCAGCTTCAATTGCTTGACCGCGTCCGTTACCCAGCCCGCGCCGAAGCTTTCCCATGCCAGCAGGGTGCAAGGCCGTGCGCCCAGCAGCGACCACATCGCCATTTCGACGGCGCCGGTATCGGATGCCGGTACGATCCCCACCCGGTAATCTTCCGGCACGCCAAGGATCGCGGCGGTCTTGTCGATGGCGGCTTTCAGCTTCGCCTTGCCGACAGCAGCACGGTGCGACCGGCCCAAGGGGGCGTCGCCAAGGGCGTCGAGTGACCATGTCGGGGGTTTGGCACAGGGGCCGGACGAGAAACGCGGGTTCGACGGGCGAACGGTTTCCGGGCGTGTCGCCACGGGGGCGGCCGGGGTCTCAATAACCATTTCTGGTATCCTCACAGATATGCGCCCCTCGTTGGGGAGGGGTGTCCCACCGCCGGGGATACGGCGGTCCGCCGCGCACGGCAAGTCGGGAAATGACCACCAGGCTTCGGTTTCGGGCGATTTCCGGGCGGGAAAGTTTACGATCGGAAACAGGACATATTCGTGTCAGAAAAATCTGACACTTTTCAAGCCCTGTCCGCACTCTGTCCGCACCCTGTCAAGCCGTGTAAATCACACCTTACATGGGCCTTGCGCGGACGCGCACGCAACCGTTATCTTTCCGTCGTTCATGTGTCCCGAAGAGAGAAAGCGAGATCGGCGTGAAGGATCAGGCCCAAGCCCTGCCATTGGATTTGTCGGACTTCCTGCCCTTCCAGATGTCCGTGATCGCGGCCCGCATGTTCGGACGCGTGATGGAGGATGCCGGGCTGCAAGTGCCGGAATGGCGGATCATGATGGCGCTGCCGTCACATCAGCCGTGCTCGTCTCACGACCTGTGCATCCTGACCGCGATGGATGCCGCCCGGGTCAGCCGGGCGCAGCGACGGCTGGAAGACCTCGACCTCATCTCGGTGATCCGCGACAAGTCCGACCGTCGCAGGTTGGTCGTGCGCCTGTCCGACCGCGGCGTCGAAGAGGTGACGCGGATGCAATACGCAGCGCAAGCCGCTGAAAGCAAACTGCTGGACGAACTTGGGCCGGAAGATCGCGCGCAACTCAAGACGATCATCGGGGCCCTGTTCGAGCGCTTATAGAACAGGCCTCCCCGGCACACCCAGCAGCAGCCGGGTCAGGGGGCCATCGGCCGCTTCCAACCCCGCGACGATGCTGAAATGGTTTTCGCCCGCCAGCACCACCTCCGCCGTGTCCGCCCCCAACCCGTGCCAGATATTCGGCAGCAAAGCGGTCTGCCGCAGGAACTCGGGGCGTTCCTCCGCCCCCACCACGCAGGTCAGCCGCGCCCCCTCTCGCGGATGCAGCAAGGCCGGACTTTCGGCTTCGGCCTCTGCCTCGGTCAGGCGCAGGGTCTCGTTCATCCGGGTTCGCAACAGGGGCCGCAAGTCGTGCAACCCCGAGATCGACAGCACATGGGCGATTCGCTCCGCGACGGCCCCCGGCATCACTTTGTCGCAGATCATCCGCGCCACCAGATGCCCCCCGGCAGAGTGTCCGGCCAGCCGGATCGGCCCCGCGACCTGCCCTGCGATTGCGCAAATCGCAGCCGCGACTTCACCCGTGATGTCGGCGATCCGTGCCTCGGGCGCGAGGCTGTAGCTTACCATCGCCACCGCCTGTCCCGCCGCCAGGGGCCCCGCCGCCAGATGCGCGAAATCGCGGCCGTCGAAGGCCATCCAGTAACCGCCATGCACGATCGCCGTCAGGCCCTGTTCCGTGCCCTCTGGCCGGTAAAGGTCCACCACCTGCCGCGCCCCAGGCCCGACCTGCACCACCTCCGCCGCTACCCGCGCCCGCAGCATTGCCGCCCGCTGCGCCCAGCCCGCCACGATGCTGTCTGCACCCACGATATGGGCACCGTTGGCATAGGCATCGTCCCAATTCTCGATCATCCGCCGCACTCCCTGCCCGGCAATCTGCAGTATTTCGGCAACGGGCCGCAATGCGTCGCACGCGGCCCTTGCACGCGGCAGGTATGCGGGCGTATGCCGGAAGGGCTTCGGTCCCGGCGGTCCCCCGTCGGGTTAAAATGGGAACGCGGTTCAAATCCGCGACTGCCCCCGCAACTGTAAGCGGCGAGTGCGGCTGGAACATGCCACTGGGGAGAGCCCCGGGAAGGCCCGGCCAAACATCGACCCGCAAGTCAGGAGACCTGCCGAGGTGATCACCCTGTCTCATGCGCGGAGGGCGCAGGGGCAACGGACCTGTCCGTAGCGGTGGCACCCAGCACCGTCTGCGGGGGAACATCCTCCAACGACATCATGAAAATGGCCGGTTCCGGCCCGTCGGAGGGATCATCATGACCCGTCTTCTGTTGGCCGCAACGGCCATCCCCGCCCTGCTCACCGCGCCTGCGCTGGCGCAATCCGTGTTCGAACTCGACGAGATCGTCTTCGCAAGCAACCTGACCGAGACCGCGGCCGATCGCTCGGGCGCGTCGGCCACCATCGTCACCGCCGCCGATCTGGAAGCCGCAGGGGATATTCGCGTCCTCGACTACCTGCGCCGCGTGCCCGGCATCTCGATCCGCGCCAACGGCCCGTTGGGGTCGCAGGCCGGGCTCACCATCCGGGGCGTCAGCCAGCAGAACATCGTCGTGCGGGTGGATGGCATCGACGTCTCCGACCCGTCGGGCCCACAGGTCGCGTTCGATTTCGGCGGGCTGACCACCGCCGACATCTCCCGGATCGAGATCATCCGCGGCTCCCAATCCGCGCTTTATGGCTCGCAGGCCATCGGCGGGGTGATCGACATCACCACGCGGCGCGCCACGGCGGACGGCCTGTCTCAGGCAGTTGCGGCCGAATATGGCAGCTACAACACCTTCAGCGGCGCCTATTCCCTGTCGAACCGCGGCGTGGGGCATGAATCGACCCTGACCCTCAGCACGGTCACCTCCGATGGCTATTCGGCGGCCGAGGAGGGCAACGGGAATACCGAGGCCGACGGCTTCCAATCTGCCCGCATCAGCTTTTCCGGCCGCTATGATATCGGCGACCAGTTGCAGCTTGAAGCCAGTGCCTTCGTGGAGGAACAGACCTTCGACGTGGACGAGACCTTGAGCTGCCCCGCCACAAGTCCCATCGTCTGCGACGGCACCCCCGATGACGTCACCGAACGCGACCAGACCGGCGCGCGCGTCGCGCTGTCCTATGACGCGGGCAGCTTCGAGCATGTGCTGGAAGCCTCCGCCTTCCGGATCACCCGGCAATTGACCGGCACCAACGCTTTCGGCGGCTATGACCTCACCTATACCGGGGACCGCCTGCAATACGGCTACCGCGCAATCGGCGATCTGGGATCCAGCGGCCAGATCGTCCTTGGCCTGGAACGGGTTGAGGAAGGCTATACCGACCTGCTCGATTTCGGCTTCGGGGCAGGCGGTCAAAGCTTCGACACCACGGTGAATTCCGCCTTCGCCGAATACACCTTCGCGCCGACCGATCAGATCGACGTCGCCGCGACACTGCGCTACGACGACCATTCGCAATTCGGCGATTTCGTGACCGGGCGGCTTTCCGTGGCCTATCGCCCGACCGAGGATCTGATCCTGCGCGGCAACTTCGCCACCGGCTACCGCGCGCCGTCGAATTACGAACTCTATGATGCCTTCGCGGGCAATGCCGCCCTGCAGCCGGAAACCTCCCTCAGCTTCGATCTGGGGGTGGAGCGACGCTTCGGCGACAACGGCTATGTCGCCGCGACGGTGTTCTGGATCGAGGCCGAAGACATCATCGATTATTCCTTCACCACCTTCGGCTATGTGCAGCGTCCCGGCACCTCGACCCGCCGCGGGGTGGAGCTTTCGGGCGGTCACGCCTACGCCAACGGCATGTCCATCGACGCGGCCTATACCTTCACCGACAGCTACGCCGACGTGGTGCTGGACAGTTCGGGCTGGACCACCGCCGTGCCGCGCCACGCGCTCTCTGCCACCTTCGGCGCGGCGCTTCGCCCTGGCGTCGACCTGTCGCTCACCGGCAATTACCAGGCCGACAGGGTGGGGCTGGACGATTTCGTGACCTTCGACGCGACCGTCGCCTATGCCTTTACGCCGGATGTGGAGATGTATCTCCGCCTCGAAAACCTGCTGGACGAGGAGTATCAGACGATCCCGGGCTACGGTGCCTCGGACCGCGCGGTCTATGTCGGGCTCCGTGCGACGTTCTGAGGCACGTTGCGTTTCGTCGAACGAGGATTGATCGCACTTCGCGTTCGATCAGAGGGAGAGGCAGCGACATGCGATACCGGTCAAACGCTAGGTGCCCCCGGCTCATATCCCTCTCGCTCGCCGCGTGGCTTGGCTGCGCGGCGGGCGTCTGTGCGCAAGTGCCACAAAGGGTCGTGTCGATGAACCTCTGCACCGACCTTTTCGCCATGGCACTGGCAGCCCCCGGTCAACTGATCTCCGTGTCCGCGATCGCGTCTGATCCGCTGTCTTCGCCCATGGCCGAGGAGGCCGCGCGCTATCCCGCCAATCACGGCAGCGCGGAAGAGATCTTCCTGCTGCAACCCGACCTTGTCGTCGCCGGCATCTGGTCCGATCCCGCCGCCATCGCGCTGCTGCGTCGCCTCGACATCCGCGTCGAACAGTTCGTGCTGGAAGACGAGCTGTCCGACATTCCCGCACAACTCGCCCGAATGGGCGCCCTTCTGGGCCGCCAGACCGAAGCTCAGACCCTGATCCGCCAGTTCGAGACGGATCTGGCCGCCCTCTCCACGCCGCCCGGCACCCGGCGGGCGGCCTTCTATTACCCCAACGGCTACACCCTTGGCCCCGACTCGCTGGCCGATGACGTGGTAACGACGGCAGGGTATCGCAACATCATTGCTGAACTCGACCGCTCCGCCTCCGGGCAACTGGCCCTTGAACTGCTCGTCCTTGCCGCGCCCGACCTCATCATCACCTCGCAGCCCTATCGCGGCGCATCTCAGGCCGAGGAAATCCTCCGCCATCCAGCCCTGCAAACCCTCATCGCGGTCGGGCAGACGTATCAATCCGGCCCGGAATGGGCCTGCGGCACGCCCGCCGTCCTGACCGCGCTCCGCGCCCTGCGCGATCTCCGGATCGGGGGTGCGCAATGAACCGCGCCTTGATCCCTGTCCTTTCGAGCCTTGTCGCGATTCTCTTCCTCGTCTCCCTGCTGACCGGCCCGGCAGGCTTCGGTCCCGGCGAAAGCCTGCGGGCGCTGCTGTCCCCCCAAAGCGACGCCATCACCCTCGTGATGCGCGAGATCCGCCTGCCCCGCGCCATCCTCGCCGTTCTGGTCGGCGTCTCACTAGGGCTGTCCGGGGCAGCACTGCAAGGCTACCTCCGCAACCCCCTTGCCGAACCGGGCCTGATCGGCGTGTCCGGCTCCGCCGCCCTGGGCGCGGTCATCGCGTTGCATTCCGGCCTCGCCGCCAGTTTCGTACTGGCCCTGCCGCTGGCCGCGCTGACCGGCGCGCTTATCTCCACGCTGTTGATCCTGGCCCTTGCCGGCCCGCGCGGCTCCTCCATGACGCTGATCCTTGCGGGCATCGCCATCTCGGCGCTCGCCGGGGCGCTGCTGTCGCTGGCGTTGAACCTGTCGCCCAATCCCTTCGCCACCGCCGAAACCGTCTTCTGGCTGCTTGGCAGCCTTGCCGACCGCTCCTTCACCCATGTCTGGATCGCGCTGCCCTTCATGGCGCTCGGCTGGGTGCTGCTGCTGTCCCTGACCCGGCCCCTCGACGCGCTGACGCTGGGCGAGGATGCGGCGCAATCGCTTGGCATCCGTGTCGATCGTGCCCGTTTGACCCTGATCGTCGGTATCGCATCCTGCGTCGGGGCGGCCACCGCCGTGGCGGGCGCGATCGGCTTCGTCGGCCTTGTCGTGCCCCATATCCTGCGCCCCATCGTGGGCGCGCAACCGGGCCGACTTCTGCCCGCTTCCGCCCTTGGCGGTGCCGCTCTCGTGCTGGCCGCCGATATCGCCACCCGTCTGATCCTGCCGGAACGGGACCTGAAACTGGGCGTTCTCATGGCTCTGGTCGGTGCGCCGCTGTTCCTCCACCTGATCTACAAGACGCGGAGGGAAAGCCTGTGAGCCTGCTGACCCTGACCGATCTCACCGTCCTGCGCGGCATCTGTCCGGTGGTCGACCAGGCGACGCTTGCCGTTGCATCGGGCGAGGTCGTGGGCCTGATCGGCCCCAACGGCGCGGGCAAGACAACTCTGATGCGCGCGGCCCTCGGGCTGCTGCCCCATGGCGGTCGTTCCTCTCTCGACGACATTCCCGCCGCCCAGCGCGCACGGAACGTCGCCTGGTTGCCGCAATCGCGCGAGATCGCGTGGCCTGTGACGGTCGAAACCCTCGTGATGCTCGGCCGCGTTCCCCACCTTTCGGCAGGCCAGCGCCCGTCCGACGCCGACCGCGCCGCCGTGACCGAGGCGCTTGAGGCCATGGATCTCATCACCTTCCGATCCCGCGCCGCGACCGAGCTTTCCGGTGGCGAACAGGCCCGCGTCCTGATCGCCCGCGCCCTCGCACAGCAAACACCTCTGATCCTTGCGGACGAACCCGTGGCAGGTCTGGACCCTGGCCACCAGATCGCCACCATGCAGGCCTTCCGGACCCTTGCAGCGGAAGGCACCGCCACCCTCGTCTCGCTGCACGATCTGGGCCTTGCCGCGCGCCATTGCGACCGCCTGGTTCTGATGGATCGCGGGCGCATCGTGGCAGAGGGGAGACCCGAATTCGTCTTGAAACGCGAAAACCTGCGCGACACGTTCGGGATTACCGCCCATTTGTCCGTTGGCCCCGATGGCCTGATCTTTCAACCGCTCGAAACCCGACGCTAACGCTTCAGAGGATGCCTCCAGTGCCCGAACTCCTGCAAACCGGCGGCGTGGTCCTGTGGCTGATCGCGGGGCTGTCCGTGATCACCCTTGCGCTGATCCTGTGGAAGCTCTGGCGCCTGACCGCCACCCATGCCTTGCGCACCAACACCCATGTCCGTGCCGCCGTCGCCGCGTGGCAATCGGGCGATGCCACCGCAGCCGCGCAGATCGCAGGCAATCCCGGCCTGCGCGCCCGGCTGGCCCATGCCGCGATGACCGCCCGCGCCGATGCCGCGCTTGGCGACACCGCCGCGCGGGAGGAAACGCAACTGACCGCCCGCGCCCTGCTGACCGAAGCGCGCACCGGCCTGCGCGCCCTCGACCTGATCGTCACCGTCGCGCCGCTTCTGGGACTGCTCGGCACCGTCTTGGGCATGATCACCGCGTTCCAGGCCCTGCAGACCGCCGGTGTCCGCGCCGATCCCGCAACACTGGCAGGCGGCATATGGGAGGCGCTTTTGACCACTGCCGCCGGCATGGGCGTGGCAATTCCCGCCTCCCTTGCGCTGACCTGGTTCGACAGTGTCGCCGACCGCCTGCAATCCCAGATGGAGGCCGACGCAACCCGCATCTTCGCGCGCGGACCGGCCACGCCATGAGCTTCGCCTTCGCCCCCGCCACGCCCCGCCGCAGGCCCAGTCTCACGCCGATGATCGACGTGGTATTCCTGTTGCTGGTCTTCTTCATGCTCGCCGCGCGCTTCGGGCAGGATGCGGAAATCGCGCTGACCGCCGCCACCGCTGGCGACAGCCCCTGGCAAGGACCCCCGCGCCTTGTGGACATCGGCCCCGAGTCTCTTCACCTGAACGGGCGCATTATCGACATATCGGCGCTGGAACAGGCTCTGAACGGCCGGATGGAGACGGAATCGGATGCCATCCTCCTGCGCCCCATCGACGGATCCCAGACCCAGCGCCTGATCGACATCATGACGATCCTGCGCGCGGCGGGCTTCACCAACCTGCTTCTGGTGGGCCCATGATCCTTTCGCCTCCCGAACCCCGCACCCGCCAGGACCGGGCCATCGTTCCGATGATCAACGTGGTGTTCCTGCTGCTGGTCTTCTTCCTGCTCAGCGCCACCCTCGCCCCGCCCGATCCGTTCGAGGTGACGCCTCCCACCGCCGACGGCCCGCACTCCGAAGCGCAGCCCGGCACGCTCCACATCAGCGCCACCGGCGCGCTGGCCTTCGACACCGCGCGGGACGAAGCCGTCTGGCCTGCCCTGCAAGCCCATGTCGGCCCCCTGCCGATCCGCGCCGATGCGGCCTGGCCCGCTGCCGATCTCGCCGCTCTTCTGCCGCGACTGGCCGAGGTCGGGATCACTGAGATTCGCCTTCTCACGGTGCGCCCATGAAGGGGTTCGTCGCGTTCATGCTGGTGTCCGTTGCCGTCCATGCGGGTGTCCTGATCGGCTTGCCCGATGGCGGCACCCCGGAAGGGCAGGGCGCGGAGGGAAACGATATCCTCTCCCTCGCACCTGCCGCCGCCAGCCACGCCGCCTTGATCGAAGCCTGGGAAACGCCGCCCGATACCCTCCCCCGGACCGCGGTCCTGTCACCCCCTGCCGTTGCAGCCGACGCCGTGGCCATTGGTCCCGATACCGCCGTGCCAAGACCGCCCCGGCCTCCGGTCGCGCAGCCCGCCCCCGGCACTGTCCCGGACACCGCGCCAAGCGTCACGACGGCCCCCCTCACCGCGCCGACGGCCCCCGCTGCCGGCGTGTCCGAAGCTCCCGTGCTCAGCCTCCCGGCCATGCCGGATGCGAACGCACTGGCCGCTGCCACCATCACCGCGCCAGAAATCGACGCGCCCGCCGACCACACCGCGCCGCCGCGACTTGCCGCGCCGACGCTGGACGCGGCGCAGCCCCGACCCGACACGGCACCGCATTTCGAAGGCGCCACGCCCCTTGCAACCGACACGTCCCCGCGCCCGCGCACCCGGCCCGAAGAGCTGGCCCCCAACTTACCAGATCCCGCCCCACCAGACCCGGCGCCACCAGCCCCCGCGCCGCAGCCACCAGCCCCCGCCCGCATCGCCACCGGCAGCGGAGGCGGCGCGACGCAGGGCGCGGCGACCGCCCCCGCGCCGCTGCCCGCAGCAAATCCCGCGCAGATCCAGTCCGCCATCGCAAGCTGGGGCGGCCAGATCCAGGCCCGCATCTCCCGCGCCCGTCCGAATGTCCGCGCCACGGGCCGGGCGGTGGTGCAACTGTCGGTGGCCCCAAGCGGGCAGCTCGTCGGCCTTGGCCTTGCGCGATCCTCGGGCAATCCGGCCGTTGATCAGGCCGCACTCGATGCCGTGCGCCGCGCCGGTGGCTTCCCGCGCGCCCCGACCGTGCTCACCGATGCCAGCTACAGCTTCGCCGTGCCGCTGAGCTTTCAATAAGGGCTGTTCCTGCGGCCCCGGCCTGCTACATCCCGCCCATGATCGAGCCGCTGCTGGACCTTCGCAACATCCGCAAGACCTACCCGTCCGACAGCGGCAAGGTGACCGTTCTCGACGGCGTGTCCCTTGCCCTGCATCCGCGCCAGACCCTTGCGCTGACCGGTGAAAGCGGCTCCGGGAAATCGACGCTGCTGCACCTTTCCGGCGGGCTCGATCAGCCCGATAGCGGAAAGGTCCGGTTGGCAGGTCAGGATATCGGCACCCTCGACGATGCCGCCCGCGCGGCGGTCCGGCGCAGCCGCGTCGGCCTGATCTTCCAGCAATTCAACCTTGTGCCATCGCTCAACGTCGCCGCGAATATCGCGCTCCAGGCGCGGCTGGCGGGCAAGCATGACGCCACGCGGGCCGCCGATCTCGCGGCGCGTCTCGGCCTGTCCGATCTGCTGACCCGCTATCCCGAACAACTGTCGGGCGGCCAGCAGCAGCGCGTCGCCATCGCCCGCGCCATCGCCCCGCGCCCGGATGTGATCCTTGCCGACGAGCCGACCGGAAACCTTGACGAGACCACCGGCGATGCCGTCCTGACCCTGCTGCTGGAGCTTGTGGCGGAAACCGGCGCGGCGCTGCTGATGGTCACCCATTCCCCCCGCCTTGCCGATCGCCTGTCTGCCCGCATCCACCTCTCGCATGGCGTGTTGGAAGGCTAGACCATGCTCTGGACCGCCTTGCAGAGCCTGTTTTCCCATTGGCGCCGCCGCCCCGGCCAGTTTGCCATGCTGGCCCTTGGCCTTGCACTCGCCACCGCGCTCTGGTCCGGCGTGCAAGCCATCAATACCGAAGCGCGCGCCGCCTATGACCGCGCCGCCGCCACCCTCGGGCAGGATCAACTTGCTCGGTTGGAGCGTGCCGACGGCCAACCCGTTGCCCTGCAGGTCTGGCTCGATCTGCGCGCACAAGGCTACCTCGTCAGCCCCGTCCTGACCGGGGAAATCCGCGAGGGCGACGCGCGCTTGCGCCTCCTCGGGATCGATCCCCTGACCGCCCCGCCGCAAGCCCGAACACCTGCGCTGGACGGCGATCTGGACCTTGCCGCCTTCTTCACCGGCCCCGGCCTTCTGCTGGTGTCCGAGCAGACCGCGCGCGGCCCCCTGCCCGGTGGTCTCCCACCGCTGCGCGAGGCCGACACTATCCCGCCCGGCGCCGCGCTTACCGATATCTCCACAGCAGCGCGCCTTCTGGGCCGGGACGATCCGTCCTACCTGCTGGTGGCCCCGGATCAACCCATAGGCCTGCCACCGCTGTCCGAGACGTCGGACCTGGTCCTGCGTGCACCCGAAGGCGGCTCCGACATTGCCCGGCTGACCGACAGTTTCCATCTGAACCTCACCGCCTTCGGCCTGCTCAGCTTCGGGGTCGGCCTCTTCATCGTGCATGCCGCCATCGGCCTCGCCTTCGAACAGCGCCGCGCCACCATCCGCACCCTGCGCGCCCTCGGCACACCCCTGCGCACCCTGCTGCTCGCGCTCGGGCTGGAACTGACCGTCATCGCCACGCTCGCGGGTGCCTTGGGGATCACGCTTGGCTACCTGATCGCGGCCGGCCTGATGCCCGGCGTCGCCGGAACCCTGCGCGGCCTCTACGGCGCCGAGATCGAAGGCGTGCTGCGATTCAGTCCCGAATGGGCGCTTTCGGGTCTTTCCATCACGCTTCTGGGCACCGCCGTCGCCGCCGCGCAAGCCATGCTGCGCACCGCCAGAATGCCCCTGCTCGCCCCTGCCATGCCGCGCGCCTGGGCGCAGGCATCGGGCCACGCGATCCGCCTGCAAGCCCTTGCCGCGCTGGCGCTGTTCGCCTGCGGGGGCGGTCTCGCGCTCTTTGGCCAAGGGCTCCTCGCCGCCTTCGCCTGCCTCGCCTGCCTGCTGCTCGGCGCTGCCCTGGCCCTGCCTGCCTTGATGATCGGCGCGCTTTCCCTCGTCCGCCCACGCGGCGCTTTTGCCGAATGGATCGTGGCCGATACCCGCCAGCAGATCCCGGGCCTGTCGCTGGCGCTGATGGCGCTGCTACTCGCGCTGTCGGCCAATATCGGCGTGTCCACCATGGTCGGCTCGTTCCGCACCACCTTCCTCGGTTGGCTCGACCAGCGCCTTGCGTCCGAGCTTTACGTCAGCGCCCCCTCGGCGGACGCGGCCGCGCGCCTGATGCAGGCCCTCGCGCCGCAGGTCGACGCCGTGCTGCCCATCGTCTCCGCGCCCGCGCGCCTGTTCGATCGCCCGGTGGATGTCTTCGGCGTGGCCGATCACCCCACCTACCGCGAGGCCTGGCCCCTGCTCAGCGCCGCGCCCGACCCTTGGGGTCAACTCGCCACCGGCGATGCCGTCCTCATCAACGAACAACTCGCCCGCCGCGAAGGCCTCGGCATCGGCGACATCTTGCCCCTGGATGGCGGGCGACCCATCGTCGGCATCTATTCCGATTACGGCAACCCGAACGGGCAGGCGATCCTGTCCCTGTCCCGCTTCTCCGAGGCCTATCCCGCCATCCGTCCGACACGCTTTGCCATCCGCATGGCACCCGAAGACGCCCCGGCGCTGGCCACGCGCCTGCGCACCGACTTCGGCCTGCCCGACGAGGCGGTGAGCAATCAGGCGCAGGTCAAGGCCTTCTCCATCGCCGTCTTCGACCAGACCTTCCGCGTCACCGGCGCGCTCAACGTGCTGACACTGGGCGTGGCGGGCATCGCGCTCCTCACCAGCCTCCTGACGCTCGCCAACCTGCGCCTGCCGCAACTGGCCCCGCTCTGGGCCATCGGCACCGCGCGCGCGACATTGGCGCGGGTGGAACTGGCGCGCTCCCTCGGCCTTGCCGCGCTGACCTTCCTGTTCGCCCTGCCCGTAGGTCTCGCACTCGCGTGGATCCTGCTCGCCTTCGTGAACGTGGAAGCGTTCGGCTGGCGCCTGCCGATGCGCGTCTTTCCGGCGGATTGGCTGCGCCTGGCCGGCCTCGCGCTGGTCGCGGCGGGCGCGGCGGCCCTTGGCCCGACGCTCCGCCTCGCCCGGATCGCCCCTGCCCGCCTCACCCAGGTCTTCGCACAGGAACGATGATGCGCCCCCCCGCCCCCCTGCTCGTCCTCCTCGTCACCCTCCTCTTCTTCGGGGCCACCCCCGCCATCCCGCAGGGCTTTGCAGGCCTCGGCACAGCCGCCGACGGGTTCGCCATTCCCCAGCCGGACCCCAGCTTCACCTTTCCCCGGGACCACGGCCCGCACCCCGATTACCGGATCGAGTGGTGGTATCTGACCGCCACCCTCACCGGCGCGGATGGCCGCGACTACGGCGTGCAATGGACGCTGTTTCGCTCCGCCCTCGCGCCGGCCATCTCCGATGGATGGGACGCACCGCAACTCTTCATGGGCCATGCCGGCCTGACGACCCCCGATCACCACTACAGCGCCGAACGTCTCGGGCGCGGCAGCATCGGGCAAGCGGGGGTCACTGTCGATCCGTTCCGGGCCTTCATCGACGACTGGCAAATGACCTCCACCGCGCCCGATGGCGGCGACGCCTTCGATGCCCTCACCCTCGCCGCCCGCGGGGCCGATTTCGCCTATGACCTCACGCTGGCCGCCACCGGCCCCCTTGTTTTCCACGGTGACAACGGCTTCTCCGTCAAAAGCGCCGATGGGCAGGCCAGTTCCTACTATTCGCAACCGTTCTACGAGGTTGCCGGAACGCTCACCCTGCCCGGCGGCCCGGTCGCCGTTACGGGCCAGGGCTGGCTCGACCGCGAATGGTCCTCACAACCCCTGTCCGAGGATCAGGAGGGTTGGGACTGGTTCTCCCTCCTGTTCGACGACGGCACCCGACTGATGGGCTTCGCGCTGCGCGATGCAGATGGCGGCACCTTCACCTCCGCCACCTGGATCGCGGTCGACGGCACGACAACCGCTTACAACAACGGCGCCCTCACCCTCACGCCCCTCACCACGTCCGAGGTCGCAGGGCGCACGATCCCCACCGAATGGCGTTTGCAACTGCCTGCTCAAGGCATCGACGTCACCACAACCCCCCTCAACCCGCACGCCTGGATGGAAACCAGCTTCCCCTACTGGGAGGGGCCGGTCACGATCACCGGCAGCCATACCGGGCGCGGCTACCTCGAAATGACCGGCTACGATTAACCTCCCATCAAGGTTAACGCGCCCGCGCCCCTTCATCTTGGCAGAAAACTCCCGGGGGTTTGGGGGGCTGGCCCCCCAATGGCGTGTCGTTGTTTGGGGGGCTGGCCCCCCAATGTCGTGTCGCGGTTTGGGGGGCTGGCCCACCGCCGTCACCGCCCCGCCACATACATCGGGAAACTCACCCCCAGCGCCCAGCCCAGCAACAGCCCCAACCCAAGGCCCACCGCCATCGCCGATCCCGTCCTGCGTCCGATCCATCGGCCCATCATCCCGAACGTGCCGTAAAACAGCAGGATCACCGGGAAGATCAGGACAAGGAAGAACAGCCGCTCGAAATCCAGCGCCACCGCCACGCCGAGCGAGCCAAGGAACGCCCCCCGCACCACCACGCGCCGCCACCACACCGCCGCCGTCGCGCGCGTCAGCACCGCATCGGCCCACATCGCCAGAACCGCCCCCGGCACCATCGCCGCGATGATCGGCAGACGCTCGGGGATCGGCAGGAACGACGCCACGTAGCGGTCCATCAAGATCCCGAACAGGGCAAGGCCGAACACGGCCAACCCCAATCCCCAGGCCCAGCCCCGCAGATCGGGCCGCCACCCGGCAATCCACGCGCCGACCGTCACGAACACGCCGTATAGCGCCAGATGAACCGCAAGGTAATCGGCCACCAGAACCGGCAGGACGCCGACCCGGACCTGCACCGCCACAAGCGGAACCAGCGCCAACGGCACAAGCGCCAACACCCAGAACACCCGGCCCGGCAAGGCGTCGGGCGCTGCGCCCGCGGGCAGCAGCCGCGCCAGCGGCCGCGCCAGCATCACCGCGCCCGCCAGCATCAGCACGATACCCCGGCCCAGCCGCACCACCGGCACGTCACTGTTCCGCCCGAAGACCGCATCCAGCCAGTCGACCGCTTCGCGCAGGCCCGAAGCCGCGTACAGCACGCTGACATGTTCCGCCCTCGGCACCGCCACCGCGCGCCGCGCGAATCCCGCGCCCGGCATGCCCACCGTCTGGCCCTCCCGCGCGCCCAGGTCCGCCATCACCCGTCGCGCTTCGCTGCGCAACGCACCCTCCCATGCGCCGTTCAGCACCAGAAGCGCCTCCGGCTCCGTTGCCGTCACCGCGCCCGAGAACATCGAGATTGCCACCACCGGCCCGACACGGGCATCCGCGATCCCCGCGCGCACCACCAGGTCCGACGACATCGAATGTCCGATCAGCGCCACGCGCCCATCTGCGCCACCCAGCCCGACAGCCCAATCCGTGACCCGCGCGATTTCCTCCAGCAGCAGCCGCGTGGTGCCGTTCAGCGACGTCACGTCCCCCGACATCGGCACCGGGTTGCGGCCATGCCCTTCAAGGTCGAGGCTGACGGCGATATAGCCTGCCCGCGCGACACTCAGCGCCCAGGCCTGCATCATCTGCCGCGAGCCCGCGAAGCCATGCACGATCACCACGACCGGCCCTTCGGCCCCCGGCATCCGCGTCACCGTCACCGGCGTGTCGCCAACGACGGCACCCACCGTCTCGACGCGCGCGCGCGCGCGTTCCAGCAATGCCACGCCAAGGCCCAGCGCCAGAAGCGCCACCACCGTGAAGGCCAAGGTCCCGATCCGTCTCACCCGCAACTCCATTGCACTGGTCCCCGACCGCAGCCCCGATTATGGTCCGCGTCAACAAACAAGCAAGGCGCGGCCCATGTTCACCGTCACCCTGATGACCAATTCCGCGATGTATCTGGACCGCGGCCTCGTCACCAATCTGCGCAATGCCATGGGCGGAGCCGAACCGGTCTGGCTCGACCCCGACCATGCCGCGGAATTCGAGGTCCCCAAGCTTCCGAAAGGCCTGGACACCGTCTGGCAAAGCCTCAGCGACGAAGGCGTGGACCTTGTGGCGCAACCCAGCGCGGGGCGGCGCAAGAAACTTCTGCTGGCCGACATGGACAGCACCATGATCGCGCAGGAATGCATCGACGAACTGGCGGCCGAGGCCGGTGTGGGCGACCGCGTCGCCGAAATCACCGCCCGCGCCATGAACGGCGAACTGGACTTCGAAGGCGCCCTGCTGGAACGGGTCGCCCTGCTCCAGGGTCTGCCCGAGACGACCATCCGGTTCGTGCTTGAACGGCGCATCACCCCCATGCCCGGCGGCGCGACGCTTCTGGCCACGATGAAGGCCCATGGCGCGCATACCGCGCTGGTGTCGGGTGGCTTCACCGCCTTCACCTCCGCCGTCGCGGCGCAACTGGGCTTTGATGAACACCACGCCAATACCCTGCTGACCGAAGGCGGGGTGTTGACCGGCGATGTCGCCCGCCCGATCCTTGGGCGCGAAGCGAAGGTCGAGGCGCTCCGGAGCATCACCGCCGCACGGGGCCTGACACCCGCCGATGTTCTGGCGGTCGGCGATGGAGCGAACGACCTTGGCATGTTGCAACTGGCCGGAACCGGCGTGGCGCTCCATGCCAAGCCGAACGTGCAGGCGCAGGCGCGGCACCGCATCAACCACGGCGATCTGACGGCGCTGCTGTTCCTTCAGGGATACTCGAAGGCGGAATTCGCGGCCTAGGCCGCTGCCACGGCTTCGAACTGCAAGGCGACCTGCCGTGCGGGGATGATCCGCGACGGCTCAGACGGCGCGTCCGGGAACAGCGCCAGCACCTCGTCCCGCGTCGCCGGGTCCGGTTGGCGCAGCACGTGGCCAAGGAAATAGCTTTCCGACGGCACACCCGCCGCCGTGACGATCTCGTGCTGTGCGAAGAGAAGGTGGATATACGTCACCTTGTCCTGCGGCACCTGCCGGATGGTGCACCCATTGACCATGTGCTTGGCCCGGACCAGAACCTCGTCCGTGCCGAAGAACAACTGGGCCCGCCAGCCTTCGACCAGCATCCGGTGCTGCGGCGACACCAAAAGGCGCGCGTCATTGCCGATGGCGCCCAACTCGAACGCGATCGGCGCGAAGTCGCCGTCCCCTTGCACGGTCCGACGCCCGATCCACAGCAGTTCCTGTGCCCCGTTGTCGCGCGTGCAGACAAGGTCGCCGACCGCCAGCGTCTCGATCGGGCGCGCGCCCTTCGGCGTGTCCACCAGCGTGCCCGGAGTGAAACAGGGCGGCCCGAAATCCCCCACCGGGACCTGCGTCGCCGTCGTCACGAAGGTGGAGCTTATGAAGGTCGCATCGCTCAGGATGGTGCCGTCGGTCGGCGTGAAGATCGCCGGTTGCCCGCTGATGTAGAACGTCACGCCGGTGATCGTCTGTGTCACGCCGTTCATCGTCACGCGGATCGTGTCGTTGACCCAAACCTGCGTGATCGTGCCACCATTGGCGGTGTCGCCGGTGCCGCCCCGGATGACTCCATTGTCGTTCTGGTCGTAGAAATCGATGATCTGAACCGTCAGCGCGGTGCCGCTCGCGGGCGGATTGCCCGGGTCGATCACGAAGAACTGGTCGGTGTATTTCGTCGGCATCACGCAGTCCGTGTACAGGGTTACGTGCCGGTGTTACGCCCGAAGCCGCCGAATACGATGGAGATTCGAAGGCAAAACCGTGGCGTTTGGCCTGTCTGCCTGCCCGGGCGCGGCAGCCGCACCGCCGCGCCCGACTTTTCACTCCGCCGGAACCGGCGTCGCGCTCCACGCCAAACCGACGGCGCAGGCGCAGGCGAAACACCGCATCAACCACGGCGACCTGACCGCGCTGCTGTTCTTGCAGGGCTATTCCAAGGCGAATTTCGTCACGCCGACCGGCGGCTAGACATCCGCCGCGCCAAGCCCGCGGCGCCAAGCCCCGACAGCATCAACAAGACACCCGCCGGAAGCGGCACCGGTGCGATCTGGTGGGTATCTGAAGATACCCAACGTCCCGCGGTTGTTGAACCGTTGTAACCCGGTTGGCCATAACGGTAGGTGGCGGAAGACAAGCCAATGATTACATCTGGCCTGTCATACTCCCAAACAACGGAAATCCCTGCCAACGACCGGTCAGGATTGATCGTCATCCGAACGTACGAATAGAGTCGGGGGGCCCGAAAGTCGTATGCGCCCTCGAAAATCCGCACCTGGACAGGGTTGTTCCAGTCCGGCCCGTCGAAATCCGTGGCTTCAAAGGTTCGGGCATAAATACCACTTCTGGTATTGTAGTCGTATCCGACCCACTCGTACCAATAGAAGATCTCGAGCGGCGACGTGCGCCCTTCCAAAAGCCGCTCATCAACTGTCACCCGGGCGGTAACCACCACCCCGCACAGGGAAACGTAACAATCCCACCCATTTTGCGCTTCGATCGGGTCTGATGTGAACTGATACGTGATTGCCGTAGCCGGCGCCGCCGCCAAGCCCACAACAACAACAAAAGATATTGCGGCAAAAAATTTGTTAATCATTCTGCGTTCCTGAAAGGTTCTCGTCACTCCTTGTCACGTTAACGTCTGTTAACTTCTTGCACATCCTGTCCAAAAGGGTAGGCCACGCCATCGGATTTCCGGATCGGACGGGTCGCGAAAAAGGTGAAAAGGCCGGGCGCGTCCCTGGATGGACGGCCCGGCCTTGGGAAGAGTGCCGGTCAAGTGACGGAAGCCTTACTGCGCCGGAACCGCCGTCAGCTCCATGCCCAACCCCACCGGCAGCTTGTTCAACATCTCCTTCGGGCAGACCTGCACGAAATGACCACGCTCCATGTCCCAGTGTTGCAAGATGTCCTTGGCGCGCAGGCTTCCCGTCTCGGCCGCGTGCCGCTCCACCAGCCCGCGCAACTGCGCTTCCCAGTGATCGACGGTGACCGGGCAGGTCACCAGCGTCTCGAGGTTCATGTTCACCAGCGAGGCGCCGTCGGGATCGTACAGATACGCCATCCCGCCGGTCATGCCCGCGCCGAAATTCGCGCCGATCCCGCCGAGGATCACCGCGATGCCGCCGGTCATGTATTCGCAGCCGTTGGACCCGCAGCCCTCGATCACCGCCTTCGCGCCCGAGTTTCGGACGGCGAAGCGTTCTCCCGCACGGCCCGCTGCGAACAGGTATCCGTCCGTCGCGCCATACAGCACCGTGTTGCCGATGATCACGTTGTCGGCGGCCACCAGCGGCGACGCCATCGGCGGCCGCACCACGATGGTGCCCCCGCTCAACCCCTTGCCCACGTAATCGTTGGCATCGCCCGACACTTCCAGCTTCAGGCCGGGTGCCGCGAAGGCCCCCAGCGACTGCCCGGCCGATCCCTTCAGCTTCACCGTCAGGTGGTCGGGTTGCAGATCGTTCCGCATCCCGAAGCGCTGCACGATATGGCTCGACGTCCGCGTCCCGATGGTGCGCAACGTGTTCTGCACCGCGTAGGACAGCTGCATCTTCTCGCCATCCTCCAGGAACCGCCGCCCGTCGGCCACGATCTGCGCATCCAGCGTGTCCGGCACCGGGTTGCGCGGCTTGTTGCGGTCATAGACGATCCGGTCCGCGCCATCGACGGTGATCAGCATCGGGTTCAGGTCCAGATCGTCCAGATGCGCCGCCCCCCGGCTGACCTGCGTCAGCAGATCGGCCCGCCCGATCACGTCATCCAGGCTCCGCGCGCCGATGGAGGCGAGGATTTCGCGCACCTCCTCGGCGTAGAAGGTGATCAGGTTCACCACCTTGTCCGCGTTTCCGGTGAACTTCGCGCGCAGGCTTTCGTCCTGTGTGCAGACGCCGACCGGGCAGGTGTTGGATTGACACTGGCGCACCATGATACAGCCCATGGCGATCAGCGCGGCGGTGCCGATGCCGTATTCCTCGGCCCCCATCATCGCCGCCATGACGATATCGCGCCCGGTGCGCAGCCCGCCATCGGTGCGCAACGTCACCCGGTCGCGCAGCTTGTTCATCGCCAGAACCTGATGCGCTTCCGTCAGGCCCATTTCCCACGGCAACCCGGCATATTTGATCGACGTGGCAGGCGACGCCCCGGTGCCGCCGTTATGGCCGGAAATCAGGATTACGTCCGCCTTGGCCTTCGCCACCCCCGCGGCGATCGTGCCCACACCGCTGGACGCGACCAGCTTCACCGTGACCTTGGCGCGCGGGTTGATCTGCTTGAGGTCATAGATCAGCTGCGCCAGATCCTCGATGGAATAGATGTCGTGGTGCGGTGGCGGGCTGATCAGCATCACCCCCGGCGTCGAATGGCGCAGCCGCGCGATCAGCTCCGTCACCTTCATGCCGGGCAATTGCCCGCCCTCGCCGGGCTTGGCCCCTTGGGCGACCTTGATTTCCAGTTCCTCGCACTGGTTGAGGTATTCCGCCGTCACGCCGAACCGCCCCGAGGCGACCTGCTTGATCTTGGCGCTCGGGTTGTCGCCATTGGGTTCGGGCACGAAATGCGCCGGATCCTCGCCGCCCTCACCGCTGTCGGACTTCGCTCCGATCCGGTTCATCGCCACGTTCAGGGTCTTGTGCGCCTCGGGGCTGAGCGCGCCCAGCGACATGCCCGGCGTCACGAACCGCTTGCGGATCGAGGTGATCGATTCCACCTCCTCGATCGGCACCGGCGCGCCCATCGGCTTGATGTCCATCAGGTCGCGCAGGTGGATCGGCGGGTTGTCCCGCATCATCTTGGAATACTGCTTCCACATCCCGTAGGACGCGCGGTCACAGGCCGATTGCAGCAGATGCATGCTGGTCGACTGCCAGGCATGGGTCTCGCCGCTGCGGCGCGCCTTGTAGAAGCCGCCGATGGGCATCACCGCCTCGCCGCGCAGCCAGCCCTTGGCGTGCACCTCTTCCACCTTCTTCTGCAACCCGCTGACGCCGATGCCGGAAATCCGGCTCAACATGCCGGGGAAGAATTCCGCCACCATTGCGCGCGACAGACCCACCGCCTCGAAGTTCAGACCGCCACGATACGACGAGATCACCGAAATCCCCATCTTCGCCATGATCTTCAGCAGCCCGGCATCTATGGCGGCCCGATAGCGCGCCATCGCCTCGGTCAGGGTGCCGTCGATCAGCCCTCGGTCGATCCGGTCGGCGATGGAATCCTGCGCCAGGTAGGCGTTCACCGTGGTCGCCCCGCATCCCACCAGAACCGCGAAGTAATGCGGGTCGATGCACTCTGCCGACCGCACGTTCAGCGAACAGAACGTCCGCAGCCCCTTCTTCGTCAGCCCGGAATGCACCGCGCTGGTGGCAAGGATCATCGGCATCGGGACCCGGTCTTCCGATTGGAACCGGTCGGTCAGCACGATATGCCCCGCGCCGGACCGCACGGCATCCTCCGCCTCGGCGCGGATACGATCCAGCCCCGCGCGCAGCGCCCCCAACTCGGACCCCGCCTCGAAGGTGCAATCGATGGTCGTCACGCTGTCCTTGAAGTAGCTCACCATGCGCTCGAACTGGGTGTTGGCCACGAAGGGGCTTTCCAGCACGAGGATTTCCGTCTGCGACGAATCCTCGTCCAGCACGTTCTTCAGGTTGCCGAAACGGGTCTTCAGGCTCATCACCCGGTATTCCCGAAGCGAGTCGATGGGCGGGTTCGTCACCTGGCTGAAATTCTGCCGGAAATAGTGACTGAGCGGCCGGTAGAGACTGCTCAGCACGGCCGAGGGCGTATCGTCCCCCATGCTCGCCAGCGCCTCCTTGCCGTCTTCCGCCATCGGCGCCAGGATCTGCTCCAACTCCTCGACGCTGAATCCGGCCGCGATCTGCCGCTTGCGCAACTCCCCGCCGCCGAACAGCGCCGCCTCGGACGCGCCCGCCATCTCGGATTCCAGATCGGTGATCTTGCCGACCCAGTCCCCGAACGGGCGCGACGCCGCCAGCGCGTCCTTGATCTCGGTGTCATGGAACAGCTTGCGGTCGATCATGTCCACGGCGATCAACTGCCCCGGACCCAGTGCGCCCTTCTCGACCACGGAGGCCTCGTCCACCGGCACCATGCCGGTTTCCGACCCCGCGATCAGCAGGCCATCGCCCGTCACGACATAACGCATCGGTCGCAGCCCGTTGCGATCCAGCCCGGCGCAGACCCAGCGCCCGTCCGTCATCGCCAGTGCCGCCGGTCCATCCCACGGCTCCATCACGCTGTTGCAGTAGGAATACATGTCCTGCCAGGCCTGCGGCAGTTCCGTCGCGGTCTGGCTCCAGGCCTCGGGCACCAGCATCGTCTTGGCCATCGGCGCATTGCGCCCGGCGCGCACCAGCACCTCGAACACCGCATCCAGCGCGGCCGAGTCGCTTGATCCCTGCGCCACGATCGGCTTGATATCCTCGGCCATCTCGCCAAAGAAGCTCGACGCCATCCGGATCTCGTGGCTCTTCATCCAGTTCAGGTTGCCCTTCAGCGTGTTGATCTCGCCGTTATGGGCCAACATGCGGAACGGCTGCGCCAACCACCATTGCGGGAAGGTGTTGGTGGAATAGCGCTGGTGATAGATCGCGAAGGCACTTTCGAACCGATCGTCCTTGAGGTCGGGGTAGAACTCGGCCACGTCCTGCGCCAGCATCATGCCCTTGTAGATGATCGACCGGCACGACAGCGAACACAGATACAGCTCCCGCACGCCCGCCGCCGCCGCCGCTTTCTCGATCCGGCGGCGGATCACGTAAAGCTCGCGCTCGAACGTGTCCTCGTCCACGCCCTTGGAGTTGGAGATGATGATCTGCTCGATCTCGGGCCGGGTCGCGTTGGCCTTCTCGCCCAGAACGCGCACATCCACCGGCACATGGCGCCAGCCATAGATGTAATATCCCATGCGCAGAACTTCCGTCTCCACGATGGTCCGGCACACTTCCTGCGCGCCGAAATCGCTGCGCGGCAGGAACACCTGCCCCACGGCCAGCAATTCGTCCCGCATCTCGTGGCCGGTGCGTTCCACCTGCTCTCCGAAGAACTTGTAGGGGATCTGCACATGGATCCCCGCACCGTCGCCGGTCTTGCCATCGGCATCGACAGCCCCCCGGTGCCAGACGGCCTTCAGCGCGTTGATCCCCTGTTCCACGACCTTGCGCGACACGGTGCCGTCGATCGACACCACCAGCCCCACACCGCAGGACGCATGTTCGTCCTGTTCGCGGAACATGCCATTGGCTTCCATCCACGCGCGCTTGGCCTGCTCGGCCTTCGCCCAGGCTTGATCGTATTGGGTCATCGGGCATCTCCTTCAACGAAGAGGTTTCGCGCCTCGTATAGGGCGCGGGTTTTCCTGGGATGATCGCCTGCCAGCGGCACATAGGCCGGCGCACGATCGATATAGATCTCCGAAACAAGCGGGAAAGCGGCGGCATCGGGGAAAAGCCCCGGCATCAACTCGTAATCCGCCCCGTCCCCAAGGTTGCGCAGCCACAACGCGGATCCGCAGGTGCCGCAGAACGCGCGTTCCGCGAAGCCCGAGGTCTGGTGCGTCACCGCCGGACCCGTCACCGAAACCGAACCGGCCGCGGCCTCGAACGCCATGAACACGGTCCCGGTCCAGCGCTGGCACATCAGGCAGTGGCACGCACCCAGCGCGGCGACATGGTCTCCATCCACCTTGATCGTGACGGATCCACACAGGCACTGGCCCTCCAGCCTTCCGGTCCGGCGGTAAGGGGCGCGCAGGTCGCTCATCGGCGCACCCGCAGCACCGGCGGCATGTCAAGCGCGCTCATCGTTGCCCCGCAATCGAATTGCGGTTCGGTCGAAAGAAAGCCCTCCTCGCCCGGTTCGGCAAACTCGACGGGACTGTAATTGCCCTCGAACACCTCGCCCGACGGCGTGGTGACGGTTTCGATGCCGCCGAAGAACAGCCCCATCTCGCGACTGACGAACTGGTTGCCCTCGGTCGAACGCGGGCCGGCTTCGGTTTCCCACTGATAGGCGAACTCCGTCACCTCCAGCATGCGGCCATCCACGGTGACGGTTGCGCCGGTCAGCCGGTCGAATCCGGTATAGTCGCGCCGGAAGACGCCGTCGTTGCGCTCTTCCCGGATCGAGAAAACCATCGTGTCGTTGCCCGTTTCCAGCAACTCGGACAGGCTGGCCGGGTCTTCCTCCGGCTCGATCAGGATATCCTGCGATCCGCTGCGCAGGTTGAACGCCCGCAGCCAGCGGAATTCCGCATCGGTGTAGTTGAGGTAGAACGCCCCGTCCTGATCCAGCGTGGCGCGCCAATGGGTGTCCTCCGGCTCCCCCTCGCAGCGCCAGTAATGCGCGACGAGGCACGACCGGGACTGCACCGTCAGGAAGGCCGTGCAGCCCGCGGGCACATCGAACAGGTTGGTTAACGTCGCTTGGGCAGCCACGGGGTGTGCCGTGTTGCCCAAAACCGCAAAGCCCAGTGCGGCGGTAACGATCTGGTAACGAAGTGCTCTCATAAGGTCAGCATCTCTGTCATTGTGGGCCAGAACGCGGCCCGGAACGGATTTGTCAGCGATGGACCCAACCGCGCGTTCCGGCCGCGTCCAACGGAGGGCAACACAGGGCGAGAAGCGCGATTGATATACCATTGATATACCTACTGCCCCGGTTTGCCCTCGAATTCGGCTACTCCGCCGCCACCGTCTGGCCCATCATCACCCGCTCCAGGATCGCCTCCGCCGCCTCGCGCCCGTCGCGGATCGCCCAGACGACAAGGCTCGCGCCGCGCACGATATCGCCCACGGCGAAGACGTTCGGCAAAGCCGTTTCATGGGTGCGGAAATCGGTCTTGATCGTGCCCCAGCGGGTTACTTCCAACTCCGGCATGCCCCAAAGGGTCGGCAGGTCCTCCGGCTCGAACCCCAGCGCCTTGATAACCATGTCCGCGCCTTCGATATAGTCCGCGTTTTCAATAACTTCCGGGCTCTGGCGGCCAGTGGCGTCGGGCGTGCCAAGGCGCATTTTCTGGACCATCACGCCGGTCACGCGATCGGGCGCGGCATCGAATCCGCGCGGCGCGGAAAGCCAAACGAATTCAACGCCTTCCTCTTCCGCATTCTGCACTTCGCGCTGACTTCCCGGCATGTTCGCGCGATCCCGGCGATACAGGCATTTGACCGAGATCGCGTCCTGCCGGATCGCCGTGCGCACGCAATCCATCGCCGTGTCGCCGCCGCCGATCACCACGACGCGCTTGCCCCTGGCATCCAGCTCGCCATTGTCGAAACTTGGAACGTTGTCTCCGAAAGACTTGCGATTTGAAGCGGTTAGATAGTCGATCGCGCGGATGATCCCGGCCGATCCAGCGCCAGGCCCCGGCAATTCGCGGGACTTGTAGACACCCGTGGCGATGACGACGAAGTCATGCTCCTCGCGAATCTCCTCCAGCGTGATGTCCTGTCCCACGTCGCAGTTCAATTCGAACGTGACGCCGCCATCGGCCAGCAGCTTGTTGCGCCGCATGACCACGTCCTTCTCCAGCTTAAAGCCGGGAATGCCATAAACCATCAGACCGCCCGCGCGGTCGTAGCGGTCGTAGATCGTCACCTGCAAACCCGCGCGCCGCAGCATGTCGGCCGATGCGAGCCCACCTGGTCCGGCGCCGATTATTCCAACGGATTCAGGACGTTCGGTTGCGGGCGCGATGGGAAGAACCCAGCCTTCGTCCCACGCGGTATCGGTGATGTATTTCTCGACCGAGCCGATGGTGACGGTGCCGTGACCCGATTTCTCGATCACACAATTGCCTTCGCACAGGCGGTCCTGCGGGCAGATGCGGCCACAGATCTCGGGGAAGGTGTTGGTCGCCTGCGACAACTCGAAGGCTTCCCGCAACCGCCCTTCGGCCGTCAGCTTCAGCCAGTCGGGAATGTTGTTGTGCAGCGGGCAATGGCTTTGACAATACGGCACGCCGCACTGGCTGCACCGCCCGGCCTGCTCCGCCGCCTTCTCGCGCGCATAGTCGCCGTAGATCTCGGCAAAATCCTCTTTCCGCTGGTCCGCTTCCCGCTTTTCAGGCATCTCCTTGCCCAAGGTCACGAACTTCAACATCGGTTGCTTGGCCAAAATACGCTCTCCCATCCTTGAGGGGTCCGTATAACTGCGGTTCAAATGGATAAAAAGACAGACATGCTGACCTTTTTATGACTGTTGCATGATTTTATATATCTCCGCACGGTTATCAGGTAGTTAGTAAGACAGCATTATTTACCTATCTTTGAAATGTCATAACAAAAGCAAGACTTTACTGATCCGTCGCGGAGTATCGCTTTGACCCTCTTCCATCTCCTCCTGCTCGCCCTCATTCAAGGCATCACCGAATTTCTGCCGATATCTTCGTCCGGGCACCTGATTCTCCTACCGCAATTGACCGGCATGACGGATCAGGGGCAGCATATCGACGTGGCAGTTCATGTCGGCACATTGGGCGCCGTGATCCTCTATTTCTGGCGTGACGTTAAGGCCGCGCTGATCGGCACACCGCGCATGTTGACCGGGCGCGTCGACACGCCCGGCGCGAAATTGGCCCTGCTGTTGCTGATCGCGACCGTTCCGGTGATCGTCTTCGGGCTGGTCCTCGAAGTGACGGGCCTTTACGACCACCTGCGCTCCATCGCCGTGATCGGCTGGACCATGCTGATCTTCGGCGTCGTGCTCTACTGGGCCGACCAGACAGGAGCCAAGATCAAGGGCGCGGCAGATTGGAGCCTGCGCGACGCCGTCATCATGGGCCTGTGGCAGGCGATCGCACTGATCCCCGGCACCTCGCGGTCCGGCATCACCATTACGGCGGGGCGTTATCTTGGCTATGACCGCGAAAGCGCGGCCAAGGTGTCCATGCTGATGTCGATCCCCACCATCATCGCGTCCGGCATCTTCGCCAGCGCCGAGGTCTTCGCCACCGCAGACGCAACGACGGCAAGGAACGGCGCGATTGCCGCGGCCATGACCTTCATTGCCGCGCTCCTTGCGCTGGTGCTCATGTTCAAGCTCTTGAAATCAGTAAGCTTTACGCCCTACGTGATCTATCGCATGGTTCTGGGCATCATTCTGCTGGTCATCGCCTACAGCTAGGTATTCCGCAGGTTCCGTGCGCTTTCCTTGATGTCGGAATATTGCCCGGAGGGTCGGAACGGCCAGAGGTAATCGTCCAGCACCGCATCCATCGCCATAGGCTCGATCCCGAGATCGGCCAGCGTTTTCGCGCCCTCCGCCACCACATTGTCCGACCGCAGGCTGGTGACCTGATCGCGCGTCAGCATGGAATTGTGGAACAGACCGCCCGTCGCCATTTGCGCGAAATCCAGACCCGTCGCCATGATCCGCGCCGCAAAAAACGGGATGTTGAAGATCAGACGGCGTTTGCGGATCACGCCCAGCATCCGCTGCATCAGGCCCCGGAACGTCTCGATGTCCGGCCCGCCAAGCTCATGCACGCCATGGGCCTGCCCCAGCACGCCTGTCACGGCGGCTTGCGCGACATCGTCCACGTAAACCGGCTGAAACCGCGTCTCCGCCCCGGCGACCGGCAGAACCGGGCCAAGACGCGTCATGGCCGCGAACCGGTTGAAGAATGCATCCTCCGGCCCGAAAACGACCGAAGGGCGCAGGATCATCGCGCCGGGATAGGCGTCCAGCACGGCCGCCTCGCCACGCCCCTTCGACCTGGCGTAATGGCTCGCACCATTCACATCCGCGCCGATCGCAGACAGATGCACCAACGCCTGCGCGCCTTCAGCGGCGGCGATCCGCGCGATGCGCGCTGCACCCTCATGCTGGACAGCATCGAAATTGTTCTTGCCACTCGCGTCGAAGGTGCCGACACAATTCACCACCGCATCCGCACCATGAATGGCGGCGCGAACGCTGTCATCGTCTCGGATATTCGCGAAGATCGGCTCGACCTGTCCAACCACACCATAGGGTTTGACGAACAACGCCTCGTTCGGGCGGCGCACGGCGACGCGGACGCGCCAGCCTTCCTTGGCCATGCGGCGCGCGATATAGCGGCCGACAAAGCCCGATCCGCCGAAGATGGTGACGAGTTTGGCCATGGCTGGCTCCCTCAAGGTCTTTTGTCGCCTTGGGTGATACGGCCCCACCGAAAAGGCGGCAAGGTGCAAATGGTCTCAACTTCCGCTGAAAGACGGGGAACCCGGGGGATACCACTGGCGTTCCGGGCCGAAGCGATTTACTAAAAGACATGCTTTCCAAACGTTCGATCGCCTTCGCTTTTGCGTGTCTCGTGGCGGGGCCACATGCGGCCGCGCAGGACATTTCCCTGTCCACTCCAAACGCATCCGACGACTTGGCCGCGCGTCTGCGCACCGCGTCCCTGTTGCTGGCGCCAACCGCAGAGCCGAGAACCGCGCAGGATCTGATCGCCGCCGCGCGCGCCGATTATGCGCGTCTTGTGGCGGCACTCTACGATGCCGGTCACTTCGCCCCGGTCGTACGGATCACCGTCGATGGCCGCGAAGCCGCAAGCCTGCCGCCCTTCGGCGGTCCAACCTCCGTGGCGCAAATCACCATCAGCGTGGACCCCGGCCCCCTGTTCCACCTTGGCACGGCAGAGGTCGGACCACTCGCGTCCGGAACCGGATTGCCAGGCGAATTCCGCCCGGGCGGCGATGCCTCGACCTCCCTGCTGCGCGACACCGCGCGCGCAGCGGTCGGCGGCTGGCGCGATGTCGGCCATGCGACAGCCGAGGTGACCGACCAGCAGATCATCGCGCGCAATGCCGAAGCAACGCTCGACGTCAGCCTGCGGATCGAGCCCGGTCCGCCGGTCCAGTTCGGCCTCCTGTTGCCTGAAGGGCACGACCGGATGCGTCCCGAGCGGATCCTCGCCATCGCGGGCCTGCCCGCCGGCGCGCGCTTCTCGCCCGAGACGCTGGAACGCGTCGAAGGGCGATTGCAGGCCACCGGCGTGTTTTCCGCCATCGCCCTGCAGGAAGGCGCGGTCGGACCGGACGGCACCATGGACATCACCGCCACCCTGGTCGAGAGCGAGCCGCGTCGCTTTGGCTTCGGGGCCGAGCTTGCGACCGATAGCGGCCTTGGCCTCAACGCCTACTGGCTGCATCGCAACCTCTTCGGCGGGGCCGAGCGTCTCAGGATCGAGGGCACGATCAGCGGAATCGGTACAGGCGACCTGTCGGAGAACGCAACCGATGGGATCGACGCCTCCGTTGGCCTGCGCTATTCCCGGCCCGCCACCTTCACGCCCGACACCACCGCCTATACGTTTCTGGGGGCCGAGTATATCGACGATCCCGCCTACAGGCTGTCCACTGTCGGGGCCGAATTGGGGGTAGAGCATCACTTCAACCGCCGCCTGACCGGCGCGCTTGGTCTTGGCTTGTCCTACTATGATGTCGACGATGAATTCGGCGACCGTCAATTGACCCTTCTGACCCTCCCCGTCGGTCTGACATGGGACCGGCGCGAAGATCCGCTGGACGCACGTCGGCTGTTCTACATCCAGGGCACGGCAACGCCCTTTCTTTCCGATCAGGGCAGCGGCGGCGCACGCGCCTTTGTCGATGCCCGCGCCTATCTCGGCTTCGGGGAGGAGCGGGCCACGCGCTTTGCTGTCCGGGCGCAGGCGGGAAGCGTGTTCGGAGGCGACGTCACCGACATTCCGCCCGACTTCCTGTTCTACTCGGGCGGCGCAGGCACCGTGCGCGGCCATGACTTCCAGTCGCTTGGCGCCGTCCAGAATGGAATCGATGCCGGGGGACGCAGTTTCCTGGGCCTCTCGGGCGAGTATCGACAAGATATCGGAACGACGAATTTCGGCCTCGTCGCCTTCGCGGATGCCGGATATGTCGGCGCGGATGCCACTGGCGGCACCGGTGATTGGCATGCCGGCGCCGGACTTGGCGTGCGCTATGACACGCCGTTCGGACCGATCCGGGTGGATCTTGCCACGCCGGTGCGCGGCGATGGCGTGGGCGAGGCCTTGCACCTCTACATCGGCATCGGACAGTCCTTCTGATGCGCTGGTTGCTCGCCTTGTGTCTGGTGGTCTGTCCGACCATCGCCGCCGCACAGGATGACGGCACTGTCCTGTCTCGGTTCATCGAGGATCAACTGTCCAGCGGCGATGACCGACGGGTGACAATCGAAGGCTTCAGGGGCGCCCTGTCCTCCGAAGCGACGCTGGCGCGCATGACCATTTCCGACGCCGACGGCGCGTGGCTGGTGCTGGAAGACGCCGTCCTGAACTGGTCCCGCGCGGCCCTTCTGCGGGGCGAGCTGCAGGTCAACGAACTGACCGCCGCACGCCTGCAGGTGATCCGGTCCCCGCTTCCCTCCACCGCGCTGCCCAGCGCCGAAGCACAGCCCTTCGCATTGCCGAACCTGCCGGTTCGGGTCGAAATCGGGCGGGTCGCGATTTCCGAGGTGGTGCTTGGCGAGGCCATCATCGGCCTGCCTGCGACGCTGTCCGTGGAAGGGTCCGTGACATTGGCGAACGGTGCGGGCGAGGCGGATATCATCCTCGACCGGCTTGACGGACCTGCCGGGCAATTCTCGCTGGATGCGTCCTTCGACAACGCCAACCGAAACCTCGCCCTGTCCCTGCTGCTGGAAGAAGCGCCCGGTGGGCTCGCCGCCACGCTTCTGAACCTGCCGGGCGGCCCCGACATTCGGCTGTCCGTCGAAGGAGACGGCCCGCCGGAGGAGTTCGCCGCACAGATCGCGCTGGCGACCGAGGGGCGCGACAGGATCACCGGACAGGTCATCGCAAGCCGCGGCGATGATGGACAACAGCTTGTCATCGCCGACATCAGCGGCGATATCACTCCGCTTCTTATCCCCGAATATCGCGAGTTCTTCGGCGATGATGTGATGTTGCAAGCGCAGGTGCGGCAGACGCCGGACGGTGCGGTCTCGCTTGAAGGGCTGCGGCTGGCTGCGGCCGCGCTGTCGCTGGAAGGCAATGTGTCCCTCAACCCGAATGGCCTTCCCGAGGTCGTTTCGCTCGTTGGCCAGATCACCCCGCCGACAGGCGATAGCGTGCGCTTGCCCCTGGGCGGCGTCAACGCGCGGATCGCCAGCGCCGGACTGGTCGTGGGCTACAACCGGGCCGAAGGCGACAGCTATCGCCTGGGCCTGCAACTCGACCGCTTGACCGTCGATGATCTGGCCATCGCGGACACCACTCTCGACCTGCAAGGCACGGTCGCGCTGGCGGCCACGGGAATCGACGCCACAACCGCGACCTTGCAGGCTGCGTTGAGCGGCCTGCGGCACACCGATCCGGCGCTGGTCGAGGCGCTGGGCACAGCCCTGACGCTTACCGCCGATCTGTCCTGGATCAGGGGCGCACCGGTCATCCTGTCGGACCTGAGTTTGCAGGCCGGAGACTTGGCGATCACCGGCGGCGCTTCGGCCCGGACCGCCGATGGGCAGATCAGCATTGGTCTTGGCATTGCGGCGCGGGTGGCCGATCTGTCGCGCTTCGCCGCCGTGGCGGGCCAGCCGCTTTCCGGCGCCATGGTTCTGAGCCTGTCAGGCCCGGTCGAGCCACTTTCCGGGGCCTTCGACCTCGAACTGAGCGGCACCGGTCAGAACCTGAGGTTCGTCGAGGCGCTCCCGGTGGAGGTGTTCGCGGGCCAGACCGAGCTGTCCCTGGCCGCCACACGGGATACTGCCGGTCTGACGCTGCGCGACCTGCGGCTTGAGAATGCTGAATTGAGCCTGACGGGCGCGGCCTCCGTCACCTCGGGCGACACCTCTGCCAGCACTCGGTTCGACCTGCGCGATGTCGGCCTGTTCACCGATCTGCTTTCGGGCCCCGTGACCATCTCCGCCGATGTCGAACGCGCAGGCACCGCACCCTTCGATGTCATTGCCGCACTGACCGGCCCGAACCAGATCGCGGCCGATGTCGCGGGTCGGTTCGACGCCGCCAGCGGTGATCTGCAAATGGATTTGACCGCCACGGCCACCGGCCTCGACATCGGGAATGGCGTCCCGCCCCAGCTTCTGGCCGGACGCACCGATCTGTCGGCCAGCGTCTCGCGCGCCGGTGACGTGCTGAACGTTGCCGATCTCGCCGTGTCGAACCCCGAATTGCGGCTGAATGGCGATGTCAGCATCGGGCCAGAGGAAAGCCGCGCCGACGTCAGCGCCCGGCTCACCAATGTCGGCCTGTTTACCGACGCCCTGTCCGGCCCCGTCACCACCGACGCCGCCATCAGCCGCACGGGCAACGGACCGTGGCAGGTGCAGGCCGATCTGGGCGGCCCCGGCGGGATGCGCGCCAATGTGGGCGGCCAGTTGGTTCGGCCCGATGGCAGCGTCGACATCACCGCGACAGGGCAGGCACCGCTGGCCCTGGCCAACCGGTTCATCAGCCCGCGCTCGATCACGGGGTCGCTGAACTTCAACCTTGCCATGCGCGGCCAGCCCGGCCTTGCCGCGATGTCGGGCAGTTTCTCCACCGGCGACGCACGCGTCGCCCTTCCGAGCTATGCCCTTGCGGTCCAGGGCGTCAGCCTGAATGGCCAGCTCTCCGGCGGGCGCGTGAACATCAACGCCAATGGCACCATCTCCTCCGGCGGGCAACTCGCGGCGCAGGGCTCTGTCAACCTCGCAAGCGCCGGGCTGGATGCACAACTTGGCGTGACCATCCGAGACGCGCGCCTGGTCGACCCGACGCTTTACGAAGCGCGGATCACCACCGCAGATCTGAACATCACCGGCCCGCTGGCCCGGGGTCCGCAGGTCACGGGCACGGTCAATCTCGGCGAATCGGAGATCCGCGTGCCGGAGGCCGACCTTGCGGGCAGCGCCGCCATACCCGAAATCCGCCACCTCGGCGAAACCCGGGACCAACGCCTGACGCGGCAATTCGCAGGCCTGCTGGCGCAGGGAAATGGCCGCGCGCAAGGCAGCAACAGCACCGGGCTGGATGTGACGATCAACGCGCCCGGGCGCATTTATCTGCGGGGGCGCGGGATCGATGCCGAGTTCGGCGGCTCGATCCGCATCTTCGGGACCACCGCCAACATCATCCCCACGGGCCAGTTCAACCTGATCCGGGGTCGCCTGTCGATTCTGGGAACGCGGCTGGACTTCACCGAAGGTTCCGCCGTCCTGCAAGGCAGTTTCGACCCGTTCCTGCGCCTTGTCGCCCAAAGCCGTGCATCAGGCTACACCATCTCGATCCGCGTCGAAGGATCGGCCTCCAGCCCCGAGATCACCTTCTCGTCCAGCCCGGCCCTTCCCGAGGACGAGGTTCTGGCCCAACTGCTTTTCGGGCGCTCGGTCTCGGGCCTGTCGCCCCTGCAATTGCTGCAACTCGCTGATGCCGCAACCTCTCTGGCCGGAGGCCGCACCAATTCCGGCCTCATCGCCAACCTGCGCGAAGGCCTCGGCCTCGACGATCTGGACTTCAGCACCGACGCGCAAGGGAACGCCGCCGTGACTGCCGGGCGCTATCTCTCCGAGAACATCTATACCGATGTCACGATCAACGGGGCTGGCGACGCCGATCTCTCGCTGAACATCGACCTGACCGACAGCATCACCGCGCGCGGATCGGTCGGATCGAATGGCGGCAGCAGCATCGGCATCTTCTTCGAGCGGGACTATTGACGTCCCCCGAGGGGGCATATATCAGCCGCTCTCACGACACCTGCCCAGGTGGCGGAATTGGTAGACGCGCTAGCTTCAGGTGCTAGTATTGGCAACGATGTGGAGGTTCGAGTCCTCTCCTGGGCACCAGTCTTTCCCTTCACCCGATGGCGTCGCCGCCCGGGATGTTCCGGACCTCGATTCATCACCTTCCGCCCATCGTTCCTTTCGGTTATGCCACCGAAAACGCGCGAAAGGCCCGTCCCCATGACCATCCACCTCTACCACAACGACCTGCCCGACGACCTGACCCTAGGCCCCGTCGTCGCAATCGATTGCGAGACCATGGGCCTGAACCCGCACCGGGACCGGCTTTGCGTGGTGCAATTGTCGGACGGGGACAATAACGCGCACCTCATCCATATCGCCAAGGGCCAGACCGAAGCGCCGAACCTCTGCCGCCTGTTGAAGGATCCGGCCGTTCTGAAGCTGTTCCACTTCGGACGCTTCGACATCGCCGCGATGTATCATGCCTTCGGTGCGCTGGCCGCGCCCGTCTACTGCACCAAGATCGCCTCCAAGCTGGTCCGCACCTTCACCGACCGCCACGGGCTCAAGAACCTTCTGCAGGAACTGGTGAATGTGGACGTCTCCAAGCAGCAGCAGACCTCGGATTGGGGCGCGGAAAGCCTGACCGAGGCGCAGAAATCCTATGCCGCCTCCGATGTCCTTTACCTGCACGCCGTAAAGGCCGAGCTGGACGTGATGTTGGCGCGCGAGGACCGCGTCGAGATCGCGCAGGCTTGTTTCGACTTCCTGCCGACCCGTGCGAAGCTGGACCTTGCCGGCTGGCCCGAGATCGACATCTTCGCCCATTGACGGCACCGACCGGCAAAGGACCGACATGGCGCGCGACAACCTCTATTCCACGGCTGTGGTCTGGGTGAAGGTGACCCTTCCCCTCGTGGCACTTGCCCTGTTGTCGAGCCTGTTTCTTCTGTCCGGGGCACCGGATCCGGACGCCGCCCTGCCCTATGCCGAGGTGGATATCGACCAGATCATCCGCGAACAGCGCGTGACCAGCCCGCGCTTCGCGGGCGTGCTCGGTGCCGGTCAGGAACTTGTCCTGAGCGCCGAGGCCATGTCGACCGATGTCGCGCAATCCGATCTGATCCGGGCGCAGGCAATCCGGGGCCGCCTGGACCTGAGCCGCACTGACGTCCTGACGCTGACCGCTACCTTCGGCGATTTCGACATGGCAGCGCAGACGGCGACCCTGACGGATGGGGTAAGTGTCGAGAATTTCCTTGGCTACCGAATGGACAGCGACAATCTGCGCCTTGCGCTCGATCGGGTGCACATCAGCGCGCCGACGCCGGTTCACATCACCGGGCCAGGGTTGGAATTGACCGCCGACACGATGGACCTGTCCGGGCCAGAGGGCGAGACAATCCTTCGTTTCACTGGCTCTGTCCGAATGATATACGAACCGGGCAACTAGGCCGGAACCAAAAGGATGTCCATGCACCGTCTCATCTTCCTTCTGGGCTTGCTTCTCGTTCTTGCCCCCGCAGCCATTGCGCAAGTCAATATCGGCTTCGGCGGGGTCAGCTACGACGACAGCCAACCGGTGGAGGTCACCGCCGACAGCCTGACCGTCGATCAAGCCAGCGGCGAAGCGGTGTTCACCGGCAACGTCATCGTGGTTCAGGGCGGCTTGCGAATGGCTGCAGGCGAGGTGCGGATCATCTATGGCGCCAACGGCACCGACAATGAAGTGCGCGAAGTCATTGCCTCGGGCGGTGTCCTTGTCACCCGCGGCAGCGATGCTGCCGAAGGCGCTCGGGCACGGTTCGAAGTCGCCTCTTCGCTGCTGACGCTCACCGGCGACGTGCTGGTGACCCAGGGCCCGACGGCGATCGCGGGCGACCGGATGGTGGTGAACATGCGTACCGGCGACGGGTCCGTCGATGGCCGGGTGCGCACCGTTCTGGGCGGCGGTGATTGAATGGCCCTCGACGTCACAGAAGGACAGGGCGGGCTGCGCGTCCACAAGCTGCGGAAAAGCTATCGCAGGCGTCCGGTGATCCGCGATGTCACGCTGCAGCTCAACCGGGGCGAGGTGGTGGCCCTGCTCGGGCCGAACGGGTCCGGCAAGACCACTTCGTTCTACTGCATCGCCGGCCTGATCTCCCCGGATGGCGGGCGCGTCACCATAGACGGACAGGACGTGACGTTGTTTCCGATGTATCGCCGCGCCCGCGCGGGCGTTGGATATCTGCCGCAGGAAATGTCGATCTTCCGGGGGCTGTCCGTCGAAGACAACATCATGGCGATCCTCGAAATCGTCGAACCGAAGCGCAAGAAGCGCCGCGACCGGCTGGAACAACTGCTGAGCGAGTTCACCATCGAACACCTGCGCCGTGCCCCCGCCCTGTCGCTGTCGGGGGGCGAGCGTCGCCGGGTTGAAATCGCGCGCTGTCTCGCCTCCGATCCCCGATATGTCCTGCTGGACGAGCCTTTCGCGGGCGTCGATCCGATCGCTGTGGGCGACATCCGCGCGCTGGTGGGCGAACTCAAGACGCGCGGCATCGGCGTGCTGATCACCGACCACAACGTGCAGGAAACGCTCGCCATCGTGGATCGCGCCTACATCCTCCATGACGGCATCATCATCATGTCCGGGACCGCCGAAGAAGTGGTCCGGGACGAGACGGTGCGCCGCGTCTATCTGGGCCAGAACTTCCGGGTTTCGTGACAACTCCATGACGGCTAAGCGTTGACAGCGTGGGGGGATTCGTCGCCAACTGTCGGCAATGGTTGCCCGTGCATCAAAGTCGAGTCCGTCCCAAGCACACCGCCCCGGCGCCCATTTTTCCACATCCGAAAAACAACACCATCCCCGACCCGGTCTTCAAGCCGGGCGTTTGTAAAGACCGGAGGTTCCATGCGGTATCAGATCAGCGGAAAACAGATCGAAATCGGACAGGCGCTGCAAACCCATGTGCAGGACAACCTTGGCGAAATCGCCCAGAAATATGCCCAGCGTCCGACCGATGTCACGGTTGTCTTCTCCAAGTCGGGCCCGGAATTCGCCTGCGAGACGACAGTGCATCTGTCCACTGGCCTGACGGCGTCCGCCAAAGGTCAAGCTCATGAAATATATGCCGCATTCGAAGCCTCGTCCGAGAAGCTGGAAAAGCAGTTGCGCCGCTACAAACGCCGCCTCAAGGACCACCATCGTGACCGTGCGACCCCCATTGATGTCTTTGGCGCCGCCTCTTATATCCTCGCTTCATCCGCTGGCGCGGAAGACGCGGACGAACCCGAGACGCTGCAACCGATCATCGTGGCCGAGATGGAAACGCGCATTCCCTCGCTCTCGGTCGGAGAGGCTGTGATGCAGATGGAGATTTCCGGTGCGCCACTTCTGGTTTTCCGCAACGAGGGGCGGGACAGGTTCAATGTGGTCTATCGCCGGGACGACGGGAATGTCGGCTGGATCGATCCGGCCTGATCGGAACCATTCACGCTGGGCGCAGGGGATGCGCCCGTGCCACACCGACGCCCGGCCCACTTCACGCCGGACCAATTGACACGGGGCGCAGTCATGATGTTCTCTACCTTGCTTTCACCGACGGCCATCAAGGTCCTGAGCGATGTCAGCAGCAAGAAACGCCTGTTCCAGGCGGTCGCCGAAATGGTCGCGACGCAGGTCGATATCCCGGCCGCCCGCGTGTTCGAGGCGCTGCAGGAACGCGAAAGCCTTGGACCGACCGGCGTGGGACAGGGCATCGCCCTGCCCCATGCGCGGTTGCCCGATGTGGACGGCGTGCGCGGCGTGTTCATCCGGCTGGAGCGCGGGATCGATTTCGACGCCGCCGATCGCCAGCCGGTCGATCTGGTCTTCACGCTTCTGGCGCCGGTCGATGGTGGCGTCGATCACTTGAAAGCTCTGGCGCTGGTGTCCCGTACCCTGCGCGACGCCGCCCTGTGCACCAAGCTGCGCGCCAATAATGACCCCTCCGCGCTCTACGCCCTTCTGACGGCGACCGAGTCGATTCAGGCCGCCTGACGCCTGTTCCAGCGCGGGAAACCGAACCCGACATAGTCGCGCCGGTAGATGTCGATCAGCGCCTGTTCGATCTTGCCGTCATAGATGGACTTCAGCGCGAAAGCGCCCGGCATGGCTTCGCCGACAACCTCGGGCACGTCTCCCATGCCCAAGTCGTGCGCCAAGGCCGGCAGGGCATCCCGCATCTGTTCCTCGTGGATGACCGCCTGCGGGGTCAGCACCTGCCCGATTCCTTGCAGGATGGCCGATTGACTGGCCCACGCCTGATCGACCCGCACGCTCGTCTGTCCGGCAAGATTGCCCTTCAGGAAGCCGACGAAGCCCGCGAATGCCGCCTTCTGCTGCTCCTGGGTCCAGGCGTCGCCGGGGCTCTTGTCCGGGATCGACACCTTGTAGCGCTGCCGCAGGATCTTGCGCGGCTCGGCATAGGCCGGGCGATCGTCGGGCAAGATGAAGCGATTGAACACCGCATAGGCGCGCGCGACCGGGTGGCGCAAGACGCTGAAGCTGCGAAAGCCCGGGTGCTCCTTCATCCACTGGCGCACCTGTTTCTGGCTCATCTTGCGCAACAAGGCATCCTTGCCGACCCCGCCCAGTTTGCCCATCCAGTCCAGCACGGCGTTTTCCGGCGCACCTTTGATCGGGCAGAACAACAGGCCAAGCTGCGGATGCGCCACGAAATTCGGCACCTGCGCTGCGCGCGCCGGTTCCAGGTCTGGGGAACGGTCCAGCCCGAAACGGTCCAGATCGCTCAGCGCCGCGACCATTTCGTCGTAATTCTCCACCTTGTCGCGCAAGGCGCTGGGGTTTTGCCGTTTCAATTTGCTCGATGCCGCATCCACCCGCGCGTCCGAGCCAAGGAACGCCGCAAGCCCGTTCAACACGTCAGCGTCGTTGATATCCTCGTAGCGGACCTGAAACGCGACCTGCCCCGTTGTCTGCAACCCGCGCCGAAGACGGTCCTGAAACGGCAGCAACGCGTCCAGCACGTCCCCGAACTCGGCCGCATCGAAGCGGATCTGCGCCGTCTTCGCGTGTTTCATGTCGGTCAGCCGCCATTGTCCTGTGGCGCTGGCGATCTTGCGGCTCACATAGGAATCGAGCGGGTTGCGCGTCAGGATCACCTTCGCGATGCGCGGATCGGGCAGAACCCGTTCCACCACCCGGTCATCATGGTCATGAAACAGCCGGAACCCCGGAATGCCCTCCGTGCCCGAAATGATCGCCTCCAGCAGGCCCAGGGGGTCCGCTTCCCGCCTGTCCATATCGTAGCCATACAGCTCGAACCTGTTGTGATGGCCGATGAAGGTGGGGTTATAGACCTCTCCGAGGCAGTTGATGTCACCGAAGGTATTCAGCGATTCCTCAAGAGAATTCGATCCGGTCCGCATTTCTGCGAACAACACGAAGGCGTCGAAACGGCGCGTCATGGGTTACCTCACCAGGTAGGGGCGGCTGGCGGCGGCGGTGGGCAAGGGTGCCACGCCCTCTTGCGGAAAGTCCCCCACGGCGAAGGGGTTCATGCCCTGGTTCTTGAGGTTCTGCAGGAACGTCGGCAATCCGCCAAGGTTCGCCATCTTCGGCGCCTCCGTCAGACGGCTGGCCTGCGCCCCTTCAATCGCGTCGAGGATGCGTTGCAGGTTTTCCATCGGTTCTTCAAGGAACTCCGCCAGCGACCAGATGCGGATTTCGGCGCGTGACCGGACATCGCGCAGCGTGTTGACGAAATCGACCTCGTGACGTTGCAGGCGCGCGGCTTCCGTGCGGATATCGCCGAAATTGCGGTTGGCGGTGAACAGCCGCACCGCCCAGGCCCCGGTGATGACCGAGATCTGGGCGTTGCTGTCACTGGCCATGAAGGCGCCGGGCCGCTGGTTGTCCTGCGGTCCGAACATGAACACCTGCCGCTCACCCCGCGTGTTCCAGATCAGGTTCGTCAGGAAGCGTTCCGGGTTGTAGTCGCGCAGCAGCGGCGCGGCCGACAGGCACCCGGCATAGGTGTCGGCATCCCCGGCGAACCGGACCCGCTTGCGGTCGAACAGCTTGCCATGAACCGGTGTCCCAAGCCGCCGCGACAGCCACGGCTCGAAATCCAGGAACAGGTCGTTGAAGCCCTGGAACACGGAGTACTGCGCCGCGGTCTTGCCGTTTTCCCAATCGTTGTTGGGAAAACGCGATTGCATGTAAAGCCCCGGTCGCCCGCGCGTCCGCCGCTCCAGCGCCTTGGCGAAAACGCGGTCGATCTTGCCCGGCGTCGGTTCGGCCAAGCGGGTATTCGCATCCTGGTCACTCAGGAAGGTGCGGTAAAGCCGGTCGGCCTTGGGCCAGATCTTGCGCGCGACAAAGCAATCGGACCGCCGCAGCAGGTGCAGGTGATCGTCGTAAAAGACATGCGGCTTGCCCTGGAAATCGAACTTCGACAGCGTCAGGGACCGGCTTTCGATCTTGCGCGAATAGTTGCGCACCAGCGTCTGGTAATAGGACTCGTCCGGGATCCAGACGCGCTTGAAATAGCGATCGAACTCCTTGCGCATCGGATCGTGCAAGATCGCGCTCAGGGTCTGGCGGCTCAGGCACCACCATTGACTGCCCAGATGCGGCAACACCCCCTCGGGCACCTTGCGGCGGAACCCGATGGCGCGCTGCAATTCCACGTAGCGATCGAACAGGAACCGATGCCGCTTCCACGAGAACGGGAAGCGCAACTGGAACCGCTCGGTGTTCAGCCCGTCCACCGTCCAGTCCACATCGCGGATCGTGACGCTTTCGATGAAATCCGTCATCGGGCGTGCGGCAAGGTAGGCGCGCAACTCGTCCACCGGGCGCAGCGGCAGGCAGGAACCGGACGCAAGATACACATGCCGCACCCCCGGAAACGACTCCAGCATCATCTCGGACGCGGTCTGGCTGGCGCGCACAAGGCTCCACGTGCCCCATTCGCAGCGATGGCGCTTGCAGAACCGCACGTTGTCCAGATCGCCAAGTTCCCGCCTCAGCCAATCGGATTTCGCCGTCTCCACCCTCTTGTCGAGGTGGACGACCACCGGGCAATCCCGTTCGGCCCAATGGCGGGCCACCTCCGCCGCGCGGTCCAGCGCGGTGTGGCACATCATCACGAAGCCCAGCGTGCTCATGCCCAGTTCCCCTTGGACATCAGGCCCAATATCTCCAGCTGCCGCCAGTTGATGTATTTCTCCGACCACTTGGTCCAGAAATCCGGGTTCTCGCGCAGGATTTCCGCATAGGCCTTGTATTCGGCCGAGGCCGCGTAATGCTCGCGGCGCTTCAATTCCTCCGCCGCCTTGGCCGTGAAAGTGTCGAGGAACTTGGCGTGGAGCAACACGCCCGACGCCTTCTCTCCCCCCCATTCGTCATAGACATGGTTCAACCCGCGCGGCAGCAGCATGTGGGTGGAGGATGCATAGGCATAATTCTTCCGCCAATTGACCAGCGGCGTCTTGTTCAACGCAGGTGCACGTTCCGGTGTGTCGGGAAAGAACGCGCGCGCGCGCGGGCCGCCCTGGATCCACAGGTTGCCGTAATCCCAGTTGCGCGTGACCGAGTAATTTCCGGAATCGAACCAGCAGGCGATATCGAACGGGTTCTGCCCCTCGCGGTAGGGCTGCGCCGTGATCGGCCCCTTGGGATACATGTCCAGCAGCATCGCCCCGAAGGATTTGATCGAGGACGCGTCCAGCCAGTCGGTCAGTGCCGGAAGCGGCCGCGTATCCGAGAACGGGTAGACCAGGAACTCGTCCGGATCGACCGTCAGGCACCAGTGTCTCGATCCATAGAGCCACAACAGCCGGTTCATCCAGTCCATGCCGAACCGGGACCGCTTGTAACTGTCTTCGGTCCACCAGACAGAACAATCGGGCTGCTCCGTCAGATGTTCCCGCGTGCCATCTCCGCTGTCATTGTCCACGAAAAGGAAATGGCGCACGCCGCGATCGCGGTAGTATTCAAGGAAGTACTTCAGCCGGATCTTTTCGTTCCGCAGGGTGCAGAAGCACAGCACGTCCCCGTCGCGGATCGCATCGGTTCGGTTTACGATTTCCTCCAGCGTGCGGAACTTGCGCCAGGCCCGCACGAGGAACCGCTTGCGCTCAAGACGCAACCCATAGCGTCGGACCGCCTTCATGGGCGTTCCCGCAATGTCCGCAGTGTGATCGCAGCTGCCACTGTCTCGAAATGCTCCTGCCAGGTCGAACACCTGGGATTGCCCAGGCTCAGACTATCACCTGTACGGCCAATTTGTTGTTCAATCGTTTCTTTCCACTGATCCGCATCGGCACTGTCCACGAAAACGGCACAACCGCCAAGCGTTTCCCGGAAGACGGGCAGGCTGGAGCAGATCGGAACGGCACCTGCGATGGCCGCTTCCAGCGGCGGATAGCCGAAGCCTTCCGCAACGGACGGGAACAAGAGCGCAGTCGCGCGCGCCAGATGGTCCTGAACCTCCGCGTCGGACAGGGGCCCATGCAGGAAGATGGCCCTCCCCAGAAGCGGATGCGCGAGAAGACGGGCCATCACCGCCTCCACCCGCCACCCGGTCGCGCCGATGATGTGAAGCTGCGGCATCTCCTCCGGCGCAGTATCCTGTGCGAACATGTCCCACACGTCGAGGATCAGGGCATGGTTCTTCCGTGCCTCGATCGTGCCAAGCATCACGAAGGTCCTGTCTTCGCGCGTCCCGTCGCGGCGGGGCCGGGGATCAAGCCCAAGTGGCGCGATGGTCAGGGGCGGCGCATCCTGCCCGGCCCAGTGACGCGCAAGGTCATGGCCGGTCGCGGCGGAATTGGCAATCACATGGGTCGCATGGCGGCGCACCCGTTCGATGCGGCCCGCGAAATTGGCCGGCTGTTCGGGCACCACGAGGTGCGGATGGGTCAGGGGGATCAGGTCATGCACCATGACGGCAATCACGCTTCCGGCAGGCTGTGCGAAGGCGGTCAGGGTCTTTTCCGACAGGTTCGAATGCCCGGTGTTCAGATAGACCCGGCCGGGGGTCGGGTGTCGTTGCAGCAACCGCGCAAGTCCGCCCGGTCGGCAACGATCAATCGCCAGCCGCCGCAGGGATGCCTCCACTCGATGTCGGGTCCGCTGACCGCGAAACGCAAGCCGGGACAGCCAGTCCGCGGGGCCGGGTTGCGCAGTGCCCTCTGCCATGGCGCGAAGATGCGCGGCTCCGCGCTGGTCCAGCAGCAGGTAGCCGCGCGTGGTGCAGCAGATGAAGTGGGTGCAGCCCGAGGCGAGCGCGTCGCGCAGATAGGACAGCTCGACACGGTCGATTCCGGTCAGCGCATCGCGCCCGACGCGCGTGACCAGTCGCGTCACATCCAGCCAGAGGCCGGGGATGTGACTGAACGCGCCCATCGAACCCGCGTCTTACTGGGCAGCGCTGTGGATCGAGGTGATTTCCGAAAGGTAGTCCTGGAACTCGTCGCGCAGATCTTCACGGGCGAGCCCGAAGGCCACCGTCGCCTGCAGGAAGCCGGCCTTGGAACCGCAATCGAAGCGCTGGCCCTTGAAGCGGTAACCGTAGACGTTGTCGGCAGAGGCGATTTCCTGTGCGATCGCGTCCGTCAGCTGGATTTCCCCGCCCGCCCCGGTCTTGATCCGGTTCAGGTGGGTCATCACGTCCGGTGTCAGGATGTAGCGGCCGATCACGGCAAGGTTGGACGGTGCCTTGCCCAGTTCGGGCTTTTCGACCATGCCCTTCACGGACACGACCGATCCCATGTCTTCCTTGATGTCGAGCATCCCGTAGGATGACGTCTTGTCATCGGGCACTTCCATCGCGGCGACCATGTTGCCGCCGGTCTCGGCATGGGCCTCCACCATCTGCTGAAGGCAGGGCTTTTCGGCGGCAATCACGTCGTCGGGCAGGATGACGGCGAAGGGTTCGTTCGACAGCAGGCGGCGCGCGCACCATACGGCATGACCAAGACCAAGCGCCTTGTGCTGGCGGATGTAGGCAATCGCGCCGCTGTCCATGTTGGTGTTTCTCAGCATCTCCAGCGCTTCGGTCTTGCCCTTCTTGCGCAGGGTCGACTCAAGCTCCGGCGAGTGATCGAAGTAATCCTCCAGCGCGGATTTTCCCCGGCTGGTGACGAATATGAACTCGCGGATGCCGGCGGCACGGGCTTCGTCGATAGCGTATTGGATCAGGGGTCGATCCACCAGCGTCATGATCTCTTTCGGGATCGACTTGGTGGCCGGAAGAAACCGTGTGCCCAGACCCGCGACCGGAAAGATCGCCTTCGTTACTCTCTTCTTCATACCATGCCTCATCTGCGCAATCACCGTGTCGGTGCAATCTGCGGCCTTTGTTATTCCTTATTCGCTAACGTTTTATCACAAAAGGGGAAACCTGCAATGCGTATCCCCCCGGTCGGCAAAACCCCGCGCGGCAGAAATGCGACGTGTCTCTGCCGCAAGGCGCGACCGGAACGAGGTGATCCGAAGCCGTGGCCCGGACCGATCGGACGGACCGAACAGGCCGCCCGTCTGCTCCCACCAGCCGCCATCGGTGAACCGCACCTTGTGCTTGCGCGGTGTCGGCTCGAACGCGAACAGGCTTGCGGGCTGCCCCTGCGCCACCAGCGCCGCCGCCTCGGCGCGCAGCCGCGCCAACCGGAACCAGCGTCCGGCGATCACGCGCGGGGCGGGCGGCGCGTCCCCCCGGAACGGCTCGAAACCCGCCGTGACAGGACCGATCGCCGGCACATGACTGTCCCGGTCCTGCCCGGCCACCATTCCGACGCGCAAGGTTTCCATCAGGGAGCGCATCTGCCTTGCATCCAGCGCCCGGGTTCTGGCCAGCCGCAGCAGGCGCGCGCTCTGCTCGGCCGTGACAGCGTGGAGACGTCTTGCAGGGTCCGCCCCCGCCGCATGCTTGCGCAGGTAGACGACACTCGACGCGCCGATATCGTGCAGGCTCAGCGGAACCCGCGCCTGCGTTCGCCGGGTGCTGGCGGCAAAGCCGTGGTGGACCACCGCGCCGGGAACCCAGGCGCTGCGCATCCCCGCCTGGCCAAGGCGCAACGCCATGTCGGTATCGTCGAGATAGAAGGCGAAGGCTTCGTCGAATCCGCCCAACCGGACCAGCACGTCGCGCCGGAACGCCATGTTCGTGCCCTGCAACTTCCGCACGAAACCGGCTCTGACCGGCGCTTCAGGGTCTGTTGCGATATCCTCGGCCATCCCGTTCACTGCCAGCGGGCCCCATTGCAGGGAAATCCCGTTCCGCCCCAGAACGGGGCCGGTGATCGCGGCAAGCTCCGGCGCGGCGAAGGCGTCCAGAACCGCGCGGTGCCATGTCGGTTCGGGCACGGCATCGTCATCGACAAAGGCCACGATCTCGCCCGCCGCCGCCCCGATCCCGGCATTGCGCGCGGCCGCGATGTTGGGGCGACGCTGCGGCAGCAGCTTCAGCGCGCCGCGCACCGGCAGGCCGCGCGCCGCCGCCAATCCGGCCGCATCGGCGACCACCACCACCTCCAGCCCCGGCAGCGCCTGCTGGTGCAGACCCAGCAGGCACCGACGCAAGGCCTCCGGACGCCCGGCGCTGACCACGACAACGCTCAGGCGCAGGCCGCTCAAGGGGCGCCCATTTCGCTCAGCATCGCCTCGATCCGCGGGATGTCTTCGGGGTTGTTCAATTCCCAGAACTTCGCACCGCGCGCCTCGACCTCGACACAGAGCACCGGATGCCCCGCCTCCAGGAAGCGGAGCTGTTCCAACCCTTCCAGCGTTTCCAGCGGGCCGACCGGCCAATGGGGATAGGCCCGCAACGCCCAGGGCCGATAGGCATAGACACCGACATGGTGAAATACCGGCGTCGGCGCGCCGGGCGCGTAAGCCTGCGCGGTGAAGGGCACCACTTCCTTCGAGAAATACAGCGCGCGCTTCTTGCTGTCGGTCACCGCCGTGGTGCCACCGACCCGGCCCGACATCCGGTCTGCCTTGAACGCGGCCAGCGTCTCGCCGTCGCAGCGCAGGATCGGGGTGGCCAGCGCCGCCTGCGTATCGGCGCGCAACCCGGCCACCAGGTCCTCCAGGAACCACGGCGGCGTCAGGGGCGCGTCGCCTTGCAGGTTCACGATCATCTCCACGTCGCCCAGGATCTCCAGCGCTTCGGCGCAACGTTCGGTCCCGTTGCGCGCCTCGGACGAGGTCATCAGAACCTCCGCCCCGAACGCGCGTGCGGCCTCCGCGATCCGCGCGTCATCGGTGGCGACATAGACGGCATCAAGGCCCGCCACCCCCTGCGCCGCGCGCCACGACCGCTCGATCAGGCTCAGCCTTTCGCCCGTGGCGCCCGTCAGCATCGCCAGCGGCTTGCCCGGATAGCGCTGCGAGGCATAGCGGGCCGGGATGACACAGACGACGGTCACGGCTGTTTCAACTCCACACCCGGCGCATGGGCGATGAAAAAGCCATTGGCGAACCCGTCCTTGCCATAGGTGAAGGGGCCGTGATCCTCGAACCTTGCCATCTTGCCGCCCGCCCCGCGCAGCACCGCATCGCCCGCCGCCGTGTCCCATTCCA
>Ga0100398_1000117_pt1 | contig 74296 bp, 59 predicted proteins | sample CryGeymeta201522_FD_81568 | JGI IMG/M metagenome (GOLD analysis project Ga0100398, IMG submission 81568) | Groundwater microbial communities from Crystal Geyser aquifers in Utah, USA - Crystal Geyser metaG 2015-22 | ecosystem: Environmental > Aquatic > Deep subsurface > Groundwater | place: USA...
GGGACCCCACGCCAGGTCGAGGCTATCGGCCGAAACCCGGGACCCCACGCCAGGTCGAGGCTATCGGCCGAAACCCGGGACCCCACGTCAGGTCGAGGCTATCGGCCGAAACCCGGGACCCCACGCCAGGTCGAGGCTATCGGCCGAAACCCGGGACCCCCCCACCCGGCCGCGCTCAGCGCCTGCGCGTGGATTGCAGGTAGCGGTAATACTCCGAATCGGAATCCAGCATCAACGTGGTATTCGCGCCCATCGCCTTGTAGCTTTCGAGGGTACGGAAAAAGGCATAAAACTCGGGATCGGCACCGTACGCCACGCCGTACACGCGGGTGGCCTCGCCATCGGCCTTGCCGCGCACTTCGGCGGCCTTGCGTTCGGCTTCCGAGCTGATTGTGCGCAACTCGCGCTCCATCTGGCCGAGGATTTCCTGGCTGCGCCCCTGGCCTTCCGAGCGAAAGCGCTCGGCGATGCTCTGGCGCTCGGCGACCATCCGGTTTTCGACCTGGCGGCGCACGCTGTCGATGTAGTTGATGCGCTTGATGCGCACATCCACCAACTCGATGCCCAACGACGGCATCAGCCGTGAGGCCTCCGCCAGCATGTCTTTTTCGAGCTGCGCGCGGCCTTTCTTGGGCTTGCCCAGATCGACATCGCTGCGCACCATGTCGCCTTCGTCGATTTCATCCAGCGCAACCTTCCAATCGTGCGAGCGCACAATTTCTTCCAGATTGGTGCCGGAAATGATGTCGCGCACCACCGAATCGATGATGTCGTCGATGCGGGTGCGGGCGCCGTGTTCATCGCGTACCGAACGCAGAAACATCAGCGGATCGACGATCCGCCAGCGCGCGGTGGTATCGACGATGACAAACTCGCGGCCGAGCGTGGGAATCTGGTTGACATCGCCATCCCATACCAAAAGACGCTTGTCGAAGCGGCGCACATCCTGCACAAACGGCAGTTTCCAGTGCAGCCCGGGTTCGGTCACCGGGCTGCCAACCGGCTCGCCAAACTGCACCACGATGCCTTGCTCGGCCTGGTCGATGACATAGGTGCTGGCGTTGATCAGCAACGCGGCGATCACCACCAATAAAAGTAACGCATTGATACGGTTCATTATTTAGCCTCCACGGTGGCTGCGGGCCTGGCATCGCGCAGGTTCAGCAGCGGCAAAGGAGACACCTGGCCTTTTTGCATCACCAGCACCTGCCCGACATCGGGCAATACCTGATTGAGGGTTTCCAGATACATGCGCGTACGCGTCACGTCCGGCGCGCTGCGGTACTCGGCGAGGATCGAACGAAAGCGTGCGGTTTCGCCCAGCGCGTTGTTGACGCGTTCGGTGGCGTAGCCCTCGGCTTCGGCGATGACGCGGTTGGCCTGGCCACGCGCCAATGGCACGCGCTGATTGGCCTGTTTGGTGGCCTCGTTGATCATGCGCTCGCGCTCCTGGCGCGCCTCGTTGACCTCATTGAATGCCGGCCGCACCGCCTTGGGTGGCACCACATCCTGCAATTGCACGGTGACGATGCGGATGCCGTTGTCGTAGCGATCCATCGCCTGCTGGATTTCCAGCTCAACCGATTCGGCAATCTCGGTGCGTGCGGTGGTGAGCACATCGCTGCCCAGGCGATTGCCCACGGCGCGGCGCATCACCGACTCGGAAATATCGCGCAAGGTGCGCACCGGCTCGCGCATGGCGTACAAAAACTTCACCGGATCGGCAATCCGGTATTGCACCACCCACTCGGCATCGATCATGTTCAAATCGCCCGACAGCATCAGCGATTCGTCGGGCAGTTCGGAGTCGGCATAGCGCGTGGGCTGCGATTCGCCGATCGTGCGGAAGCCGAACTCCTCCTTGAGCACGCGTTCGGTGGCGACCAGTTGTACCTGATCAATGCCAAATGGCAGCTTGAAATGCAAGCCCGGGTCGGCAATGTTGACCACCGCGCCGAAGCGTTTCACCACCGCGCGCTGTTCGGGCTGCACCGTATAAAACGCGCTCAATACGCCCCACAGCGCCAGCACAGCGACGATCAGCACGATCACCGGCAGGCGCCCGGGGCGAGATGGATTGGGTTGCCAGCCGCCACGCTTGGCTTGCGCGCCGAATAACCCGCTGAGGATGTTTTGGCCAGAACTCATGACGCTTCACCCCGTAGTGGTAGAGCGTCACACCATGCCATGAACCCACGCCCGGGTCGAGTGATGATCGCACCATGTTCGAGTCCGCAGTTCCGCAACGCAGCGCGATTGCGGCTCGACGGGGCTCGGCACCGCCGCGTTTGGCATGCAGCTTGCCAGGCAGTGGATGGCCGCGGCTTGTTGGCGACCGCGTGTGACCGCGGATATGGGGTGCTCGGGGCTTCGCCGGTGAATTTGATGGGGCTTTGCAGCACGAGACCACACGTGCCAACCGAACAAAAGCGAGCCGCCCGAAGGCGGCTCGCTGATTCCACACAAAACACGAGACCTCAGAAGACCAGGCGTCCGCTAAAGCGAACCGTGCGCGGGGGCAGAAAGCCGGTCGGATCCCCAAACGTCGGCCGCGACTGACCACTGTCGAAGGTGCCGAACTCGTTCCGGTCGGTAACGTCTTCCGAGTTGAACACATTGAAGATGTCAATGGTGAAGCCGAGACGTATATTTTCCGGAAGGTCCAACTCAGGTACATACGAGAACTTCAGATCGACGTTTTTCGTCCATTCACTTTTCATCACCGAACCACGAGGTGTCAGCACAGTGCCATTGCCATCCAGGTCGCAGAAGAAGGAAGCGGCACCGAATTGCTGCGCAATATCATCCGTTGGATGCACGCCCTGGCAACCGAAGTGCCGTGGTGACTGCACGGTGACGTTGGCGCCGACGGTGAAGTTCTCGGTGATCTGGTAGCCGCCGAACAACTTGAAGGTATGCTGGCGATCATTCGGCAAACGGCCCTGAATGCCATCCGTCAGGCCCCGGGTATCGAAGTCCTGGGTCAGACCGGAATCCGTCTGGCCATTGTCGGATTTGACAGCCCCTTCGTAATTACCGCGCAAGCGGCCCCATACATAGGAGCCCTGCAACGACCAGCCGTCACTGAACGCACGTTCTGCGGTCAATTCGAACGCCGTATAGCGCCGTCGCACCTTTGGAACACCCACTTGATCGGCCGTCAAATTGACTTCCACCAGACCATCGCCATCTGCGTCACCACCGAGAAGAGCCAATGCATCCCCCGGCAGCCCTGCCGCATCTGTGAAGAAGCTGACATCGCTGCCGGGGTTGAACAGGATGAATTGCGTGAAGCCGCCAAACGAGTCCGCCATGTCATCGACATTAAGTCCGTTATCGGCAGCGAAGTTGAGCATGCCGCGATCGATCGCGCCGTCCTCGATACCTGCACGCAGCTTGCGGTGAATGCCCTTGATGCCGAATGTCCATAGATCGATGGTCTTCTCAAAGCCGAGGATGTATTCATCCTGACTCTGTCCCTTCAGGTTTTGGCTGACCAAAGTGCGCGGGTCCTGGATGCCCAACGGCGATACCTGGTCCTGACCGAAGAACTGCCCAATAATTGGCGTGTCATCGGCGTTGAGCCCATCCAGCAAGAACCAGTCGTGCAGGAATATCTCGGATCCGGCCAAACGCACGTTGGAATTGTTCGCCACACCGAGATGGGTACGGCCATAGAAGCCGTACACCCGGCTGGTGCCGTCGCCGAAGGTGTCGAAGGTGAAGCCGTTACGGAAGTCGAACTGGTTGTTCAGCGTCACGAATGGCGAGCCATCAATGGCGTTGTTGACCGAGTCTTCGGTCCGTACACCCAGGTTCAGGGTCAACCGATCATTGACCGTCCAGCGATCTTCCAGATACAGGGCTTCGTGCTCGGTGGTGAACGATCCGCCGGTGGTGCGGGTGCGGACACGCACCACGTCCTGCCCAGCCGTGGAACCGGTCGGGTCGAAACGCGAGGGAATGCCGTTAGCAAAATAGGCGTAGTAGACCCCACCCGAGTTGCTCGATGACTCTGTCGAGCCCAGGTTTTCGTGCTCGAAACCGAGCCGGAACTTGTGGTCGCCGAAGAAATCGTCGAGATAGATGTCCGCGTCGAAGCGGTACTCTTCGCGCTGGTCGTTGTTTTCCGGCGTCACAGTAAAGTTGGCCCAATCGCCGAGATCCTGCCGACTGCCACTACGAAAATCGATGATGACCGGGTTGCCGTCCTTGTCTGAGGTTTCATCGACTCGCGCATTGCTCTTGCCGTACAGGCCGGTAACCGTCAACCAGTCGCGGATCACACCGGTGTACTTGATGATGTCGGTGTTGCCGCCGAGGTTCTGCGTGATCACGCCGCGGGCGCTACCGACCACACGGGCATCGCGATCAAAATTCGACGCCATATCTTTGGTGCTGTGCGAATCGTCGATGTGGGTCCAGGTGAACGAATGACGTCCCCAATCGTCGCTGTCGTACAACACGCCATCGATGTTGAAGCCCCAGAACGGGTCGCCATCTTTGACGTCATCAACGGTCGTGTTGCTGAAGTTGGTGAAATCCTCAGAACGGAAGTTGACCAAGCCATAGAAAAAGAGACGATCCTTGATCAGCGCACCGCTGGCCCAGAGATTGGTCTCGACGATATCCACCTTGTCGTCAGAGCGGAAAACGTCTGTTGTGTCTGGCTGGTGCGCGCGCATGTTGTCGGGCGTGTAGTAAATGGCGGAACCCAGTTCCAAATCGTTGCTGCCGCTGCGCGTAACCACGCTCGTGATACCACCGGTAGCACGTCCGTACTCCGCTTGGAAGCCGCCGGTCTTGACATCAACCTGCTGGAAAAACTCGAACGGGATGTCGTTCATCAAGTTCAGGAAGCGGCGCGGGTCGGTGGCGTTGTAGCCGTTGATCAGGTATACATTTTCCGCGACCGACGATCCAGCGAACGAAGGCAGGTTGCCGAACGCGGTATCGCCCCGGCTGGTGCCAGGTGCCAACAAGGCAGCGTCAGTGATATTGCGGGACAACGGCACCCGCGAGTACACCTGATCGATATCGATATTGATGCCCGATTCCTGACTGTAATAGTCTTTGGAAGTCGAGGTGGCGGCTTGACCGACGACCACGACCTGCTCCAAGGTCTTAGCATTTGCGTCGCCAGTTATGGTGAAGCCCAAGGTCTGCACCGTGCCCGCCGAAACCCTCACCGCGCGCGTCGCGTCGCCGACCGTGGCCATGTAATCGCCATTGGCCAAACGACCAAAACGGAACACGCCATCGCTGCCGGTGGTTGAGGTGGCGCGGAAGCCACGGCTGGACTCGGTCAGCACCACGTCGATGCCGGCAACCGGGTTGCCGCTGTCATCGTTGACACGGCCGAAAATTTCGCCCGAGGTCGCATCTTGCGCGCGCACCTGTTGCGGTGCCAGCAAGGCAACGCCAGCGGTGGTCAATAGCGCCATCGGCGCACTGGCCGCCAGCAGGGTGGAAATGGCGAGCGCCAGTTTGTTCCGGTGTGTTGCCGGACTGGTACCCGAAACACGCCCCGTGACGGAGCGAACAGCAAATCGAGAGTTCATCGGTGCTACCCCCAGGATCAGTGATGAAGGTCAACTTGGCCACTTACGCAACCAAGGTCACAGTTCGGACCATGACCACCGGACTATACGCCTAAACGAAAAGTAAACGAAAGTCCCGAACACCCCGGAATTCATGCCTTTTGGTACAGCGTTTTTCGCGCCGATGCCGTTCGTGCGCCGCCCGGGCGCTGGCGTGCCGACGTTTTCGCCAAAGCCCAAGATGCACGAACGCGGTTTTTGCTGGGAGTTCTTGCCAAGATCGCTGCACGTTTCCGTAGTGGGCAGAGCGCGGCGAAATCCATCACGACAGTCGCCCACACGGGAATCAGTGCCTTTGTGGGAGCTGGCCTTGCCGATTGTGCTTTTATGGAAGCCGACCTGCCGGCGAACAGCGTTGCGAAGCTTCGCGCGCAGGCGCGCTCCCACACAAGTCAATCAGCGTTCTTCGCAGGAACCCTGCCAGATCAAGTCTGAGGCAGGTTGTGTGAGCGACCAAGCGCAGCGTCGGGGCGCTGCGCAACCAAGAAATGCAGGCCCAGGTGTGACCTACGAAAGGCCAGGCTCGGCTGCGGTTGCTCAGTGCCCTGCTTCTTTTTGGTGCCCGAAGGCCAGCACATAAACCGCATCGTCGGCCAGCTCGTGGCGGTACAGCGCCACGTAGCCGCAGTCCCCGAACGCTATGACCAGTTCGCGCAGATCGATCAGCTCGGGTAACGGCCGGCCCATGTCCGGCGTTTTTTCCAGGGGCAGGAGTTGCCGATCAATAACCTGGCCGGCCCGCTTGGCCGTTTCGGGGGCCTTGCCGGTCAGGAACCGGCGACAGCGCTCCAAGCCCTGCGCCGCCCCTTCCGTGACGATTATTCGTAGCACCCAGGCGCTGTCTTTTCGTCATCGGTGCCCCACGTGTTCAACCAAGTGCGGACTTCCGCGCCGCTCAGGTGGCGCCCGGTGTCCTGATAGGCGGCCCACGACGCCAAGGCTTCCTGTTTGAAGCTCTCGCGCGCTTCTTCGCGCTGCACGTACTGTTCGATTGCTTCGAGCATGATCCAGTGCGCCGAGCGCCGACGCTGGCTGGCGAGCTGCTGGACGCGGCCTTTCAGGCCATCGTCGATCTTGAGCGATGTCGCCATGGCTGGGCCTTTATTACACGGTAATACCTGACGCCAATGTAACCCCTGCCTGCTGCACGGTCCATTGGCGTGCTTGGCCCGCGCTAAAGCAGGCGCACGTAGACCTCAGCGGCGTTGCCGATGCCGCACCGGCGGCAGCAGAGGCCGGAACGGTCATGCCTGTGTGCCTGCCGTTGCGGGTGAGCGAAACCACGAAGGCCGCCTTTCGGCGGCCTTCGTTTCGAATGCATCACTGGACGCTGCGGCTTACATCGCCTTGATCAGCTCATCGCCAAACTCGGAGCATTTCACCAGCGTTGCGCCCTGCATCAGGCGGGCGAAGTCGTAGGTGACGCGCTTGTTGCCGATGGCGGTGTCCATGGCAGTGATGATGGCGTCGGCGGCTTCGGTCCAGCCCAGGTAACGCAGCATCATTTCGCCGGACAGGATCAGCGAGCCGGGGTTGACCTTGTCCTGATCGGCGTACTTGGGGGCGGTGCCGTGGGTGGCTTCGAAGATCGCGTGGCCGGTGACATAGTTGATGTTGGCACCGGGCGCGATGCCGATGCCGCCGACTTGCGCGGCGAGTGCGTCGGACAGGTAATCGCCGTTGAGGTTGAGCGTAGCCACCACGTCGTACTCGGCCGGCCGCAACAGGATCTGTTGCAGGAAGGCATCGGCAATCACATCCTTGATGACGATGCCGGCGCCGGGTTTGCCGGTGGGGATCACATGCCACGGCCCGCCGTCGTGTTCCACCGCGCCGAAGTGGTCGCGCGCGGTCTGGTAGCCCCAGTCGCGGAAGCCGCCTTCGGTGTACTTCATGATGTTGCCCTTGTGCACCAGGGTCACCGACGGCCGTTTGTTGGCGATGGCATATTCGATGGCGCTGTGCACCAGGCGCTCGGTACCGAGGAACGACACCGGTTTGATGCCAACCCCCACCTGTACCGGCAGATCGCGGTGCGGCGCGCCGATGCCTTCCAGCACCCGCTGCCAAGCGGTGGTTTTTTCAGCGGTGCCGAAGCGAATCTTGGCGAACGCCTGCGGAAACTCGCGCGCGAAGAAGTCGAGGATCTTCTGGGCATCAGCGCTGCCACTGGGCCACTCGATACCGGCGTAGATGTCCTCGGTGTTCTCGCGGAAGATCACCATGTCCACCTCACCAGGCTTCTTGACCGGCGAGGGCACACCTTCGAACCAGCGCACTGGGCGCAGGCAGACATAAAGGTCGAGCATTTGCCGCAAGGCGACATTGAGCGAGCTCATGCCGCCGCCGATCGGCGTGGTCAGCGGTCCCTTGATACCGACCAGATAATCGCGCACTGCCTGCACGCTGGCCTCGGGCAACCACTCGCCAAAGGTGTTGTTGGCTTTTTCGCCGGCGTAGATTTCAAGCCAATGGATTTTGCGTTTGCCGCCGTACGCTTTGGCGACCGCGGCATCGAGCACGCGCACGCTGGCGCGCCAGATGTCCGGGCCGGTGCCGTCACCCTCGATGAACGGGATGATCGGGTTGTTGGGCACCTGTAGCTTGCCGCCGCTGAGGGTGATCCTGGCGCCGCCTGCGGGCGCTACGGGGATGAAATGGGCCATGGGTTACTCCCGAGGGTGAACGGTGCCGCGCCGATGCCTCTGGCACGGTGGGATGCTGCGGTTGCCTTTGAAAAACGCTCTATTGTCGCGGTTCTTGCGCCCGAGGTGAAGCGGCAAACAACGACATTGCGTCGATCGAGGCAAGCGCTGAGTAACTGGGGTTTCGTCATTCCAGCGACAGGCTCTGGATTCCGGCTTTCGCTGGAATGACGCAAAGCGTGGCGTGGGTAACCGCCAACCCGTGTGCGGCGCCCCCACCTCCAGCCGCCGCGCTACAAGTTCGGCTTTCCTTTGCGAACGTTGCGACCTTTGCGGGCCACTCGCTGTCCCCGAGGTTACATCTTCAAAACGCGGTAGTCGTGTGCTGGCACCCGGACGCGTTATGCTTGTCGATTGCCTGCACGATTTTGTATCGCATGGACAGTCAGGAATTGCATCGCTTGTTGACGCGCGAGCCGTGGCGGCAGCACTTCGACCCATCACTGCTGCATCGCGGCCTGGATCTGGTGCGCGCCGGCGAAGTGCGGGTGCTGCAACACGTGGCTGGTGAGAGCGGCGATGATGTCTGGTTGGCGCGTATTGGCCGCAATGTCAGCAACAGCTTTGAATGCCAGGTCGAGGCGCCGCCTGCCGGCAGCCAGGCCGGCGTCCGCCTGTCGTGCGGTTGTCGGCGGCAGGCGCTGTGCGAGCATGCGGCGGCCTTGCTCACCTATATGAGCCTGGTCCCGGCGAGCAGTTGGTTTCATGCCGACGATGAATCCGCGATCTCCGGCGGCGCCACGCTGGCGCGCTGGGATCGCTGGTTCGACGAGGTGTCCACCCGCACCCGGCGGCCGGCGACTGCGGCCGCGCAGCGGGTGTTCGGGCTGATGTTGCGTGGCCAATCGCACCCTGAGTATTCGATCACCGCGCCCTGGAAATCGCCCGAACCGCACTTGGCTTCGATCCCGCGGCTGTTGGCGGCGCCAGTGTGGCTGCGACCGGGCAAGCGTGGCGATGCACTGGTCGACCCACAGGGGTTGCACTTGAGCGAGATGGGTGCGGAACCGGCACCCGCGGAAGGTTGGCCCGACGAAGCACTGGGCGCGCTCAGCGTGCTGTTGAGCGATGCCGATGTCAGCCATGGTGCGTTGCGGCTTACCGCGATCACGGCGCGCCAGCACGAGCACGCCATGGAGCAATTGATGGCGCGCTACCCGGTCTATTTTGAGAAGGCCAGTGCCGGCGCCTTGCGCCGGGCCGAAGACCGGCAACTGCAATTGCGCTGGCAAGACCAGGACGACGGCAGCCAGCGCTTGGCCGTGGCCATCGCCGATGGCGACCACCTGCACCTGCTGCGCGCCGCGAACTACTGGTACGTCGATGGCAAAACCCGCTGCTACGGCCGTGTGCAGGGCAATGCCAATCTGCTGGAAGCACTCGCCGATGCGCCGAATCTGGAACCCGAGGAGGTCGCCGGTTTCAGCACCCATGTCGCCAGCCGTGGCGCCACGCTGCAATTGCCCGCCCCCAACCCGCGCGGAACGGTTGCACTGCTGGAGCAGCCGCCGATGCCGGTGCTGGTGTTGCGGCGGGTGCGCAACTGGCCGGTCAACAGCCACGGCCACATGGTGAACAAGCGCATCGAAGTGGGTTGCGCGCGGTTGTTTTTCGACTATGGCCCGGCTCGCGTCGACGCCATGGACTATCGTCCGGTAGTGCGCAAGATGCAAAACGGCACGGTCTATGAAGTCGTGCGAACCGCGCTTGCCGAGCAGGCAGCAAGCAAACGCCTGCACGACAGCAAGCTGGTGGATGCCGTCGAGCTGTATTACCAACAATCTGGCGGATATGCGGTGGTGGAGCACGGCGACTGGGTGTTGTCGCTCGGCGCACGCAAGCCGCCCGCGGCACCGGAAGCCTGGCAGCCGGTATTGCAGCAACTCACGCAAGCCGGCTTTCGCATTGAGTTTGCCGATGACTTTCCGCGCGATCGGTTGGTGCAAACCGGCGACTGGCATGCCGAACTGGCGGTCGATGGCAACGGCTGGTTCGACCTGCAGTTGGGTATCGAGGTCGACGGCGAGCGCATCGATCTGTTGCCGATTCTGCGCCGCGTGCTGGCCGATCCGGAGTTTCCGCAGCAACCTTACCCCGGCGAGAAGCCCGACGCCACGTGGCGAGTGCTGGTCGACGAACAGCGCAGCGCCGAGCTGCCGTTGCAACGCCTGCGCGAGCTGACCGAACCGCTGCTGGAATGGCTGCAATCCGAAACCGGCCCATCGCTGCGCCTGCACCGCACCCAGGCTGAGAATCTGGCGCGGCTAGCTGATCGCGATGTGCTGCACTGGCGCGGCGGCGACATGCTGCGTGCGCGTATCGACAGCCTGCGCGCAAGCGCACGCCGCGAAATCGACACGCCGGATGGGTTCACCGCGCCGCTGCGGCCGTACCAACGCGAAGGCTTGGCGTGGCTCGACTTCCTCGCCGATGCAGGCCTCGGCGGCGTGCTCGCCGATGACATGGGGCTGGGCAAAACCGTGCAAGTGTTGGCGCATCTGCTGCTGGAAAAACGCGGCGGACGCCTCGACCAGCCGGCGCTGGTGGTGTGTCCGACCAGCCTGGTCGGCAACTGGCGCGACGAGGCCGCGCGCTTCACCCCGGAACTGCGCGTGCTGGTGATCCACGGTGCCGCCCGCGCCGACGCCTACGACGACATCGGCAACAACGATGTGGTGATCACCACCTACCCGCTGTTGCCACGCGATCGCGAACGTTTGATCGCGCAGCAATTCAGCCTGTTGATCGTCGATGAAGCGCAGGCGATCAAGAACGCGCGCAGCCAGGCCGCGCAGGTGGTGCGCGAGATTCCGGCGCGGCGGCGTCTGGCGATGACCGGCACGCCGCTGGAAAATCACCTCGGCGAATTGTGGGCGCAATTCGATGCGGTGGAGCCGGGCCTGCTCGGCAGCGAACGCCAGTTCACCCGGCTGTATCGCACCCCGATCGAAAAACAGGGTGACAGCGAGCGTCAGCAGCGCCTGAACCAGCGCATCGGCACCTTGCTGTTGCGCCGTCGCAAGGAAGATGTGCTGTCCGATCTGCCGGCGAAAACCGAAATCGTGCGGCGCATCGAACTGGAAGGCGATCAACGCAACTTCTACGAATCGCTGCGCCTGGCGCAGCACGAGCGGGTGCGCGAAGCGGTGCGTGAACGCGGCCTCAACCAGTCCGGCATCATCGTGCTCGATGCCCTGCTCAAACTGCGGCAGGTATGTTGCGACCCGGGCCTGGTCAAGCTGGCCAGTGCCAAAAAAGTGAAAGCCTCGGCCAAGCGCGAGGCGTTGCACGAACTGCTCGAAGGCTTGCTCGGCGAAGGCCGGCGGGTGCTGCTGTTCTCGCAGTTCACCGAAATGCTGGGCAAACTCGCCGCCGACTTCGACGCACGAAACACACCTTACCTGATGCTGACCGGCGACACCCCAGGGCGGCTGCGCAGTGATCTGGTGCGGCGCTTTCAGGATGGTGCAGTGCCGCTGTTCCTGATCAGCCTCAAGGCGGGCGGCGTTGGCCTCAACCTCACCGCCGCCGATGCCGTCATCCACTACGACCCGTGGTGGAACCCGGCGGCCGAAGCGCAGGCCACCGATCGCGCCCACCGCATCGGTCAGGACAAACCGGTATTCGTGTACAAGCTGATCTGTGCCGGCACCGTCGAGGAAAAAATCCAGGCTTTGCAGGCGCGCAAATCCGACCTCGCCCGTGCCGTGCTCGAAGGCGGCGCCAGCCAGCGGCTGCGCTTCGACGAAGCCGACATGGCCGAGCTGTTTGCGCCGTTGCAGTGACTACACTCGATGTTGGCGGGATGGCGGGGCAACGCGCGCAGTGCGCCATCGTGCGGCTTGTCAGCGCGGGTCAAGCCGCGTAGCGGCGGGCCCGACCGTGCTAGCGTCGGCGGATCACCCTTGCGCCGCCAACATCCGTCCGGCGTACTCCGCAAACACGTTACGAATGCTCGTGGCCGAGGACAGCGCGCGGCTGCTGGCGCTGTTTGCGGCGCTCAGTTCCAGTGCCGCGGCGGAGTAGAGCGGGCGTTCGACCAGTCGCTCGCACAAAATCTGATAGCGCTGGGCGTAGGATGTAGCGCGAAACTCATCGAACACCCGGAAGTGCGGTTCATCGCAGCGTACGGCCGCGAGCGATGCGTCGCATTCTTCCAACAGCATCAGCCAGGCGAGAAACGGTGGCCGTGGGTCGGACTGCATGCTGGGGTTCAGCAGCGCGGCACTGGTTTCGCGAACGTGGTTGCGGCCGGGGCGAGGTTCGTCGCTATAGGCGCCGTGATGATGTGCCACCCACAGGTCGGCAGCGGAGCCGATCGCTTCTTCGCTGCGATTGTTGAAGTGGTTGCCGAAAGAGCCGACTTGCGATTTGAACTCGAACACCGCCAATAACCGGCGTTCGTGGATCACCAGTACATCCCAGTTTTTGGTGGCGCGAAAAAAACCGGGCAATACGAGTTGGGACTTGCGTGTGTACACGGCCGATGCCGGCAACCCGCAATGCGCACTCACGTGCTCGACCAAGCCAACAAACACATCCATGTTCTTGCCGCCGACCACGGCATCGCGCGCACCACCCTGTCGCTTTGAGATGGTGTTTTCCCCGCGTGCACGCCAAAACTGGCGCACGGCGTCGCTTACCCGCGCATCGAAATCACGGGGTAACAGCGAAGGTTAAATGCGCGTGCCTTGCGCCGCTGCACCGTTACCTGGGCTGTATCGGCAATCCGACGCACAGGCGCTGCCTCCGATGGGCTCACGCCGTACAGAGCGAAAACCGGGGCGTCGATGACGGCCTGATCTTGCGCGCTGGCAGCCGCAATCAATGCCATGCGCAGCGCCTCCGACACCTGCCCCACTGCGGCAATCGAATGCGCCGCAGGTACTGCGCCTGGAAGCGCAGGAAACCTCCCGCCATACGGGTGCAATAAGCGGCTACGGTCATGACCGTAATCGACGAACGCAGCACCGTCTGCAATGCGCGCAAGTCCCAGACATCAGACGTGATGTAGTACAGGTTGTGATGCGGGTAGTACCGTCCCGGATCGAGTACCACCATGGATTCACCCTTGATGTCCGGAATCAGCAGCTTGTGTTGCTGCGCCAACGCCGGGTAGATGCGGTCAATGGTGCGATACCAGGCATCCCCACTGCGCAGGGCTACATGACGGACAGCAACGGCGCTTCGGTGCTGTTCAAGATAGGCGGCGAAGCGTGGGTAGTCCGCCAAATTCGGAGGGTGTGCAGAATTTTGTGTAAACGGCATTTCGGTTTATTGCTGAGGGAGTCGTCCCTCGAACTGGATCGTAAAGCGGTTCAGTGCAACTCCACCGCGCGCACGGCACGGCGAAGATCACTCAATGAATGACGCAGATCCGGAACATTGCGCTGATACGCCGCCAGCAATCGCTCGACCGCCGGCAGCAGAAAATCGCCATCGCCAAATGATGGCTCAAGCAGCCGCATACGATGCAGCGGCCGGTCGCTGCAATAACCCGAAAGATCAAGCACGGCCGTGACCACTTCTGGCCGGGTGAACACCGCGCCTCGCTCACTACTCCCGTCGTCAGCCATTTGCCGCAACGCGGCGGAGATGGCAGGTGGGCGCCATGCAGGGCCTAGGCTGTCAAATAGTGTCACGCGGAGGTCCGACCTTGCGCCGGGTCATGAATTGCGGATGACCCTCTCACCCGCACTTGGAATAGCCGCAGTTCAGGCAGGTGGCGCAGCCGTCCATGATGATCGTGGCCTTGGTGTTGCACTTCAGGCACATGCTGGCGCTGGGCGGGAAGCTGGTGCCGTCGCCGGTCACCGAAACGTCGTCGCCAGCCGACTTTGCGGTAGCGGCTGCGGCGGGTTCAGCGCGCTTTTTTTTTGAACGCGATTCGTAGGCGGCACGCTTGTCGGCGATCAGGCGCTTCTGGCCGTCGCTGAGTTCGTCATCAACGATCAGGCCGATCGATTTCAGGTGTTCTTCCACCACCGCGCCGATCTCGGCGACGATCGATGGCATGTACAGGCCGCCGGCCTTGAAGTAGCCGCCGCGCGGGTCGAACACCGCTTTCATTTCATCGACCAGGAAGGTGACATCGCCGCCCTTGCGGAACACCGCCGACATGATGCGGGTGAGCGCAACGATCCACTGGAAGTGATCCATGTTCTTGGAGTTGATGAACACCTCGAACGGGCGCCGCAATTCGTGTTCGGTGCCGGGATTGAGCACGATGTCGTTGATGGTGACGTACATCGCGTGCTCGACCAGCGGCGATTTGATCTTGTAGGTGGAGCCGACCAACACTTGCGGGCGCTCCAGACGCTCGTGCATCTGGATCACTTCGGCGCTGGCAAACGCCGACGGCTCGGCTACGTCGGCGTGCGCCGTTGCTGGCACGTCCTGCGCCGGCTTGGCGATGCTGTAGCTCTTGATCTTCTTGTTGATTTTCACGGTCATCGGGGGCGAACTCCTTGCAGCAGTGATACCGACCACAGCCGCCGACTGGGCTGGGTCGCGGGGAATTGGTCGGAACGCCGCGCCTGGCAGCCAGTGCCGGCGCGGCTTCCGTTTCAACGGTTTGGCGGTACCGCGTCAGCGCGCCTTGCCAGCCTTCTTTGCTGGTGCCTTGCTGGCAGCTGCTTTCTTCGGCGCTTTCTTCGGCGCTACTTTCTTTGTGGCAGCCTTCTTGGCAGGCGTCTTCCTGGCAACGGCCTTTTTTGCGGGTGCGGCTTTCCTGGCGGCCTTCCTGGCCGGGGCGGTGGCCTTGTGCACGGCGCTGCGCGCCTTGCCGACCGCCTTCTTCACCGCTTTGACGGCTTTACCCTCAACCCGCTTGGCTTTGCCAACCGCCTTCTTCACGGCTTTCTCGGCCTTGCCTTCGATCTTTTTGGCCTTGGCTACGGCTTTCTTCACCGCCTTGACGGCTTTACCCTCAGCCCGCTTGGCTTTGCCAACCGCCTTCTTCACCGATTTCTCGGCATTGCCTTCGGCTTTTTTGGCTTTGCCAACGGCCTGCTTCACCACCGCCTTGGCTTTTTTCACGGTTGCCTGCGCCTGCTTCTTCGCACGCGTTGCGCGCTTGGCAACGGCCTTGCGCGCCGTGCTTACCGCCTCTTTGGTTTGTGCAACCACCGTCTCGGCACGCTGCACCACCGCGCTACCAACCTGCATGGCAGCCTCGCTTACGCGCTCCGCATCATGCGACAGTCCGGATGTGACTCCATTGCCATTGCTCATAAGGCCCCTCCTCATATCGGGCGAACGTTGAGCGAATCAATTTTGCAGTTCCGGCGTTGGCGCCCAGCGCCGGCGTGTCATCGACACACTGTCAAATCTACTCCCAGTCGCGGCAAAAATCCGCACCTGCGCGCAATCAGAATTTGCCGTAGTAGCCTTCCTTGAGCGCGTCGAACAAGTTGGCGGCGGTGTGCAACTCGCCGTCGTATTCCACTTCCTCGTTGCCACGCGCTTCGACCACCGAGCCATCCTCCAGCTCGAATCGATAGATGGTGTTTTCCAGGTCGGTTTCCTTCACCAGCACACCCTGAAAAGCAGCCGGGTTGAAGCGGAAGGTGGTGCAACCCTTGAGACCCTGCTCGTGGGCGTACCGGTAGATGTCCTTGAAGTCCTCGTAGCGGTAGTCGGTGGGCACGTTCGCGGTTTTGGAAATGGACGAGTCCACCCACTTTTGCGCGGCGGCCTGAATATCGACATGCTGCCTGGGCGATACGTCATCGGCAGCAATGAAGTAGTCGGGCAGGCGGGTGTTGTCGTCTTCGCCAAAGGGCATCGCCGCGGCGTTGACCAGGGTGCGGTAGGCGAGCAACTCGTAGCTGAAGACTTCGATCTTTTCCTTGCTCTTCTTGCCCTCGCGGATCACGTTGCGGCTGTAGTGATGGGCAAAGCTGGGCTCGATGCCGTTGGAGGCGTTGTTGGCCAGACTCAGCGAAATGGTGCCGGTCGGGGCGATCGAGCTGTGGTGGGTGAAACGCGCACCTACCTCGGCCAGCTGCGCGACCAGTTCCGGCGCCACTTCGGCCACGCGCTGCATGTAACGGCTGTAGCGCGCATGCAGCACCTTGCCGCTGATTTTTTCGCCCACCCGCCAGCCATCGCTCACCATTTCCGGGCGCTGCCGCAGCATCGCCGCGCTGATCGTGAACACCTCATCCATGATCGGCGCCGGGCCTTTCTCGCGTGCCAGTTCCAGCGCCATTTCCCAACCGGCAACTGCCATCTCGCGGGCCACCCGTTCGGTGAAGGCGCAGCTTTCGGGCGAGCCGTATTTCATGCCCAGCAGGGTGACCGTGGAGCCCAGTCCGAGGAACCCCATGCCGTGACGACGCTTGCGCTGGATCTCGTCGCGCTGCTGTTGCAGCGGCAGGCCATTGACCTCGACCACGTTGTCGAGCATGCGGGTGAACACCCGCACCACTTCCTTGTACTCGTCCCAGTCGAAGCGGGCGGTGTCGGAAAATGCATCGTGCACGAACTTGGTGAGGTTGACCGAACCGAGCAGGCAGGCGCCGTAGGGCGGCAATGGTTGCTCACCGCACGGGTTGGTCGCGCGAATTTGCTCGCACCACCAGTTGTTGTTCATCTCGTTGACGCGATCGATGAGGATGAAACCGGGCTCGGCGAAATCGTAGGTCGAGGTCATGATCAGATCCCACAGCCGCTTGGCGCGGATGCGGTTGTAGATCTTGCAGGCGACCAGGCCATCGTCGCGGGTGACGTAATTGCGGCTGGTCGGCCACTCACGCCAGATCACCTGCGCCGGGTCGGTCAGATCGATCTCCGATTCTTCCTTGACATGCACCGGAAACACCAGCGGCCAATCGGCGTCGGCACGTACTGCATGCATGAACTCGTCGGTGATCAGCAGCGACAGATTGAACTGGCGCAGCCGACCATCTTCGCGCTTGGCGGAGATGAACTCCTTGACATCGGGGTGGCCGACATCAAAGGTGCCCATCTGCGCGCCACGGCGGCCGCCGGCCGAGCTGACGGTGAAACACATCTTGTCGTAAATATCCATGAAGCTCAGCGGCCCGGAGGTGTAGGCGCCAGCGCCGGACACATACGCGCCGCGCGGGCGCAGGGTGCTGAACTCGTAACCGATGCCGCAGCCGGCCTTGAGGGTGAGGCCCGCCTCATGCACCTTGTCGAGAATGCCGTCCATCGAATCCTCGATGGTGCCCGACACCGTGCAATTGATGGTCGAGGTGGCCGGTTTGTGCGCGCGCGCGCCGGCATTTGAAGTAATGCGGCCAGCCGGGATCGCGCCACGCCGCAGCGCCCAGACAAAACGCTCGTACCAGTAGGCGCGCAGATCCGCGCTCGGCTCGGCTTCGGCCAGCGCCTTGGCAACGCGCTTGTAGGTGTCGTCGATGGTGACATCGACCGGTTCGCCCTGCTTGCTGGTGAGGCGGTATTTTTTTTCCCAGATATCCTGCGACGCGGGTTGCATGGGGACTTCCCGCGCCACGTCCGGTTTGACAGCAGCAAGGCGTGCCGGTTTCATGTCGTAACTTCTCCTTGGGTTCCCGATGACCGTCGGGATTGCGGATGACAGGGACACGCCGGGGGCAGCGTGGGAACGCGGTCGTTGGGGCTCAGGCGGGGCTGGGTTGGCCGGTGAGATCTGGCGCAGGGCGGCGGCGTGCCAAGATTGGGCTGGACGCCACGCGCAAAAAAACAGCAACCCAATAAATAGGGTTAATCATACCCAACAACCCCTATATCTTGTGTAACGCGGCGTTCAAAGTACCTCCGTGCGCGAAGCCTGTCAACCGCAAAAGCACCCGAAAAGAGCGCATTCCACGCACGCAGTGCGCTTGCATTTCGAGCCGCTGCCCACACAAGGCCAGGGTGTCCGTGTTTGCCGTAAAAAGCCGTTACGCACCTCGCGAGCCGGGCTTTGTTAAGGTGGTTTCGGCGAGGATCAATCGTCGTACTCTCTATTCTCAGGATTTCGCGTCATGCGCATCACACCATCGCCGCAACGCCTCGCACTCATCGCCGTGCTGTTGGCATCATTCGGCCTGGCCGAACCCGTGCATGCAGCGCTGCCCACGGCCGACGCGGCTGGCACGCCACTGCCGTCGCTGGCGCCGATGCTGGAGCGGGTCACCCCGGCGGTGGTCAACATTCACAGCCAGCAAGTGCAACGGGTGCGCAATCCGCTGGCGGAAGACCCGTTTTTGCGCCGTTTTTTCGGCATCCCCGACATGCCGCAGGAGCGCGTTCGGCAATCGCTGGGCTCGGGCGTCATCGTCGATGCCGACAGTGGCCTGGTGCTGACCAACAACCATGTCATCGAGGGTGCCGATGATATTTCGGTGACGCTTGCCGACGGCCGCACTCTGGTTGCCGAGTTGGTGGGCTCCGATCCGGATACCGATGTCGCGTTGGTGCGCGTTGCCGCCGAGAATCTGGTGGCGCTGCCATTGGCCGACAGCAAAGCGCTGCGCGTCGGCGATTTTGTGGTGGCAGTAGGCAACCCGTTCGGCTTGGGGCAAACCGTCACCTCGGGCATCGTTTCGGCACTGGGCCGCAACGGGCTGCGCGGTCTGGGTTACCAGAACTTCATCCAGACCGATGCCAGCATCAACCCGGGCAACTCCGGTGGCGCGCTGGTCAACCTGCGCGGCGAGCTGATTGGCATCAACAGCGCCATTTTCAGCCCATCGGGCGGCAACATCGGCATTGGCTTTGCCATTCCCGCCAGCTTGGCGAATGAAGTGATGCGGCAGTTGCTGGCCTATGGTGAGGTGCGCCGTGGCAACCTCGGCGTGGCCACCCAGGACATCACCCCAGAGCTGGCCGACGTGCTGGCACTTGGGGCGCAGTCGCGTGGCGCATTGGTGGCGCGCGTCGAGACAGGTTCACCGGCCGAGCAGGCTGGCGTGCGCGTCGGTGATGTCATCACCCAACTGGACGATCAGCCGGTGCTCGATCGCGCCGCTCTGCACAACATCGAGGGCCTGTTGCCGGTTGGCAAGCCGATCCGTATCGGCGTCAACCGCGACGGCAAGCCACTGCGCCTGAAAGCCGTGCTCAAGGCGCGTCCGAAAGAACTGGCCGGCGATGCGCTTGATCCGCGCCTGAGCGGCGCGCTGTTCGCGGAGATTCCCGAGCGCCTGCGCCAGGGCGGGGTTACCGGCGTGGTGGTGAGCAAGGTTGAGCGCGGTAGCCGCGCGGCGATCAACGGCATGCGCGCCGGCGATCTGATCACCGCGATCGGCCGGCGTCGGATCGATGGCTTGAGCAGCCTGCAATCGCTGGCCGACGCGGCGCCGCGTGAGCTGGCGTTGCAGGTGACCCGTGGCCAGCGCGCTGGCGTGCTGCTGATGCAGTAACCGACGCCCGTTGGCGGGAGCACCGTGGCAAAACCTCAGCGCACCGGATTGATCGGCCGGCGCTTGCCCTGATAGGGCGCGTAGAGGTGTGCGATGCGATCCAGGTCGGCGGCCATGTCATCGCTCAGCTCGATCAGCGGCCCGACCACAATCGCCTTGTTCGGATAATCGAACGCCACGCATTGCAGCGGCACGCCAGCGGCGCGGGCGATTCGCCAGAACCCGGTCTTCCAGCGTGGCGCGTGGCGGCGGGTGCCTTCCGGTGCCAGCGCCAGCCACAGCGTGTCGCGTTCGGCAAAGCGTGCGGCCATGCTGGTGGCGAGGCCCTGCGGATGTTGGCGATCGGTCGGGATGCCGCCAAGTTTGCGCAACAACCAGCCCAGCGGCCCCCAGAACAACTCCGCCTTGCCCATGAACTCGATGCCGAGGCCAAGGCCCAGCTTGGCCGACAGACCCCACACCACATCCCAGCCCGAAGAATGGGGTGCGGCGATGATCACCACCTTGCGGCAATCGGGAAAGGCACCGGTCATGCGCCAGCCGCCCAGACGCAACACGGTGCGGCCAAAGCAGCGCCCGAACCGGCTCGACGCACGCGGCGCGCAGGCCGGCACATGTACCGGCAGCGGATCAAAGCGCGCCGCGTGCAGGTCAATCACGGTCATCGCGCCAGGCGCGTGCGGCGCGGCCACGTTTCACCTGCGCCCGCTCACGCTTGCTGCTCAACCGACGCTCGATGCTGCCGCGCTTGGGCTTGGTCGCGACGCGCGGCGTGGCGACCGCCAGTGCGATGTGCAGCAACGCGAGCAAACGTGCGCGCGCATCGTCGCGGTTGCGTTCCTGGGTGCGGTAGCGCTGCGCGCTGAGCACCAGCACGCCATCGGCAGTGATGCGGCGATCACGACGCGCCAACAGACGCGCACGCACGGGCTCGGATAACGACGGCGATTGCGCAATGTCAAAGCGCAGTTCGACCGCGGTAGACACCTTGTTGACGTTCTGCCCCCCCGGGCCGCTGGCGCGCACAAAACGCTCCACCAGTTCTTCTTCGGGTATGGCGAACCCCGGCACCACCTCCAGCATCACCGCTCCCCTTGATCGCCCGATGGGCGCGACGATTTTACCGGTTTGCGTGCCGTCGGCGAGTGCGCACTGATCCGACACGCCGGGTGCAGACGGCAAAAACCAACGACGCGCCCGAAGGCGCGTCGTTGGTTGCACTATGAGGCGTGATCAGCGATGCCCACGCCCGCGCTCGCCGCGGTGCTCGCCGTTGTCGTGGCCGCGGCGGCGATCACCACCGCGGTGACCGTCATCGCCGCGATAACCGTCATGATGACCGTAGCCATCGCCACGGCGGTAGCCATCGTGACCACGGTAGCCATAACCGGAGCGATAGCGGTAGCCGTCGCGGTAGCCATAGCCGTCGCGGTAGCCATAGCCGTCGCGGTAGCCATGGCCGTCGCGGTAGCCATAGCCATCACGGCGCGGATAGCCGTACACCGGTCGCGAATAGTAGTAGCGCGGCCCATAGGCGTAATGCGCAACATACAGCCGCTCGCGGGTGGGGCGGTAATACGGTTGCCCAGAGGCGAAATAGACGTTACCCAGATCGACAAAAATACGGGTATCGCCCGCCTGGGCGGTCGACGACATGCCCAGGCCGAGCACGCCAGACACAGCAAGTACGGTTGCAACGACCAGATTGCGCATGATGTATCTCCTCGTTGGACGCAGTTGCAGGGTCGCCCGAACGCGGTGAACCGACTTTGAACCTGGCGCTGAACCGGAACTGTCGTTCAGGTTGGTTCAGGGAACGATTTACAAGGTTTTGTAGATGAACCCGATCAGCAATTCCGGGCTGATGAACTGGCCGGCCCAAACCGCGTTGTATTGCGCCGTGGGCTGGGCGGCAATCACTTCGTCCAGCGATTTGCCCTGCTGCTTGAGCGCGGCAACGCGGGTGTGGAAATCGCGCAACATCTCGCCATAGGCGGCCAGTTCGGCACGGTTGCTCAGCGGCCCGTGGCCGGGTACCACCAAGGCGCTGTCGTCGATCAGGGCCAACGCCGTGTCCACGCCGGCGATCATGCCGTTGATGCCGCCACCGGCGTCGACGTCGATGAAGGGGTAAAGACCGTTGAAATAGATGTCGCCCATGTGCAGCACTTTCGCCTCGGCAAACCAGACCATGGCATCGCCATCGGTGTGCGCATGCGCAACGTGCATCACCCGCACATTCTGGCCGTTGAGGTGCAGGCTCAAGCCGTCACTGAAAGTGACCAGCGGCAGTGCGGCCGCCGGTGCCGGTTTCAGGTCGCGCTTGAAGGTTTCCAGAAACTGCGCCTGGCTCATGCGCTTGCGCACATTGTCGTGCGCCACGATCACCGCACCGGCGCCGCCGAAACTTTCATTGCCGCCGGTATGGTCACCGTGGAAGTGGGTATTGAGCACGAAGCGAACCGGCTTGTCGCTGAGCGTGGCGATCGCGGTGCGAATCTTGTCGCCCAACGGCGCGAACTGGTCGTCGATGATGAAAGCGCCATCCACGCCGCTGCTCAAGACGATGTTGCCGCCCTGCCCGGTCAACAGGGCGAGGCCATCGCGCAGCGGGGTGATGGCGATGTCGACGTTGACAAAGCGGTCATCGCTCTGCGCGCTTGCGGCGGGTGCCCACAGCACCAACAAGGCCGCCAAAAACATGATGGCAATACGCATGCTGCCTCCCGAATGTGTGTTCGGGAGGCAGTGTAGCAGTCACTTTCGAGGTGCGGTCAAGCCGCGCTCAGTAGTGCAGGAAGCGCAACAGGCGCAGCAGGATCCGCTTCACCGTGCCCGGCGCCTGCGCGGCATCGATGCTGTTGCCATTGACTAGCAACGTACCGGACAGACTGGCGCCGTCATCACCGCGCAGCACCGTGAGCGACTCGAAGCCCAGAGTCAGCAGGCGTGGCTCGCTGCCTTCCTCGCCGGTGGAGGTGATGGTCAAATTGCCGTTGTATTCGCGCAGCGCATCTTCATCGACCCGCTGAAAATGGCGTTCGATCTGGCCGTCAACGCTGCTCGTGGCAGCGCGTGGATGAAAGTTGCTGAAGGTGGCCACGGTGGTACGTTCAGCGGCCTCGGAACCCAGCGTGCCTTGGGTCAGGGCGTGGAACTGGCCGCCAAAATCATCGCCAAGCGTGGTTTCGCGGGTCAGGTTGAAATCGGCGCGGGCGCTGCCCGCAGCGAGCAGGGCAATCAAGGCAACGCTGGACAGGGGTAATTTCATGGCAGTTTCTCCGTTTTGGCTGGGATGGTTACCTGAAGCCAATGGCCCCAAGCCAGGATGAAAACGCGGCACACCGCATTGCGTTGACGGCGGCTACTCGGTGGCGGCGTACAGGTCATGATCCAGATCAGCACGCAGGTCGCGCAATTTGTCGGCGTAATCAGCCATCCGCTTGTCGGCTTCGCTGCGCGGTGTCCAGCACGGCACAGGCGTGGGCTTGCCATCCGCATCGAGCGCCACAAACACCATCACGCAGCGGGTGGTGTGGGTACGCTGCTGTGCTATCGGCTCCAGCGCATCGACGTCCACCGCGATATGCAGGCTGCTGGTGCCGGTCAGCACCACCCGTGCCCGCACCTCCACCACATCACCGATATGAATCGGTTTGAGAAAACTCATGCCACCGACGCTGGCGGTTACCGCATAGCCGCCGCACCAGCCGACGGCACAGGCATACGCCGCCTGATCCATCCATTTCATCACCATGCCGCCGTGCACCTTGCCACCCCAATTAACATCGGTCGGCTGCGAGATCCAGCGGAACAGGCATTCGCGCGGTCGGTTGGGCACGGTTCCACTCCATTGATGAATGCGCCACAGTCTGCCGCAAGTGCCGTTGTTTGGCGACTCAACGCAGACCAAATGCAGACTGGTGTGTGCTCAGGCTCATTTGCAAGCGCGGGCGACCGTGTCGTCGAGCTGGCGCAGGCGATCAAAGGTGATGGTGTACCAGTGCCGATCGCGTTCTTCTTCGGCGGCAGCACGCGCCCGTGCGCAGGCATTGACGTGCGCTGTGCCGGTAGCCGCGGTGCGTACACGCACGGTTTTGCTGCGCGGCGCGGCCCGGCGAAGGGTTTGCGGGCGGGGCGCGGCCACGCGCGGCACCGGCTCGGCCGTGACATCGCGCTGCCAAACCTGCTGCGCGTTTGCTGCGCAAGGTGCTGACTGGTAGCTGGTTACCGCATCGGCGGCTTGGCATTTGAAGAGTGTTGCAGCATGTACGGCGGCCAACGGTGGCGCAAGGGCCAGCAGCATCAGGACAGCGCGTACCAGTGCCGAAACGCGGTGGCTGATGCCCCGCTTGATGGTTGCTGTGCGCATTGCCTTGCCCCCTTTGAGTGCTGGCGTGCAGGCTATCGCAGTGCGCGCTCGCGGTCTGTCGGCGAGCGATGGAGCCGCGTGTCAGAAATCTCCGACACGCGGGCGATCATCGCACAGCACCCGATTCACGGCTGGCGGACGATCTCGCCTTGCTTCATCACCAGCAACGGGGTCTGGGTCGAACGGATAGTGCTCAGCACATTGCCCGGCACCGCCAGCACATCGGCGAACTTGCCCACGCTCAGGGTGCCGGTCTGGGCGTCGATGCCGAGTAGTTTCGCCGCGCCTTGGCTGCTGCTGAGCAACGCCGCCGACGGCGACATGCCGATATCCACCATGTCGCCGAATTCCTGCGCGTTGAGGCCATGCGGATAGACTGCCGCATCGGTGCCAAACGCGATCGGCACGCCGATCTGCAACGCCTTCTTGAACATTTCGGTGTGGGCCTTGGCTGCGGCGCGCGCCTTGTCGCCGATCTTCGGCGGATAAGTATCGGCCTTGGCGTTCACCCACACTTGGGTCATCCGCGTCGGCACCAGATACACGCCCTTCGCCTTCATCAGTCGCAGCGTGTCGGCGCCCAGAAAGCTGCCGTGTTCGATCGAGTCCACGCCGGCTTCCACCGCCAGCCGAGCGGCGCGATCGCCATGGCTGTGTGCCGCCACCTTGCGGCCCCAGGCATGGGCCTCGGACATGATGGCGCTGAGCTCGGCCGGCGTGAGCTGCGGTACATCGACCGGGTCGGACTCCGACAACACCCCACCCGAGGCGCAGATCTTGATCACGTCGGCTCCCCACTTCATCTGGTAGCGCACTGCCGCCCGACATTGCTCCGGGCCATTGCAGACACCCTCGATCGGCCCGGACGGCTTGACCCGCTCGGGTGGAAACGGTGAATTGTCGCAGTGGCCGCCGCTGGAGCCGATGGAGTGACCCGCAACCAGCATCCGCGGACCTTGGGTCAGGCCATCGTTGATCGCATTGCGCAACGCGATATCGATAAAATCTGCCGCGCCGACCTCGCGTACCGTGGTGACCCCGGCCTGCAGCGTGACCTTGGCATTGCGTGCGGCGTGCAACGACTGCTCCACAGGGAAGCGCAACATGCCCTCGTAAAAACCCTGCGCCCAATCGTCGACGTGATCGTAGGTGATGTGGGTGTGGGCATCGATGATGCCCGGCATCAGGGTGGCATCGCCGAGGTCGATGATCGTGCTGTCGGCCGGAATCGTGGCGCCGGCGCCCACCGCGATGATGCGCTGGCCACGCACCACCACCACCCCGGGTTCGCTCAGCCGACCGCTGGCACCATCAAACAGGTGTGCAGCCTTGAGCACGGTCACCGGCTCCGCCGGCGCTTGCGCCAAGGCAAGCCCGGCGCCCAGCGCACTGGCAAGAAACAACATCCTGTGGTGTTTCATCACGCACTCCCCCAACCATGGACGGAACGGTGAGTGTAGGCGATCTGCAGCGCCGATCAATCCAACCAGTGATATGGCGCCGGGTCGAAACGGCGCAGGCGATGGCGAAAGACAAAGGTGAAGTCCGGCCATAGCGTGGTGTTGAGGCCGTCACGGGTGCGGTACCAACTGCTACAGCCGCCGGTATTCCATACCGTGCGTGCCAGTCGTCGTTGCAGTGCGCTGTTGTAGTTGCGCTGCACGGCGGCATCCACCTCCAGCGCCGCGCCCGGGCGCTGCGCCAGTTGCGCGATGGCGTCGATGACGTAATTGGCCTGCGCTTCGATCATGTACACCATCGAGTTATGGCCCAAAGCGGTGTTCGGCCCAGTCATGATGAACAGGTTGGGAAAACCGCTGACCGTGGTGCCCAGATACGCATTGGGGCCGTCGCGCCAGGCACTATCGAGGTCGACGCCGCGGCGCCCGGTGACCGGGAATGGCGCGCATGCTTCGGCCGCTTCAAATCCGGTGCAGGCGATCAGCACATCGAGTGGGTGCTGAACCCCATCGCCGGTCACGGCCGCAGTGGTAGCGATGCGCGTGATCGGTGCGGTGACGAGTTGCACGTTGTCGCGGCACAGTGCCGGATAAAAATCGCTCGCCAACAACACCCGCTTGCAACCGACGCGGTAATTCGGTGTCAGTTGCGCGCGCAGTTGCCGATTGCGCACTTGCCAGCGCAATTGCAGGCGCGGCAGGATTTCCAACACGCGCAACAGTGCCGGCAGGCGGGTGAAGGCCACCGCGAACAGTTCATGCCGCCAGTAGTTGAACACCCGGCTGATGCGCTGCGTTGACGGCCAGCGCCGGTACAGCGCCTTGCGCCAATGCGGTGCCGCCCAGTTGGGTTTGCCGATGATCCAGGCCGGGGTGCGCTGGAACAGCGTTACCTGCGCCGCCTGCCCGACGATGGCCGGTAGCACCTGGATCGCGCTGGCACCGGTGCCGATCAGGCCGACCCGCTTGCCGGCCAGCGTGATGTCCGCCGGCCACCGTGCGCTGTGAAAGCTGGCGCCGGCAAATTGCGCGATTCCCGGAATGTCCGGTAGCTTGGGTCGGCTCAGGCCGCCGGTTGCCAGAATCAGCGAACGCGCGTGAAAGACCTGCGCCGCGTTGGCAACCTCGATTCGCCAATGCCGCCGCTCCTCGTCAAAACGTGCGGCGGTTACCGGGTGATTGAAGCGCATCTGCGCGCGCACGCAAAAACGATCGGCGCACTGGTTGAGGTACTTCTCGATTTCCGCTTGCGCCGGATACGCGCGCGACCAGTCGGGGTTGGGCGCAAACGAAAAGCAGTACAGGCTGGACGGGATGTCGCAGGCAGCGCCGGGATAACGATTGGCCTGCCAGGTTCCGCCGAGGCTCGGTGCCTGCTCCAGCAACACAAAACGCTGCCCGGCCTGGCGCAGGCGAATCGCCATGCACAAGCCGGCAAAACCGGCGCCGACGATCACGGCATCGTATTCAGGCGGCAACGCAGCGGGATTGGCATCGGTCATCACGGCGCATCGATGGCACGGAGCCGCCAGCATAGCGCGTCACTGTGATGCGGCAATCAACGTGCGCCCAGTTGCGCCGGCGTTACCGGCGTTTCCGGCGTCGTCATGATCTGCCGACGCAGCGCGAGTGACTGCGCCTCGTCTGACAACTTGGCGCGATCGGAATCCACGCGCAGCCCCAGTGCCGCGTAGCTGCCGTTGAGGCTGGGGAAATGCCGCGATGTGGCGTGTCTGAGTGCCAGCCGCGAAAACACGTCGCTCTCACTGAGCGCATCGAGGCGGGCGATGAACGCATCGGGATCGACTCGGCCCGCCTCCGGCAGACAACACCGCGAATACGCAGCGAGCACTTGCTCAAGGCCAAGGCCGCGTTCGCGGTGCAGGGCGATATCCGCCTCCAGCCAGAATGCCGCGCCGCCCCAATAGATGCGCATCACCGGCCAGCCACCACGCTGACCTGACGCCCGCTGCCGCGGAGCACGGCTGATTTCAGCCAGTGAAACGCCCGCGGCGGCGTTGCGGCCACGGCCAAAGCCGGCGTCGAGTTGTTCCCAGGCATAGGCTTCGCTGACGATGCCAGCGCGCGCGCGCAACACATTCTGGTAATAACTGGCCAGGCCCTCGGCCAGCCAGCGCCCACTGTTGCCCAGATACGGATGAAAGAAGTGGGAGAACTCATGGATTGCGGTCCAGTCGTCACGCAGTTGCGCAACCGTGGCATCGCGGCGCACGAACAATTGCACCGCCACCCCGGCGCCGCGCGTGGTTTGGCCCCAGGGCACGGGGCTCTTGCTGCGCGAGCTGATCTCGATCACCAGCACCTGCGCGCTGCGCACCGGAAACCGCCGGTAAGCGGTGAGCGTTGCACTCGCCACTTCCCGCAGCCATCCGTGCAACGCATCGGCGCGCTGCCGCGAGCGCGCATCGATCACCGCGATGCGCAGCTCGCTGCCGTCGCCCGCCGCAACGATGCGTTCATCCACCGCACCGAACACCGCCCACGCAGGCCAATCGCCACCACCTGCTTGCAGCACGTAGACTCGCCGCGAACGATCGCGTGGCTGCCAGGGCAACGATGCGTGCATGCCCGGCGGCAGGTCCAGCGTCACCGTGCCGGCCTCATCGGCGCGCCACAGCAAAACGCCGGCGCTGACCATCCAACTGCCACTGGCGGTCTGGATGCCCTCATCACGGCCATTGGAGCGACTCGCGCGCGCAGCCGCAATCCGGTAATGGATGCAGGCACCCGCCGGCACTGCGCCCGCGATCAGGCGATCGCCGCTGCGCTGCAATGCACCGTCATCGCTGCGGGCGTAGCCGAGCAAAAAATCAGTGGCGCCTTCCTGCGCACGCAATTGCAACTGCGGGTAATCACGATCGGCGCACGCCGCGACGCGCAACTCGCCAGCGGCCTTGTCGATGGAAACCCGGTAATCGATCGCGGCACTCGCCGCAGTGGCAAGCAATGCACCGGCAACACCCAGCAACATGCGGGCAGTGCGCCAGATACAGCGCCGGTTTCGCGGTTGGTATTGGGCTGACATGAAAACCTTGATGTGCAACAAAGCGCAGCGTGTCATTGTCCCCCTCCCCCGCGTGCGGGGGAGGGCCGGGGTGGGGGAGCGATCATGGCGAATGGCCGTTGCATCATCCGGGGTGGCGATTCGCCATGCACGTTAGTAACACGGTAGCGGCCAAGGTTCCGTGAATGGCGGCGGAGCCGCCCGGCTACAATGGCGGCATGGACGTTTCCCACCTGCTCGACCCGCTCAACCCGGCGCAGCGCGCCGCCGTTGCCGCCGACCCCGGCCACTATCTGGTGCTCGCCGGTGCCGGCTCGGGCAAGACCCGCGTGCTCACCCACCGCATTGCCTGGTTGACCGAAGTGCTGGGCGTGCCGAGCCACGGCGTGTTCGCCGTCACCTTCACCAACAAGGCCGCTGGCGAAATGCGCGCGCGGCTGCAAGAGCAACTGCGCGATGGCATACGCGGCATGTGGGTGGGCACCTTTCATGGCATCGCCCACAAACTGCTGCGCATGCACTGGCAGGAAGCCGGGTTGCCCGAATCGTTTCAGGTGCTCGACAGCGACGACCAGTTGCGCCTGATCAAGCGGGTGATGGCCGATCTGGAAATCGATGACACCCGCTTCCCGCCGCGCCAGGCGACGTGGTGGATCAACGCACAAAAAGATGAAGGCCGGCGCCCGGACAACATCCAGACCAGTGGTGATTTTCTGGCGCAGACGTTCGTTCGCGTGTATGCCGCGTACGAGGAACGCTGCCGTCGCTCCGGGCTGGTCGACTTCGCCGAACTGCTGTTGCGCGCACACGAGTTGCTGCGCCAGCAACCCGCGCTGCTGGCGCATTACCAGAGCCGCTTCGGCCACATTCTGGTGGACGAGTTTCAGGATACCAACGCCATTCAGTACGCGATGATCCGGGTGCTGGCGGGCGAGCGCGGGCAGGTGTTCGTGGTCGGTGACGATGATCAGGCGATCTACGGCTGGCGCGGTGCACAGGTCGAAAACGTGCAACGTTTCCTGCGTGATTACCCCGGTGCCAGCACCTTGCGGCTGGAGCAGAACTACCGCTCCACCGGCAGCATTCTGGCTGCCGCCAATGCGGTGATCACGCACAACCCCGACCGCCTTGGCAAACAGTTGTGGACCGCGGCCGGCGAGGGTGAACCGATCGATCTGTACGCCGCCTACAACGAAATCGACGAGGCGCAGTACGTGATCGGCCGGATTGCCGCCTGGGTGCGCAATGGCGGCAGCCACGGTGATTGCGCGGTGCTGTACCGCTCCAATGCGCAGTCACGGGCGTTGGAAGAGCAACTGGTGCAGGCCGATATGCCGTACCGGGTGTACGGCGGCCTGCGCTTTTTCGAACGTGCCGAAATCAAGGATACTCTCGCTTACCTGCGCCTGATCGCCAACCGCAATGATGATGCCGCATTCGAACGCGCGGTGAATACGCCGACCCGTGGCATCGGCAGCCGCACACTGGATCTGGTGCGTCAGCTCGCACGCGCGCAGGCAAGCTCGCTATGGCAAGCCAGCGAGCAACTGAGCACCGATGTCAGCCTGGCTGGCCGCGCCCGCAATGCCTTGCGCGGCTTCATCGAACTGATCGCTGCGCTGGCCATCGAGCTCGATGCCATGACACTGGCCGAACAGATCGATCATGTGCTGGCGCGCTCGGGCCTGCGCGCGCACTACGCAGAAGAATCGCGCGGCACGCTCGATGCGCGCACCGACAACCTCGACGAGTTGGTGTCGCTGGCAACGCGTTTCGTGCGCAGCGACGACGAAGAGTTGCAGGGTATGTCCGATTTGGTTGCCTTTCTCGCCCATGCCTCGCTGGAAGCCGGCGACGGCCAGGCCGAGGCCGGCAGCGACGGCGTGCAGTTGATGACACTGCATTCGGCCAAAGGCCTGGAGTTCGATCTGGTGTTCGTCACCGGCCTCGAAGAGGGCCTGTTTCCGAGCGCTCGCTCGCTGCAAGAATCCGGTCGGCTGGAGGAAGAACGTCGCCTGGCCTACGTCGGCATCACCCGCGCCCGGCAACGGCTGGTGCTGAGTTATGCGCAAACCCGGCGCATCCACGGCAGCGATGCCTACAACCCGCCTTCGCGTTTTCTGCGCGAGATCCCGCCCGCGCTGCTGCACGAAGTGCGCGCCACGGTGCAGACCGCGCGGCCACGATTCGACACCCCTGCGCGATCGCCATCGGGCGGCAACGGCTTGGCGCTCGGCCAGCGCGTCAGCCACCCCAGCTTCGGCGAAGGCGTGTTGGTCGATTGCGAGGGCAGCGGCGCACACGCACGGGTGCAGGTGAACTTCGAGCAGGCTGGCTGCAAATGGCTGGTGTTGGCCTACGCCAAATTGAGTGCGCGGTAACCGATTACCGCGTCTGCACGGCCGTGAACACGCGCAGGAAATTGCCACCGACCAGCTTGGCGACCTCGTCCTCGGCAAGGCCGCGCTGGAATAGGCCAGCCACATAAACCGGCAGCTTGGCATAGCTGTCGAGCACCGGTTTGTAGTTGGCATCCATGTCGGTACCCAGGCATACGTGATCGATGCCGACGCGATCGATCAGCTCCAGGGTGCGGTCGACAAACCCATTCAGATCGCTGATCCCAATGCCGGCCGGCCAGGCCCCGATCACGCCGCCGCCAGCGCTGGCGGTGGCGGTTGCCAGTTCTTGCGAAATGAAACGCGGTGGCGCACCCGCTGCGTGTTGATGGACATGGGTGTGCGAGGCCATGACCGGGCGGGTGCTGACCGCCAACGCGCCGAACGCAGTGGCCTCGCTGGCGTGGGCGAGATCGACGATCATGCCGACCCGGTTCATCTCGCGCACGACGGCGGTACCGGCACGAGTGAGGCCGCCATGGCGCGGTGCTTCGGTCATGATGTCGCCCAGTTCGTTGTGGCGGTAATGCATCAGGGTGATCGAACGCACGCCATCCGCGTACGCTTCGCCCACCCGTTCGGGCTTGCCTTCGAGAAAGTCGCCGCCCTCGACGGTGAGCAACGCGCCGATCTGGCCTTGCGCTCGCACTGCCGCGATGTCGGCCGGCCGATCGATGCGCTGCACCCACCCGGACCCAACCAGCGCATTGAGGTTGTCGATCTGGCGGCGATAGCTGGCCCACGCTTCGCCCGGTTCGAACGCGCGCGCACTGGTCAAGCCGGTAGCATCGGACAATGCGAGCGTTTGAAAATCGGCAACGGCAGCGAAGGCGGCGACATCGACGCCACCGGCACGCATATCCGCCAACGTGCGCCGTTCAAAAGTGCCGCGCCACGCATACAGCCGCACCATGCCGCGGACATGTTCGGCACCGCGCACAAAGGTGCGGCCCGGATGGGCGTGCGCATCGATGACCGGGTGTGCGGCAAGAAATGCCTGCGCCCGCGCCAACTCATCGTCGCGGTAGGCAAAGCCGGTCGGTGCGGTGGGTTGCCGCAACAGCCACCAGCCAGCGCTGCCGATTGCGAGCAACACGGTACTGCCACCTACCAGCAGGCGGCGGCGGGTCAGCACGGCCATTACCCTCCCAAGGTCAGGTGATTCATGGCGATGTCGGTTGTTCGGGCTCGCCGACAAAGGCGATGGCGTCGATTTCGATCAAAATCGGTGCCGTGCCGAAATCGACGCCGGGGATGGTGGTGCGTACCGGCAACGGTTGCTGCGTGAAATAGCTTTGATAAACCGCGTTCATTGCCGCCATATCGGTCGCCGAGCGCAGCAAGACCGTGGTTTTCACCACGTCGGCCAGACCCACGCCTTCGCCCGCCAGTGCCGCCTTGAGGTTGTCGAGCACCAACCGGGTCTGGCGGTCGATATCACCGCCATGTCGCCATTGGCCAGTGGCCGGATCGCGCGGGATCTGCCCGGACACGAACACCCACGCGCCCACCCGCCGCGTTACCGCATACGGGCTGGCAGCGGCCGCGGTGGCGGCTGCGGCCACGCGGTCGTGTGCCGCAACGCAAGCTGGCGTTAGCGCCAGCAACAGCACCAGCGCGCCGCAACCGGCTGACGCACGATCAACCATCAGAACGTGTGCCACAACTCGATACCGTACGATCGCGGCTCGCCACGGGTGACGAACTGGTTGCCGAAGAAGTCGCGGCCACGGTTGTCGAGAAACGTTTCCTTGAACACGTTACGGCCCCACAGACTGATCCCGAAATTGCCGGCATCGGTGCTGTAAGTGAGCCGGGCATTGACCAGGTTGCGGCTGCCGATGCGCTCGTACAGCGGGTCGTTGGTGGCGCCGCTGAAGTAATTGCTGCGGTAGCTGTACTCGCCGAAGAAGTCGATGCGGCCACCCAGCGCCGCCACCGGCACACCATAATCGATGGTGACTGCGGCGGTGGTGTCCGGCGCCGGCAGATCGTTGCCGGACAAATCCTGACCGCCGGGGCCGCCGTTCGGGAAGCTGTCGAAGGTGGCATCGACGTAACCGGCATTGGCACCCAGACGCAGGTTTTCGTTGACCTGCAAGCTGATGCTGCCCTCGATGCCCTGCGACTCCACGCGCGCCGCGTTGCGCAATTGCAACACCGTGGTGCCACCGCCCAGAGCGATGAACTGGAATTGCTGGAAATCGCTGAACTCGTTGTAGAACGCCGCCAGATCGAAGCGCAGGCGGCGATCGAGCACCAGTCCCTTCAAGCCGGCTTCGTAGCTGTCCACGGTTTCGGTATCGAAATCAAAGCCGGTGGCGATCTGCCCGACATTCAGGAAATCGGTGTTCCAGCCGCCGCTCTTGAAGCCGCGCGCGTATTTCGCGTAGACGTTGACATCGTCATTGAGTGCGAAGGTGAGCCCGGCGGTCGGGGTGAACTTGTTGTCGGTACGGTCATCGCGGAAGTTGTCGAGCGAGCCGATGCGGAACGCGCCGCTGCGGCTGCCATCGAGGTTGAACACGATGTCCTTGGTCTCGTGGGTGTAACGGGCACCGAGGTTCAGGGTCAAGCGCTCGCTGATATCGAAATCCAGCGAACCGAAACCGGCGAGATTCTCGGTTTCGATGTTGGCGATGGCGGGAACCACGGTGCCGGCGGTCACCCCGAACGCCAGCCCCACCGGCGCGAATGGAAACGGCGAACCAGCGGGCAGCGCGACGATGGTGTTCATGTCCTGGCCGATGGTCACCCGGCGATCCGAATCGGCCTGCTCGTTGAGGTAGAACACACCCAGCACGTAGCGCAGGCGGCGGTCATTGGATGAGGCGATGCGCAACTCCTGCGAGAACTGCTCGAACTTGTCGTTGAAGTTGATGCGGATGATGTCGGCGGCGCTGTAATCGGTGTCGTTCTGGCGCTGCTGCTTGGTGTTGCGGTAGCCACTGATCGCGGTCAGGGTGTCGCCGTTGTCCATGTCATAGCTCACCTTGACACTGCTGCCATACAAGGTGGCGTTGATGAATGGCGTGGTGTTGAAGTCCACGTTGCGATCGGGCAGGTTGCCGCCGGCTATCGGGCTATCGAAAAACGCGGTGATCGGCTCGCCGATGATGGTGTTTTCTTCGCTATCCGAGTAGTCGCCGTAGACATCGATGGTGAGCTTGTCGCTGACCAGAAAGCTGAGCTGGCCACGGGTACTGAAGCGATCCAGATTGTCCAGATCATCGCCATTGAACTGGTTGCGGGTGTAGCCGTCGCGGGTCTCGTAGGAGGCGGCGATCTTGCCCAGCACCGCTTCGCTGATCGGGCCGGTGACGCTGCCGTAACCTTCAAATGCATCGTTGTTGCCGTACACCGCACGCAACTTGGCATCGAAGAACGGGCTCGGCGCGGCAGTGGTGACGTTGACCGCGCCGGACACCGTGTTGCGGCCGAACAAATGCCCCTGCGGGCCGCGCAATATCTCCACCTGTTCGATATCGAACAGAGGCATGTTCAGCGCTGGCGACTGGCCCAGATAGACGCCATCGAGATACATGCCGGCGCGCGTATCAAAACCGATACTGCGTCCGCCACCACCGACACCGCGAATGGTGATCGAGTTGAAGCCGGCTTTGACCAACTGGAAGTTTGGCGCCAACTGCTGCAAGTCGAACAGTGTGCGGCCACGCTCTTTCTCCAGCGTTTCGCGATCAATCACAGTGATCGCAATCGGCACGTCTTCCAGCGCCTGGCTGCGTTTTTGCGCGGTCACGACCACGTCGTCCAGACGCGTGGGGCTGGCAGCACCCGCCTCCTGCTGCTGCGCCCATACCGCTGGCGCCAGCGCCATCGCCACGGCCAGCGCCAATACCCGTGGTTGCAATTTCCCAGCTTGCCTGTATTGCATGATCTCCCTCCCCAGGGTGTTTGAGCAACGAATCCAGCACATTCGCTGCACTCATGGTGCCGCAAAGGCCACGACAAGACGTGGCTGCTATCATTCTCTGTGCAGTGGCAAGGCGTTGTTTTTGCGCGCCCGCCGAACCAAGTCCGCTTGCAGTGTGCCAGTATCGATGCAAACCCTATTGACCCAAGCCCGATGCCATTGACCCCAAGCACCGCACCGACCCGGGAAACCGCCATCGTGGCGGTGCATCTGGTGCGCTTGGTCACCGAGTACGCAGCGCAGCACGACGTGGACGTGGCACCGCTGCTGGCCGAGGTGGGTTGGTCGCCAGTGCTGTTGGACGACAGCGAAAACCGGTTGCGTTTCAGCGATTTTGCGACGTTGTGCGAACGCATCGCGCAAGTGCTCGATGACCCATTGCTGGGGCTGCACGCGGGCGTGCAGGTGAAGGCCGGACATCTGGGCTCGCTCGGTTTTGTGTTGATCAGTTGCGCGACGGTCGGCGAGGCACTGGATCGCTCGCGCCGCTATTCGGGCATGGTGCTCAACGCGTGCAGTAACGAACTGGAGCAACAAGGCGACCTGTGCGTACGCTATTGGCGCAGCCGGTTGCCCAATCACGAACCGCTGGGACGTCTGCAGGACGAGTTGAACATGGCCGCCTGGATCACGCTGGGCCGCTGGATGACCGGGCGTGCCGACTTGAAGGCAACCTGGGTCGCGTTTCGGCACCCGTCGCCGCCGCTGCACCAACACGGCGACTATGAGCGCCTCTTCGGCTGCCCGGTTCGTTTTTCCGCACCGGAGACTGCGATTGCCATTCCCGCCGCGATGCTCGATTGCGCGTTGCCGCAGGGCAACCCATCGGTGCGGCGCATGCTCGACGCGCTATGCGAACGCACCTTGCATCGCTATGCCAATCACAACGACCCGATCTGGCTGGGTAGCGTCCACAAGGCGATTGTGCAGGCATTCGAGACCGGTGGCCCGGAACTGGGCGCGGTCGCCGCCGCGGCCGGATTGCGCAACGATGAACTGACCGCATTGCTGACCCGGCGCGGCACCAGCTTCCGTGCGCTGGTGGACACCTTGCGCCAACAACTGGCGTTGAGTTACCTCGCCGACCCCAGCCTGGGCCTTGCCGAGATCGCCTATCTGCTCGGCTTTTCCGAACAAAGCGCGTTCCAGCGCGCGTTCAAACGCTGGACCGGCAAGGCGCCCGGCGCCTATCGCGGCAATGCGCAATGAGGCCATTTACGGTTCCAATTCCACCAGCATTTCGATTTCCACCGGGATATTGAACGGCAACGACGCCATGCCCACCGCCGCCCGCGCATGCCGGCCACGTTCGCCGAACACCGCCACCAGCAGATCCGACGCGCCGTTGATCACCTGCGGGTGCTGGCTGAACTCCGGCGTGGCGTTGACCATGCCGAACACGCGCACTATACGATGTACATTTTTCAGATCGCCCACTTCGGCCTTGAGTGCGGCGAGCAGGCAAACTGCCGTGCGCCGCGCCGCCCGGTAACCGTCCTCGACGCTGCGCTCGGCGCCGAGCTTGCCCAGCTTGTCCGGCTGCATCTCAGCGCATGGCCCCATGCCGGAAAGAAACACCCAATTGCCGCTGCGCACCGCCGGCACATAGTTGGCTACCGGCGGGCTGCGTGCCGGCAGTTCGATACCCAACTCGGCCAACCGCGCCTCGGGATCGTATGCCGGCGTGTCGGCAACCGGCGGCTGCGCCACACAGGCCACCTGTGCCAGCGCCAGCAGCAACGCCAACAGGCTGAAACGTGCGTGCAAAGTCATGGTCATGTTCGATCCTACCCGGATACGGAACCTGGCGAATTGTCAGACCGAGCGACCGCGATTGCGCCAACCGATCCATAGCCAGCCGCCCGCCCCACCGGCGATGGCGCCCCACCAACCTCCTGCCGTGAAGCGTTCGCCAGCAAAGTGTGCAACGGCTGCTCCCACGGCGAACCCAATCAGCATGAGCAATGCAACCTTGCGCCTGCCGGCAACCGCCAAATCTGCCTTGGCTCGCTTGCGACGCAGGGTTTCCTGTGACTCACTATCCGGCGCGAGAATGGCGTGGGCAATCGCGTCTGCTTTGGATTTATCCACCGGCCTGTACTCCATTTGAGGCTTGTCTGCGGCAACGAATTGGACGCCGAATTTCCAACAAAGGTACCTGCGACATGCCTTTGGCTCAAGCACTATCGCCCAAGCACGGGCAACCGCCGCAGGCGCTGGGTGCCAGCGTGCGCCGGCATGGTGATCGTGACTTGCGTGCGCGGTGTACGATGATGGCAAAACCCCGGAACCCTTGTGCATGAATCGACGCGAGCTCCTGCGCGCCTCTGGCCTGGCTGCGGTTGCTGCCAGTCTGGCGGCCTGCTCAGCCACAGATGGCAACAACCAGGCCGCCAGCGGGTCGCGCCGGCATTGGAAAATGATTACCTCGTGGCCGAAGGACTTCCCCGGCCTGGGCACCGGTGCGGCCACGCTTGGCGCGCTGATCAGTGAGGCTTCGGCGGGTCGGTTGACGGTGAAGGTGTACGGTGCCGGCGAGCTGGTGCCGGCATTTGAAGTGTTCGATGCGGTCAGCCGCGGCGTTGCCCAGATGGGTCATAGCGCGGCCTATTACTGGAAAGGAAAGGCCGCCGCAGCGCCGTTTTTCTGCGCGGTGCCATTCGGCCTCAACGCACAGGAAATGAATGCCTGGCTGTACGCTGGCGGTGGTCTGGAATTGTGGCGCGAACTGTACGCGCCATTCAATCTGCTGCCGTTTCCGGCCGGCAACACCGGGGTACAGATGGCTGGCTGGTTCAATCGCGAAATCCGTTCGGTGCGCGACCTGGTCGGCCTGAAGATCCGCATTCCCGGCATCGGTGGCGAGGTGATGGCGCGGCTCGGCGCCACGCCGGTGAATCTGCCCGGTGCGGAAATCTTTACCGCGCTGCAATCGGGGGCGATTGATGCCACCGAATGGGTCGGCCCCTGGAACGATCTGGCGTTTGGCCTGCATACCGTCGCCAAGCATTACTACTACCCGGGCTGGCAAGAGCCGGGGCCGACGCTGGAATGCATGATCAACAAGTCCGCCTACGAGACGCTGCCGAAGGATCTGCAAGCCGTGGTCAGCGCCTGCTGCGGTGCGGTGAACGCGGCGATGCTGGCCGAGTTCACGGCGCGCAATCAGGACGCGCTCGACACCCTGATCCGCGAGCATGGCGTCGATGTGCGGCCGTTGCCGCCCGATGTGCTGACGGCATTGCGCCGTGCCAGCGAGCAGACGCTGGAAGCGATTGCGGCATCCGACGCCATGGCGCGGCGTTGCCACGATTCGATGCGCGTGTTCCGCGCCAAGGCGCAGGCCTGGCATCGCATCTCGGAACACGCGTTTTATCAGGCGCGGGACTGAACACCGATGCCGGCATTTCATTATCAGGCGCTGAGCGCGAATCACCGCACCGAAAAGGGCGTGCTGCAGGCGGACACCCCACGCGCGGCGCGCGCGGCATTGCGCGAGCGTGGCCTGACGCCGCTGAACGTGGTGCTGGTCGAAGCCGACAGCGGCCACGGCACGCGCTTGTCTGCCACCATGCTGGTGCTGCTCACCCGGCAGTTGGCCACCTTGTTCGGCGCCGGTCTGCCGCTGGACGAAGTGCTGGCCGCCGCTGCCGAGGGTGCCGATGGCAGCATGCGCACGGTGACTCTGGCTTTGCGCGCGCGGGTGATGGAGGGCAGCAGCCTGGCACAGGCGTTGGCGGAGTTTCCAGCGACGTTCTCGCCGTTGTACCGAGGCAGTGTTGCCGCCGGTGAACAGGCCGGACGGCTGGGAGTCGTACTGGCGCAACTCGCCGCGCATCTGGAGGCGCGCGACGTGCTGCGACGGCGGGTGATCGCGGCACTGGCGTATCCGATCCTGCTGCTGTTTTTCGCGTTGCTGGTGGTCAGCGGACTCATGCTGTACGTGGTGCCCGAGGTTACTGGCGTGTTTGTGCGCAATGGCCAGAGCTTACCGTGGGCGACGCGCACCCTGCTGGCGATCAGTGCCGGCCTGCAAGCCGGGGTGTGGTGGCTGTTGGCGCTGCTGCTGGCTGCGCTCGCCGGGCTGATGGCCAGTTGGCGACGGCCGGCCTTCGAACGCTGGCGGCATCGCAGTTGGTTGCGCGTGCCGCTGCTGTCGCGCCTGTTGATTGCGCTCGATAGCGCGCGCTACGCTCGCACCCTGGCCCTGCTGGGAGCATCGGCGGTGCCGTTGCTGGACGCCATGAATCTGGCCAATGCAACGGTTGCCAATCGGCAACTGCGCGATGCCTTGAGCCACGCCGCGGCGCGGGTGCGCGAGGGCGCACCGTTGGCGCAGGCGCTTGCCGGCACCGGCTGGTTTCCACCACTGGCACTGCGCCTGATTGCCAGCGGCGAACGCGCTGGCCGGCTGGATGCCATGCTCGATGAAGCGGCGGCGCAGCTCGAACGCGAATTGGATACCGTGCTGTCGGTGCTGATGGCGGCGCTGGGGCCGGTGGTGATCATTGCCGTCGGCGGTCTCGTGCTGTTCATCGTATTGGCGATATTGTTGCCGATCTTCCAGCTCAATCAACTGGTGCGCTGAATGGCCGAAGCACCCCCGCAACCCGTGCTGCGCTTTGATGGCGTCAGCAAACAGTATCCCGGCGGCCAAGCGGCACTGCGGGACATCAGCTTTGCGGTGGCGCACGGCGAGATGGTTTTCGTTACCGGCCATTCCGGTGCCGGCAAGAGCACCTTGCTGCGTTTGATCCATCTCGCTGAACGCCCGTCGCAGGGCGCGGTGCTGTTCGATGAAAAACACCTCGCCAGCGTGCGTGGCTGGCGGGTGGCGTTGCACCGGCGCCAGATTGGCGTGGTGTTTCAGGATCACCGGCTGCTGACCGACCGCAGCGTATTCGACAATGTCGCGTTGCCGTTGCTGATCAATGGCAGTGCGCATGGCGAGGTCGGCAAGCGCGTGCGGCTGGTGCTCGACAAAGTGGGCCTCGCTGGCCGCGAGCGCGCGCTGCCGGCTACATTGTCGAGCGGCGAACAACAGCGCGTCGGCATTGCCCGCGCCGTGGTGGCGCAACCGACGTTGCTGATTGCCGACGAGCCGACCGGCAATCTCGACCCGCAACTATCGGCTGAGATCATGCAACTGTTCGCTGCGCTGCCGGCACAAGGCACCGCGGTGCTGGTCGCCAGTCACGATCTACACCTGATCCGGCGCATGCGCAAACGCGTGCTGGTGCTCGATCACGGCCGTCTGGCCGACGATATTTCCGCTGCGGATCTGGCGTCGTGAGTGTCTCGGGCAGCCGCCGACACAAGCCCGCCAGTGCCCAGCGCAGCGCCGGCAGCAAGCTCGGCCCGCGCCTGCGTGCGTGGCGTGATCTCCATCTGTATGGTCTGGTCAGCAGCATCGGCCGCATGGGCCAACGGCCGTGGGCAACCTTGCTGACGGTTTCAGTGATGGCGCTGGCGGTGGCGTTGCCGATGGGCTTGTGGCTGGTGCTGCAAAACGTCGAGCAGTTTTCCGGTAGCGTCACCCAATCGCGCGACATCAGCGTGTTCTTGCGGCCGCAGGTGGACGGCCGGCGTGCGCAACAACTGGCACAGGACATCGGTCAGCGCGCACAGGTGTTGTCAGTTACCCTGCGCAGCCCCGAGCAAGGCCTCGCCGAGTTGCGCGCGATGAGCGGGCTGGCGGCAGCACTGGATGTGCTGGAACAGAACCCGTTGCCGTACCTGTTGCAGGTCAGTCCGCGCGATGATGGCGATGCCACGGCCGCGGCGCTGCGCGATTTGCCGGAGGTGGAAATCGTGCAGCACGATGCGCAATGGCGGCGGCGGCTGGATGCCTGGCTTGGTTTCGGCAGTCGAGTGGTGCTGGTGGTGGCGCTGCTGCTGGGCGCGGGTGCCCTGTTGGTGGTTGGCAATACGGTGCGCCTGGATATCCAGTCGCGCGCCGAAGAAGTTTCGGTTTTGCGCCTGCTCGGCGCGACCGATGGCTTCGTGCGGCGGCCGTTCCTGTATCTTGGTGCCTGTTACGGCCTCGGCGCCGCGCTGCTGGCGCTGCTGGTGCTGTTGTTGGCGGCGCGGGCATTGGCGCCGCCACTGGCCGGGTTGCTGGCCAGCTACGGCAGCGAGTTTGTGCTGCTCGGGCCGGGCGCTGCCGGATTGCTTCGGTTTACGCTCGGTGTGGTGTTTTTAGGTTGGTTGGGTGCCTGGTTGGCGACCGGGCATCATCTCCATCGTACGCAGGTGTGATCTGTTCATGAATACATCCTCCATCCGTCATATTGGCCCGCACTCGGCGCGAGTGATGGTGGTCGACGGCTCGAAAATGGTGCGCATGATGATCGCGCAGGTGCTGCGCGAAGAACTGCCCGATGTCGCTGTGGTCGGCTGCGGCACCGGCCAGGAAGCGCGCACCGCGCTGGAGCAAGGCACCGTCGACCTGGTGACCACCGCGCTGCGGCTGCCCGACATGGATGGTCTGGAGCTGGCGCATTACATCCGTGAACACGCGCCGCAGGCGTACATCCCGATCATCGTGGTTTCCGGCGATGTCCAGGAGCGGCTGGAAAATCGCAGCTTTACCGACGATGTCACCGATTATTTCGACAAGGAACTGGGTTTTGCGGCATTGGCCACGTTCATCCGCGGCTACATCCGCCCGGAAACCGAAATCCGTGGTGAGGTGCTGTATGTCGAAGACAGCCGTGTGGTGGCGATGGCGACCCGCCGCATGCTGGAGAAACACGGCCTGCTGGTGACCCACGCGCCCAGTGTCGAGGACGCCATTGCCCTGCTCGATCAGGCGGTACAGCAAGATCGCGCGCCGGGTTGGGATGTCGTGCTGACCGATGTCTACCTGAAGGGCGATCTCAGTGGCAAGGACCTGCTGCTCAAGCTGCGTCGCGAATATCGCTATGCCAAAGGCCAGTTGCCGGTACTGGTGATGACCGGTGATGCCAACCCGGCCAACCAATCGGACCTGCTGCGTGCCGGCGCCAACGACTTGGTGCAAAAACCGATCGAAGAGCGCCTGCTGGTAACCAAGCTGCTGTTCCAGTTGCGTGTTGGCCGCATGTTGCGCGAGCGAGTGCTGGCCGCTGGGACCTGAGCCTTGCTCAACCCAACTGAAACACCTTCACCGACGCGCCCAGGCTGGCTGCGCGATCTTGCAGCATGCGCGCTGCAGCGCTCAGCTCCTCGGCCAGCGCCGCATTGTGCTGGGTGGTCTGATCCAGGCTCGCCACCGCGTCATTGATCTGGCCGACACCGCTGGCCTGCTCGCCCGCCGCGTGGCTGATCTCGCCGATATGGGCGCGCACCTTGGCGGCCATGGCGACGATACCGTCCACCGCCGCGCCGGCCTTGCCCACCAGCTCGGTGCCGCTTTGCACTTGCGCCGCCGAGCGCGATATCAATTGCTTGATCTCACCCGCCGCCTGCGCGCTGCGCTGCGCCAAATCGCGCACCTCGCTGGCCACCACCGCAAAGCCGCGCCCCTGTTCGCCGGCGCGCGCCGCTTCCACCGCCGCATTGAGCGCGAGAATATTGGTCTGGAACGCGATCGAATCGATCAGGCCGATGATTTCCGATATCTGTTTGGACGCAGCGCGGATTTCATTCATGGTGGTCACCACCTCGGCCATCAGCCGGCTGCCGTCATCGGCCGCCTCGCGGTTCTTGTCGGCCAACTCATTGGCGCTGCGTGCAATCTCGGTGGTTTGCTGCACGGTGGCGTTGAGCTCGTGCATTGATGCGGCGGTCTCCTCCAGACTTGCCGCCTGCGATTCGGCGCGGCCGGACAGGTCGTCGCTGCCATCGGTGATCTCGCTGGCTGTGCCATCCAGGCCCTCGATTTCGCGGCGCACATCGCCGACCACCGCCTGCAGGTTGACCCCCAACTGATGAACCGCGCGCAGCAGTTGCCCCAACTCATCGTTACCCAACGCGGTATCATCGTGCGCGCGCAGGTCGCCGGCCGCCAACGCGCGTGCGCGCAGCGTTGCGGCATTGATCGGGCGGATCACACTGCGCCGCAGCCACAACAAAGCCGCCGTGAAGGCCAAGGCAAACACCGCAAGCCGAGCCGCAATCTGCCACACGCCACTCAACGGCAAAAACTTCGCCGCTTCGTTGGCGCAGATGGTCACAAGCAATGCCGCCGCCAGTTTGCCCAGCAAAGGGAGATGGCTGAGCCGATGCCACAGTGCTCTCGGCCCGCGCCGCTGCAACTGCCCACGATGCAGGCGCATCTTCGCGGCACCCTGCTGATTGGCCTCGCGCATTTTGGCGTACAGCGCGTCGGCAGCCTTGATCTGCTCGCGGCTGGGCTTGGTGCGCACCGACATGTAGCCCACCGGCTGGCCGTGCAGCAACACTGGCGTGACATTGGCGCTCACCCAGTAGTGGTCGCCGTTCTTGCAGCGATTCTTGATCATCCCCGACCACGGCTCGCCGGCCTTGATCGTATCCCACAGATCACGAAAGGCCTCGGCCGGCATGTCGGGGTGGCGGATGATGTTCTGCGGCTGGCCGAGCAACTCCTCGACCTGAAAGCCGCTGATTTTCACGAAGGCGGCGTTACAGTGACTGATCTTGCCTTTCAGATCGGTGACCGAGACGATGGTGTCGCCGTCAGGAAAGGTGGTCTCCTGCTGGGTGACCGGTAGATTCTGGCGCATTACGCTGACTCCTTTGTATTGCTTCGTACAAGCCACACGATTGATCTGTGATACGGCAAGATGCCAATTCAATTGTCGGCAGGATCGGCGATCCCTCCAAGAAATGTCGTCACCCCGGCGAAAGCCGCTGTCCGGGCTATTGATTTCGCTGTATTCCTGCTTTCGCTGGCATGACGGAAACCCACTTGTTCAGAGCGTCTCCAAGCTCATAATCGACCATGCACAATGGCTCTTGAGGAGCATGTGACGAATGTGTGAAGACACAAGCAAATTGGCCCACCTGGGCAACGACACCAAGCCAGCGGTGCGGCTGGCCGCTTCCTGGCGCGAGCGCGTCGGCGACTATCTGCGGTGCCCGCAGATGCAGTCGCTGGCGGCGTTCCTGCGCGCTGAACGCGCGCGCGGGGTGGTGATTTACCCGCCGGGTGGGCAGATGTTCGCGGCCCTTGACGCCACGCCGTTTGACGCAGTGAAGGTGGTAATCCTCGGCCAGGACCCGTACCACGGCCCCGGCCAGGCACATGGCCTGAGTTTTTCGGTGCCGCCGGGCGTGCCGGTGCCGCCGTCGCTGCGCAACATCTTTGCCGAGATCGAACGTGATCTTGGCATCGCGCCGCCGGATCACGGTTGCCTGCTGCCGTGGGCAGCGCAGGGCGTGCTGCTGCTCAATGCCGTGCTGTCGGTGCAGGCCGGGCAGGCCGGTTCGCAACAGGGCAGGGGTTGGGAAGGTTTCACCGACCATATTGTCGAAACCCTTGGCCGCGAGCGCGAAGGATTGGTGTTCATGCTCTGGGGCAGCTATGCCCAGGCCAAGGGGCGCATCATCGATGCACGGCGCCACTGCGTGTTGCGCGCACCGCACCCCTCACCGCTGTCGGCGCATCGCGGCTTCGTCGGCTGCGGCCATTTCGGCAAGGCCAATCGCTGGCTGCAGGGCGCCGGCTCGACGCCGATCAACTGGCGCCTGCCGGCGCGTGCGCAGCTGCCGTGTTCACCCCCGCCTCACGTCGATACCGTAGAATAATGGGGCGAACCGGATATACCGGGCGCATCCCTACAAGGGGAGTAGCTCCCAATCGGGCGGATCGTCAACACGAGCGCACAGCTCCGGTCCGTCAGGCAGTCCACTGCGGCTTCAGGCCGCAACCCTGCGAGCGAGACCTTGTCGCCGTGACCCGCTGCGGATGCGTCCGCGCAGCGGTCGTGCGATGTCTCGGTTGCAGGCGCTCACGCCGCACTGCCTCCCTGGCATCGCACACCGGCACCCTGTCGCGGACGCGTTGAGGATGGGTATGGAATCGATTGCTACATGGTGGCTGTGGCTGGGTTTCGCGGGTTTCGTGCTGGTGGCGGTAAGTGTGGACCTGGTGGTCCTGCGCACACAGGGCGCGCATCGGGTGTCCAATCGCGAGGCATTGCGCTGGACCCTGCTGTGGGTGGCACTGGCGCTGGTGTTCTGCGCCGGGTTGTGGGGCTGGCTCGATTACAGCAGCGGCCGCGAGTTGGCCAACCGCAAGGCCACCGAGTTTCTCACCGGTTATCTGATCGAAAAATCGCTGTCTGTGGACAACATCTTCGTGTTCCTGATGCTGTTCACCTATTTTTCGGTACCGGCCGAATTCCAGAAACGCTTGATCGTGCTCGGCGTAATCGGCGCCATCGTGCTGCGCGCGCTCATGATCCTGCTCGGTGCGTTGCTGATCAGCCGTTTTCATTGGATTCTTTACGGGTTCGGGCTGTTTTTGCTGGTCACCGGCGGCAAGATGCTGTGGTTCGCCGACGCCAACCCTGATCTCGAACGCAACCCGGCGCTGCGCTGGATGCGTGGCCACCTGCGCATCACCGCGGATTTTCATGGCGAGCGCCTGAGCGTGATCAAAAGCGGCCAACGCTGGTTCACGCCGCTGTTTGTGGTGCTGGTGCTGGTGGCGGTTACCGACATGATTTTCGCGGTGGATTCCATCCCCGCGGTGTACGCGGTGACCCAGGACCCGTTCATCGTGATGACCGCCAATATCTTCGCCATCCTCGGCCTGCGTGCGCTGTATTTTCTGCTGGCCGACATGAAGGAGCGCTTCCATCTGCTCACCTACGGGCTGGCGCTGGTGCTGATCTTCGTTGGCACCAAGATGCTGATCGCCGGTTGGGTACTGGTACCGCCGCTGTGGTCGTTGGGCGTGGTGATCGGCATTCTGGCCAGTGCCATCGTCATCAGTGTGATGGCCCCGGCAGCGGGCGGCAGGGCGGTACGCAAGGCGACCAACAGTGATTAAGGATGGTCTGAACAAGTCCATCCTGGATTTTTCAGACTCGCCGAGCCCGGCATCGCCGGACTCGGCACTTCCGGATCAATCACTTGCGTAATTGATCCGCGTGCAGGCCAGCCACGGCCTGCGGAAACACGGGCTTGATCAGCGTTTCCTTAAAGCCCTGTTTTTCAAACAAAATATGAATGGAACTTCAACTCCGCTTAGCACTCCAAACGGTGGAGTGCTAAAATCGACAAACCCACCGAGGAGATCCCCCATGTCGGTCAACGCGTTGGTTGCCAACAATCTGCCGATCCCCAGTGCCATCGGTTCACTCGATGCCTACATCGGCGCAGTAAACCGCATTCCGGTTTTGACCGCCGAAGAAGAACAATCGCTGGCGCGGCGGTTTCGTGACGAGGACGACCTCGATGCCGCCAAGCAACTGGTGCTCTCGCACCTGCGTTTCGTGGTGCATGTCGCACGCGGCTATCAGGGTTACGGCCTGGGCATGGGCGATCTGGTGCAGGAAGGCAACATCGGGCTGATGAAGGCGGTCAAGCGCTTCGACCCCGATCAGGGCGTGCGCCTGGTCAGCTTTGCGGTGCACTGGGTGCGCGCCGAGATGCACGAGTTCATCCTGCGCAACTGGCGTATCGTCAAGGTCGCCACCACCAAGGCACAGCGCAAGCTGTTCTTCAATCTGCGCCGCGCCAAGAAGCGTCTTGGCTGGCTCAACGCCGAGGAAGTGCGCGCGGTCGCCAAGGACCTCAACGTATCCGAGCGCGAAGTGCGCGAGATGGAATCGCGTCTATCCGGCCGTGATGTCGGCTTTGACCTGCGCAACGACGACAACGACGACGCGCCGCCGGCGCCGTCGGCCTACCTGATCGATCACGGCGCCGACCCGTCGCTGAGCTACGCCATCGAGGATCATGAGGATCATCAACTGGGGTTGCTGCGTGAGGGGATGGCCGAGCTTGATCCACGCTCACGTGACATCGTGCGTCGGCGCTGGCTGGATGACGACAACAAGGTTACCTTGCAGGATCTCGCCGACGAATACGGGGTTTCCGCAGAGCGCATCCGCCAGATCGAAGCCGCTGCAATGAAAAAGATGCGGGCGCTGTTTACCGCCTGACGGCGATGTTTCAATCGGCAATATCGCGCCGCGAGTTTCTGGGGTGTGCGTGGCAGCGTTGCAAAACAAACGGGGCAACCCCGGCCAAGGCCGGGGTTGCCCGCATCGCTGCACGGTGCCGGTTGGGGGTGTGCCTATCGCGCCGTTGCAACCCACTCGTGGCCCATCGAAAGCTGACCGCAATCGAAGTCGTTTGGCTAACGCATGCTTACTTTTCCCGGGTTCCGCCAGTCACCTGGATTCTCACCTCAACGACATTACCCCCCGGCCCGGTAATGATGATCAGGTCGTAACCGCCCTGATGAATGATCGTCGCAGAGCCACCGCCGGGTAATGGGTAGGATTCCTGCCCAACATCCATACCGGCAAGCGAGAGGAACTGCCCATCGACGCGCTCATACGACAACAACAGGTCGTGCGCCGGCCAATACAGTTCACGAGCAACGGCAGCATCCACGCGCTTTGAATCGGTGGCTAGCACATTACCGGCGGCATCAAGCGCCGCGACGATCACCAAACCATCGACAGTCTGATGCAGCGTGACACAGCCGTTGCTGCAGGGGTTGTTATCGCGCGACCGCGCCTGCGCGCTCACACTGAAAAAAAGAACGGCCAAGACAATCGCCGAAACAAACATTTTGACGGTCACAACCGTCACTTTGACTCCTTGGAGCGGGGGCATTCCTACGCTTGAAAAGGCACTCATTGGCAATACTCCTTGAGTTTTATGGTTATCAAGCAATACCGAGCGCATCACGCACCGCAATATAAACCACGCCACGCGCATTGCAGGGTGAAACTTACCCCCCCACCGCAAGTGTCAACCCGTTCTCAGCCAGTCGCGTTGTTGCGACAGGCGATGAACGGTGAGAAGCTGCGGGGCACGGAATTCGGCGATAGGGCACACCATGAACCGGCTCGCATGGGTATTTTCCGGCGGTGGCGCCAAGGGTGCATTTGGTGCCGGAGTGTTTCAGCGCATCCTTGAAATCTATCCGACACTGCGCTGGCAGATCGTTACCGGCACCAGCACCGGCAGCCTGATCGCACCGTTTGCGGCGCTGGCAGACGCTGATCGCGCACGAACAGCTCAACTCGTCGAGTTGTATGGCGGCATTCGCAAGAAAGACGTATTCCAATCGAATTTTCTATTCAACCTGTTCAACCTGCCCGAAGGCCTGGTCAACCTAAAGCCCTTGCGCAAAGTAGTGAACGCCGCACTGCCGCTCGACGCGCAGGCCGCACTCGCCGCCGGCACGGTTGATCTGGTGGTGCCAACGGTCAACCTGCAAACGGCAGCGCTGACGCTGTGTACCCAGGAGCGCAATCAGCAACGCATTCGCGACTGGTACGCACAGCAACAAATCCCGGTGCCGCTCGAGTTCTGGCCGTTCGCGGATTTGAACGAGGCTTTGCTGGCCTCCTCGGCGGTGCCGCTGGGTACCGCGCCGATCCAAAACGACAACCGCCGGTACGATTACAAAAACAAATCGAAGCGTCATCAGTATGTCGATGGTGGCGTGTTCGACAAGGCACCGCTGCGCGAGGCGCTGGCGTTGGGTGCCAGCGAGGCGATCGTGGTACTGATGTCGCCGACCCAGCCGTCACCCAAACTCAAGCCCTTCAGCAACCTGATCGAGGTAGGGCTGCGCGCGGTGGACCTGCTGCAAGATGAATTGCTGCGCGGCGATATCGACAACTTGCGACTGGCACAGGTGATGTACGACCAGGGCGTAAGCGCCGAGGCACTGGCGGCAAAACAGATCGCGCCGGAAGTGTGTGGCTACCTGCACGCGCTGGAATCGTCGCGCGCTGCCGCGACGAGTGCCGCGATGGCGAACCCGCAGATGCAGCCGATCCTCATCGAGCCGCCCATCGGCATCGGCAGCGGCGAGGATTTCGACAGCACGGTTGCCGACGGCTGGCCGGACGCGCCCGCATCGGGCAAGGCCGTTCCGATCATGAAGGCGCGCATCGCCTACGGCCAACGCGTGGTCGACGCGCTGCTCGATGATGCCGGCAGCCCGTTGCGTCGCGTGCTCGACAAAGCGGTGGTGCAGATTTAGCGGGCTTGCAGGTGCAGTGGATGTTTCGCCACGCTGCACATTGCGCACCGTCATCCCCCACTGGCACGCAAGGCTGGCTGCGGTGATACTGCCGCCATGAGCCCGCGCCATTCCCACGTTGCGTTCGCCCGCGAGGCCGCCGAGTTGCTGGTCGACGCGTTTGCCGACTACAACGCGCGCTTTGCCGACATCACCCGCCGCGCGCAGCGCCATTTTGAGCGTCGCGACTGGCTGGCGGCACGCCGTGATGCGATTGCCCGCATCACTTTGTACGATCACAGCGTCGCGGAGACGTTTGCGCGCCTGGAGCAGCGCATGGGTGAGCGCATATTCGCGCATGCACTATGGGTGCAGGTAGCGTGCGAGTACGGCGCACTGATCGCGTCATTGCTCGATTCGGAGTTGTACAAGACCTTTTTCAACACGCTGACGCGACGCTTTTTTCGCACCCGCGGTGTCGATCCGGATATCGAGTTTGTTGCGCTGGATATCGAGCCGACCGATCACATCACCCATCCGGTGGCACGCCACAGCTATGTCGCTGCGGCCGGGCTGACGGCGCTGTTCGAACGGGTACTGGCGGATTATCCATTCGCTGTGCCGTTCCGCGATGCCGCGGCGTGTGCCGGCGCAATTGCCGCCGCGCTCGATGCGCGCTTGCGCAGTTGGGGCACGGTGCCGGTAGTTGCGGTGGAGCTGCTGGAAACCGTGTTCTATCGTGAGCGCCGCGCCTATCTGGTGGGCCGCGCAATCGGCCGCGAACGGCATGCGCCGTGCGTGATTGCGTTGGTCAATGACGATGACGGATTGCGGGTGGATGCCGTACTGACCGCTGGCGATCAGGTCGCGGTGTTGTTTGGCTATACCCACAGCTACTTCCATGCCGACCTGCCGACCGTGGGCGATGCGGTGGTGTTTTTGCGCACGCTGCTGCCCGCCAAGCCGGTCGATGAGCTGTACACCGTGTTGGGCCGCGCCAAGCAGGGCAAGACCGAGCGTTACCGACATTTCTTCCGGCACCTGGCGTTGCACTGCGACGAGCCGATTCGTGCCGCCGACGGCATTCGTGGCATGGTGATGGCGGTATTTACCCTGCCCAGCTACCCGCTGGTGTTCAAGGTGATCCGCGATCGCTTTGGTTTCGGCAAGTCGGTAGCACCCGAGCAGGTCCACGAAAAGTACCGGTTGGTGGCGCACCATGATCGGGTCGGTCGACTGGTCGATGTGCAGGAGTTTCGTTACCTGCGTTTTTCACGCAGGCAGTTCGCCGCGGACATGCTTGCGGAGCTGGAAGTGGAGTGCGCGCAGCGGGTATTGCGCGATGGCGACGACGTCGTATTGCTGCATTGTTACGCCGAACGGCGGCTGCGGCCGCTCAATCTGTATCTGCACGAAGTGGCGTCGGCCGAGGCCGAGCGGGCGCTGCTCGATTATGGCCAGGCGATCAAGGATCTGGCGCGCAGCAACCTGTTTCCCGGCGATCTGCTGCTGAAAAACTTCGGCGTTTCGCGCAGTGGGCGCGTGGTTTTTTACGATTATGACGAATTGTGCCTGGTCACCGAATGCCGGTTTCGCACCCTGCCAACGCCACGCCACCATGAAGACGAAATCGCCGACGGTGCCTGGTTTTCGGTCGGCGAGCATGACGTGTTTCCGGAACAGTTTCCGCGCTTTCTCGGCCTCGATGCGCAGCGCCGGCAGGTGTTGTTGGCTGCGCACGGCGAGATTTTCGATCCCGAATGGTGGCAGGCGCTGAGCACGCAACTGCAATCGGGTGCGTATGTCGATGTGCCGCCGTACCCGCAGTCGGCGAAGGTGTTGAAAACCGGTTGAGCAATGGATTTCATCGCCGCTCACTGCGGGCTTCGCCGCGAGTACCGGCCGAGCACGTGCAACAGCGCTCCGCAAAGCACGCAAAAGTCGAAAAATGTTCCCGATTGGCGTCGAATCCTTGGCGTCGTTTGCGTCCTTCGCGAAGCCAATGCGTTTCAAGGCCACGATGGGTTTCGCTCCGCGCTACCCATCGCGCCGGCTGTGTTAGGCTCTTTCGCCACCAGCCGGCGATATTCTGTGCCGGAAACCGACGCACTACCGGGAGACAGCCATGATCCGAACCACCCTTGCCGCCGCGATGCTCGTCACACTTGCTGCCTGCTCGCCATCGGGTGAGCCCACTGCCAGCACGGAAACGGCGCCTCAGGCCAGCACGGCTGCCGCCAAGCCCGCGCAATCGCCGCTGGACGCTGCGCTTGCCGGCAACTGGCGCGACCCGGCCAATGTCGCGCGCGACGGGTGGCGGCATCCGGCGCAGACTCTGGCATTTTTTGCCGTGACACCCACGCAGAGCGTGATCGAAATCACCCCCGGCGGTGGTTGGTACACCGAGATTCTGGCGCCGATGCTGCGCGACAACGGCCATTACATCGCCGCGGTGATGGACCCGGAAAGTGCCACCAGCGAGGGTGCCAAGGGCTACTATGGCAAGCAGATCGAAACCCTGAAAGCCAAATTGGCGAGCGCGCCGGAAGCGTATGGCGCGCCGGAGATTCGCACGTTTGATCTGGCCAATCCGGTATTTGGCGAGCCCGGTTCGGCCGATGTGGTGCTGACCTTCCGCAATGTACACAACTGGCAGCGTTCGCAAACGGCCGAGGTGATGTTTCAGGGGTTCTTTGCCGTGCTCAAGCCCGGCGGCACCCTGGGTGTGGTCGAGCATCGTGCCAATGGCGATGTTGCCGCCGGCGATGCGTCGGGTTATGTCGGCCAGGATCAGGTGATTGCCATGGCCACAGCAGCCGGCTTTGCGCTGGAAGCGGCGAGCGAGATCAATGCCAACCCGGCCGATGGCAAGGACCACGAGGCTGGCGTGTGGAGCCTGCCGCCGGTGCTGCGTCTGGGCGACAAGGACCGCGAAAAGTATGCCGCAATCGGCGAAAGCGATCGCATGACCTTGCGATTCCGCAAGCCTGCCATGCAATAAGCTGTTTCACACCGGCGCCGATACCTCGCCCGTCTGCAAACGCCACAACGCGGCGTACGCGCCGTTGGCCGCGAGTAGCTGCGCATGGCTTCCGCTTTCGCTGATCCGGCCGTCATCGATGACGTGAATGCAGTCGGCGTGGCGCACGCTCGACAGGCGATGAGCGATGATCAGGGTGCTGCGTCGATGGGCCTGGCGCAGCAACGAGCGTTGAATGGCGGCTTCGGTTTCGTTGTCCACCGCCGAGGTGGCTTCATCGAGCACCAGCAGCGCCGGTTCGCGGTACAGCGCACGCGCCAGTGCGATGCGCTGGCGCTGGCCGCCGGATAATTGGCTGCCACGCTCGCCGACCGGGTTGTCGTACCCGTTTGGCAACGCCACGATGAACGCATGCGCCTCGGCGGCACGCGCCGCCGCCTCGATGCGCGCGCGGCTCGCCAGCGGGTCGCCATAGGCGATGTTGTCTGCCACGCTGCCATCGGTGAGAAAAGGCTCCTGTGCGACATAGCCGATGGCTCGGCGCAGCGCGATCGGGTCGATCTGGCGGGTGTCGATGCCATCGAAACTTATCACGCCGCGATCGGGTTGATGAAAGCGCAGCAGCAACTTCAACGCGGTTGATTTGCCGCTGCCGGTGGCGCCCACCAGCGCCACGCTGGCGCCGGCCGGTATCCGCAGCGTGAAATCATCGAGTACCCGCTGCGCACCATAGGCAAAGCACACACCAGCAAACGTGACCTCACCGCGTACCGGCTTGGCCAGCGCCAGCTCACCGGGTGTGGCCACCGGTATCGCCAGCAAGGCGAATACGCGCTGCACCGAAGCCATGGCGCGGTTGTACAGGTCGGTGATGTCGGCCAGGTGGGTGAGCGGCCACAGCAACCGTTGGGTGAGGTACACCAGCGCCGAGTAGCTGCCGACACCCAACTCGCCGCGCAGGGTCAGCATGCCGCCGTACAACAACGTGGCGACAAACCCGAACAGGATCGCAATGCGGATCACCGGCGTGATCGCGGCGGAAAAACGGATCGCCGCGACATTGCGCGCACGGTATTCATCCGACGCTGCCGCCAGATGCGCGGCCTCGAAACGCTCGGCGGTATACGCCTGGATCGTGGCCATGCCGCCGAGGTTGTTGGCCAGCCGCGCCGACAGGGTGCCGGCAGCCTCGCGCATTTGCGCGTAGCGTGGTGCCAGACGGCGCTGGAACCAGAACGCGCCAAACACGATCAGCGGCACCGGCAACAGCGCCAGCACTGCCAGATTGGCGGTGAGCACGAAGAAAATGCCGCCGACCAGCAGCGACGACATGAACACCTGGATCAGTTCATTGGCGCCGGTGTTGAGGAAGCGTTCGATCTGGTTGATATCCTCGTTGAGTACCGCCATCAGCCGGCCGCTGCGGGCGCTGGTAATGGCATCTGGCGGCAAACGTTGCAAGTGCTCGTAGCTGTTTTGCCGCAGCACGTGTTGCAGGTCTTGCGCCAGGTTGCGCCAGCGCACCGCATACAGATACTCGAACAACGACTCCAGCGCCCAGATCGCCACGGTCAGGCCGACCAGCACCAACAACTGCTGCATCGGATCGGGCAAACCCAAGCGCGCGATGAACGATTCGCGCTGATTCACCACCACATCCACCGCCACACCGATCAGCAGTTCGGGCAGCACATCGAATAGCTTGTTCAGTGCCGAATACAGGCTGGCCAGTACCGCGCTGCGGCGAAACGGGCGCGCATAACGAAACAGTTCGACCAGCGGATGGCACTGCGGCAGGGCGTTGCTCATGACGAGGGTGGGCCTTGGGTCGGGGTTGGGCAGGCACGCTGCGGTGGTGTGCCGTAGAATACGCGAGTGCTGGTCGCTCTCAACAAACCGTATGGCGTGCTGTGTCAGTTCACTGACAGCAGCGCGACTGCGCGCCCGACGCTGGCTGGCTTTGGTTTGCCGCCAGGGATTTACGCCGCCGGGCGCCTGGATATCGATTCCGAAGGCTTGTTGTTGCTCAGTGACGACGGCAACCGTATTGCGCAGATCAGCTCGCCGCGATTCAAATGGCCGAAGACCTATGTGGTGCAGGTCGAGGGCACGCCCAGCGCCGAGCAGATGGCCGCACTCAAGGCCGGCCCGGTGCTGAAGGATGGGCCGACCGAGGCGGTTCGCGTGCAAGTGCTGGCGCATCCGCCGGAATGGTTGTGGCCACGCGATCCGCCGGTGCGCAAACGCAAAACCGTGGCCGACCATTTCATCGAGATTACCATCCGTGAAGGGCGCAACCGGCAAGTGCGCAGGATGACAGCGGCGGTGGGGTTGCCCACCCTGCGCCTGATCCGGATCGCCATTGGCCCGTATCGCCTCGATGGCATGCAGCCAGGGCAGTGGCGCAGCGAAGCCGAGTAGGCGGCGCAAACAAACGCCAGCACAGGTGCGCATGGCTGACTTCGCCGATCACTTTTCCGCACATGCCGCGCACTACGCCAGCGCACGGCCGTGTTATCCCGACGCCCTGTTCGCGTGGCTCGCGCAGCACTGTGCAGCGCACGATCTGGCGTGGGATGCCGGTTGCGGCAATGGCCAGGCCAGCAGCGCGCTGGCCAAGCATTTCACGCACGTGTATGGCAGCGATCCAAGCCGCCAGCAGATCGCACAGGCGCCGGCGCATCCACGCGTTCGCTATGCCGTCGAAACAGCGGAAAACTGTTCGCTCGCCGATGCCAGTGTCGATCTGATCAGTGTCGCGCAGGCCTATCACTGGTTCGCGCAAACGCGGTTCTGCGATGCAGTGCGTCGCGTCGCACGCCCCGGCGCGCTGCTGGCGATCTACAGCTACCAGCGTTCGTCGGTAAACGCAGCGGTCGATGCCCTGTTCGAACATCTCTATCACGACGTGCTCGGCCGGTACTGGCCGGCGCAGCGCGTGCAGGTTGAAACGGGGTATCGCGAGGTGTGGTTTCCGTTTGCCGAACTGCACGACATGCCCGTCTGGCAGTTGCGCTGCGATTGGACGTTGCCGCAGTACCTTGCCTACCTGCGCAGTTGGTCGGCCTGTCAGACGTGCCTCGCTGCCACCGGCAACGACCCGTTGCACGCCATGCAACCTGCATTTATCCAAGCCTGGGGCGAGCCGACCCGCGTGCGCCGGGTGGTCTGGCCATTGAATCTGCGGGTCGGACGGATTGTTGCGTCGGGTTGAGTCGGGTCGGCCGCAGCGCCTGCCCCCGACTTGATCTGGGGCAGGCTCCTGAAATTGCGCCTTGAAGCACCCCTGGAGCCACTGTGTCGCCCGCCGGGGCAAGCCCGCTTTTCTGCGGCGGCCGGCCAGCCGGCGAACGAACTGGCGAAAGTGCTTCGCGCGCAGGTGCACTCCCACAAGAGCCGGTCACCCACGTACAAGTAGCCGACCCTGTGGGCGACTGCATGCAGCGAAACCCGCCCTACAACCAACGCGCGCTACTCACCCGCTCGCGTTGCTCCAGATCGAGCGCGGTGCACACCTCGACAAAACCGTGGGCGGCGAGCAACGCGCGCACCGCCTCGCCCTGCGTCCAGCCGTGTTCCAGCAGCAAGTAGCCGCCGGGCGTGAGGTGCGACGGCGCATCGGCGATGATGCGGCGGATCGCGTCCAGGCCGTCGTCGCCGGATGCCAGTGCCAACGCCGGCTCGAAGCGCAGATCGCCCTGTTGCAGATGCGGGTCGTCCGCTGCCAGATACGGCGGGTTGCTGACGATCACGGTAAAGCGCTCGCCGGCCAACGGCGTCAGCCAATCACCGTGACGAAACACCACGTTGCCAATCCCCGTGGCGGTGGCGTTGCGTTGCGCCACGGCCAAAGCATCGGTGCTGATGTCCACAGCGGTGACGTGCGCCGCGGGCCGTTCGCTGGCAATCGCCAGCGCGATGGCGCCGCTGCCGGTGCCCAGATCGGCGAGCCGGCCATCGCGCGCCAATCGCGGCAAGGCCAGCTCCACCAGCAACTCGGTTTCCGGGCGTGGGATCAACACCCCGGGCTGCACCGCCAGATCGAGCGTCCAGAAACCGCGCGCACCGATCAGGTAGGCGACCGGCTCACCGCCGATCCGGCGTTCAAGCAGCGCAGTGAACGCGGTTTGCTGCGCGACGGCCAGCGACTCGTTACCGTGCGCAAACAACCAGGCGCGATCACGGCCCAGCGCATGGCCAAGCAACAGCTCGGCCTCGAACCGCGGCTGTGGCCCGGGCAATCGCGCTGCTGCCTGTAGCAGCGCGATGTCCAGCCGCCACTCAGTCATGCTTGGTTGCGGTTGAATCGGTCGGCACGGGCGATGCGGCCGGCTTGCGTGCCTGCGACAGCCAGACGCCGCCGCTGCTGAAACATTGCCAGCCCCAGCGCAGCCAGCCGAGCAACGCGTTGGCCAGCCACAGTGCCCACAGCAACACGGCGGCCTTGTACGCCCACAGCGGCAGCGTCCAGGCGCTCGCCACCGGCAACTCGCCGTTGGCACTGCGGTCATGGAACCATTGCAACACACTGCCACTGGAGCCATTGCCACGCACGCCCATGTCCGGGCTGCCGAGCAGGCCCGCCGGCACCGCCAGCACCAGGCTCAGCAACGCCGCCACGCTGAGCACCAGCAGCAGCACCTGGCCCAGGTTGAAGCGCAGTGGCTGCGCGTGCTCGACCGGCAGGCGCGCACGCTGACCCAGTGCCAGCAGCCAGCCGGCGACAATCAGTGCGGCCCACCAGGAAACCGTGGCGAACCCCAGCCCCAGCAGCAACCACTGTGGCCAGCGCAGTGGCGTGCCGCTCCAGCGCCCGAGCACTGGCGCCAACAACGCCAGCAGCGCCAGCTCGCTCCACAGCAGCACCGCCGGCCCGATCTGCGGCCCGCCGGTCAGCAGCAGCCAGCGATCATCGGGCAAGACCAGTGACAGTTGAATGTCGGCCACCGAACGCCCAAGTTGCAGCGCCGCCGTGCGCAAGGCAAAGCCGCTGTCGCGATTCTCGCGCCAGGCGACTTGCACCGTTTGCATGCCATTGCGCACCGGCACGGTGACCGCACCATCGGCCAGCAGCAGTGGCAGCGCGACGCCATCGATCGCCAACGACTGCAACTGGGCACCTGCCGGCAACGGCAGGCGCAGTTCACCGGTACGGGTGGCGCGCACGATAAACGCCAACTGCTGGTCGCTGGCGCGCTTGCCGGGGTTGGCGCGCAATTGCAGGCTTTCGATCACCTGATCGTTGCCCTTGATCGCCGCGGGGCGGTTGATCGCCAGTTGCAGTTGCTCGCCCGGCAGCGGCAGGAAGTGCCAGTATCCGCCGTCGTCGATCACGCCTTGCTGATCCAGTGCCAACGGCACACCCTGCGCGCTGGCGTGCAGCAGCGGGCTCACCGCCACATCCCAGCGCTCGCTCAGGTCGGTGCGCTTGCTGGCTTGCAGGGTCAGCGTTGCCGCCGGGTTCAACTGCGAACTCCAGGTCACCGCGTTGCTGCCGGCAGCCATCGCCACCTGCGCCACGCCATCGGCAATCGGTGGTGCCTCGCCGATGATCGTTTCGCCGGCCAGCAACGGCACCGCAATGCTGAATCCGGCATCGGCGGGTGCCAGCCGCAGCACCCGGGTGTCGAGCAGCCACTCGCGGTCGAAGCGGAAACTGCGCACCACTTGCACGAACGCCGGTGCCTGCACCGTAGCGCGGGTGTCATCGCTGCTGACGGTGGCGGCCAGCGGCGGCGTCAGGCTCAGCGTGTTGCCGAGCAGGCGGCCGCGATCCAGCCCGGCAATGCCGAAGCCGGGCGCCTGCACGCTGACCCGTGCCGGTTGCTCGGTAAAATGCAGTCCGAGCGGGCCGCCCCGCAAACGATAACGCAGCAGCACGGAATGGGCGCCGCGCGCGACCCGCACACGGGCGGTGCCAGCGACCCCCAGAACTGCTGGGGTGGCGCCATCCAGCGACACCGCCGACAGGCTGCCGGCATCGAGTCGTGGCAGTGCCAGCACGCCATCGGCCAATGCTTGCACCTGCAAACGCGCGCTCAGCTCGCGTGCGCTCGCCTGCACTTCGGCCAGCTCGATGGCGAGGCAGTTCGTGCCGCAGCGCGGGTCGGGCGCGAGCAGGCGGGCACGCAATTGATCGAGTAGAGCCGCATCGGGGATCGTGCCCTGTGCCTGTGCCGCACTGGGCGCCGCGAGACTGGCCGAAAACGCCAGCACCACGACCAGCATGGCCGCACTCGCGCCGGCCGTGGAGCGGCTGGCCTGCGGCATCGCGGCAGCCGCGCGCAATGCCGGCAAGCCGCGCAGCAACTGCCACAGCAAGGTCGCCAGCAACACCACCGACAGCAGCCGCCACAGCGCGGTCAGCCACGGCGGCGAGACCATGATGCCAAGCGCGTCGTCGGGCAACAACGGCCCGGCCCAGCTCAGGGTGTGTTGCCGCCAGTGCCACGCCGGCATTGCCGAACCGGCCTGCGGAATGGCGTCATCGGGGTAGCGGAACAAGTCTTCAACGCTGATGTGCGATCCGCTGACGGATAGGCGTTCCAGCGTGTCGCTGGCGGCGCTGCTGTTGGCCTTTGCCGGCCGCGGTGGTGCCGGGGTTGCCGGCGCTGGCGCCTCCATGGCCATCGGCATTGCGTCCTCAAAGCGTGTGGCTTCGTCCGGCGCCGTCGCACGCCTGGCGCTGACATACGGTTGCATGTCGGTTGCGCCCACCTGCACCGTGGCGCGTTCCAATTGCGGATGCAGCGCCAATCGCAACTGGCTGGCCGCGAACGGCAAGCCCAGCAACACAATGCCGGCCAGCACGGCGCGTTGCAGCCAGGCGGTGCGCTCATGCCACGGCCCCGCTGCGGTCAGCCGCAACACCACCGCCAGTGCCAGCGCGATCAACAACGTGATGCGCGGTGCTGACGGTTCGTGCCAGACCAGCAGCACGTAAGCAAGCAACAATCCGGCGCTGGGCCAGCGGCCCAGCCGCCAGCCCAGCAATACCAGCAGGCTGCCGAGGAACAGATCGAGCAGGGTCCACGCATCCCACCAACTGCCCCAGGCGCGTTCGGCACCGAACGCGGCGAGCAGGCGATAGCCCGGCGGCAGATTGAGTAAGACATCGGCGCTGTCAAACGGTTGCGCCCAGCCGCTGCCGGTGCTGCCGGCAGCAATCCGTGCCTGCGCCTGCAACTGGGCTGTTTGCGTGCGCAGCTCCACCCCCGCGCTGGCGTTGCTGTCGCCGGACGTGACCAACAGTTGGTCGGTGCCGCTGCGCACGCTCTGCAGCTGCCATGGCGCGCGCATGTCCAGCCGGCGCAGGCTGCCGATGTCGCCGCTAATCTGGTCGCTGATGCTGTAGCCGGCGCCGTCGAAATCCAGCCACAGTGCGCGTTGCAGATGCAACTGCGACGGCCGCGATTCGGGCAGGCCACGCTGGCGCACGCTGACGGTGGCGGTGTCGCGCGGCTCAATCAGATAGGTTGGCCAGTGCGCCGGGTCGATCTCGCCCCATGCCGCACGGCCATGACCGGGAAACAGGGTGTCGATGACGCTGGCCCAATCCGGCATGATTGCTTGTTGTGGATCAAGGGCGCGCAATCCCTCCAGTTGCGCGATCCGAAATTGCGTCATTCCAGCAAACTGCACGACCTCTTGTGGCGGCCATGGCGCCGGCAGCGCCGGCACCTGCAAGGTGCTCAGCGCACCCGCTGCGCGCGCGGCGAGCAGCACGTCGTGCGTCCCCGGCTGCACCTGCACCAACAGTGTGCCATCGGCCAGCATGCGGGTGCTCAGGCCACCAGCCATCGCCAGCAGGGTGTAGCCCTCGGGCAGAACCCTGCCGACGCTGATTTCGCGTGGCCGCCCGGCCACCGACAACTGAATCCAGGTGCTCAGCGTCGCCGGCAGACCATCATGCAGCAGTCGCGCCACATTAATCTGCAGACTGTCGGCCTCATAACGGGTGCTGTCGCCAAATGCCAGCGTGCCGTCATCGCTGCGCTGCACCGCGAGCACATCGCGGCCATCGACGCGCAGCGTCAGCAGGGCAATGGCTGGCGGCAACGCCAGCTCGGCCGGGCGCTGGTTCCACACGATGCGGCCGCTCAGGCGATGGCTGCCGGCATCCAGATGCACCATCGGCGTGCCGTTGCGCAGCAGCACGGGCGCCGCGCGACCATCGACGATCAGGCTCTCCGGCTGCCAGCGCGCATCGCCAGGTAGCGGCACCCAGTCCGCCGCGACCATCTCCCAGCGCTGCGCAAAGCGTGCGCCGTTGCCATCGACTTCAAGATCGAGCACGCCGGGCCAGCCACACGCTTTGGCGTTGCCGCTGATGCGCACGCTTGGGCACAGCTCGCGCTCGTGTCCGTGCAGCACCCAGCCGGTCCAGTCGCGCAGCGCCGGTGGAATGGCGATATCACGGGGCGCAGCGGTCAGCGACGCCGCCAGGGCAAGCAATGCCAGTACCAGTAAAACCCGTATCGTGCGCATTCCCCATTCTCCCGGCAGGCGGCGATTGCCGCTGCCGAGAGTTTAGGGCTAAAGCGGGTGTCGGCGCAGCCACGCCGGGTCACGGCATGGCTGCATAGCCAACGCTAAAGTCCCAGCCCTTTGGGTTGCTGCGCGGCCTTGAGCGCGGCACACAAATGAATGCCCTCTATCGACTGCGCCAAACGCCGTGGGCCACCTTCCACTTCACGCAGGCGCGGTTCGTGCCAGGTCGAGATTTCATCCGCTTCGGCATCCGAACAGCGCGCGAAGGCGTCGAGACGGACGAAACCACCGCCCAGCCCACGCGGGCCTTTCTTCATCAGCGCGTCGTAGGCGCTGCGCAGCCACGCACGGGTATCGGCGCGCGATTCGCGCTCCCCCAGTTGGCTGAAGGCGACCAGAGTGAGCTCGTTGGAGCGGGTGTTCTCTTCCAGCGAAAGGGCGCGCGCCCGTGCCGCTAGCGCCGGGTCGGTGAAGCGGCCCAGCGCACTCAGCAACTGCCCGCGCAACACCGAGTCGGTGGACCCGCGAAAGGCGTTAGCCATGGCGTCAAACAGTGCGCCATCGCCGCCGACGGCGGCCATTTCCAGCGCCAGTGCACGCTGGTCGGGGGCAACCGCATCGGGCTTTAGCACACCATCGCCGTCAAGGCCGAGCACGGCACGGCCGCGTTGCGCGAGGGTGGCGCGCAGTGCTGGATCGTGGGCGAAATCGGCGAGCAGCCCTTGCAGGGTAGCGCGCAGCAAATGCGCGTCGTCGCTCTCGCCGGGCTTCGCGTCGAGGCCCAGGGCATCCAGACGCGGTTGATAGACGGCACGTACTTTGCCGTACAAGGCGGCGCGCTCGGCGCCATTGCGTGCCACGTGTTCGTCCATCCAGTACAGCGTGCTGATCGGGGCTGTCACCACCTGCCGCGCCGACGCACTCGCCAGCTTCGGCAACGCCGACAGGTAGCTCGTCGAATCGATCGCGCCGGCTTCAAATGCCGCTTCCAGCGAGTCGGCATAGACGCGTTGTTCGGTGTCGCTGAGCCGCTCGAATGCCGCATCGAGCCGCTGCTGGTCAGCGGCCGCCAGCGCAAAGCGGTAGTAACCGGCGGCATCGGCGTTTGGCATTAGCCAGTCCGGGCAGCTCGCGCTGTCCAGCGTGATGCGGGATTGCGTGTCGCTGATCAGACTGCATTGCGTCTTGACCGCTTCGCCCGCGCCATAACGCAGGCACAGCGGCACGCCCCAATGCTGGCCGGAGGCGGCGCTGGAGCCGAGCGGCAGATAGCGGCTCTGGGCGATGTCCAGGGTGGGTGCCTTGCCGGCGTCGCAGTGCAGCGCAACGCGCAGGAACGGCACGCCGGGCTGATCGACAAAGCTGCTGAAAGCAGCAAACACGCCCTCGGGGTCATCGGACTTGGCCGCAACGGCAGCAATCAGGTCGCGGCTGGTGGCGTTGCCGCCGGCGTGCTCGACCAGATATTGATGGATGCCGGCGCGAAAGTTTTCGGCGCCGATGAAGTGCTCGAACATCGCCAGCACCGCGCCACCTTTCTGGTAGGTGATGCCGTCAAACGCCGCCGCGATTTCGGTGAAGTCGTCGATCGGCTCGCGCACCCGGCGCGTGCTGGCGAGGCTGTCGCCACCCATTGCCGCCAGCGTGCCTTCCAGCTTGCCGCGCTCGCCGCCAAACTCCGGCTTGATTGCGCGAATGGTGCGCGTCGCCATCCAGGTGGCGAAGGCTTCATTCAGCCACAGGTCGTCCCACCACGGCATGGTGACCAGATCGCCAAACCACTGGTGCGCCAATTCGTGCGCGTGCACGTTCCAGTAAGCCTGGCGCAGGCCGGTGGGCGAGCGGTCGTTGGCGAACATCAGGCTGTCGCGGTAGGTGATCAGGCCGGCGTTTTCCATCGCGCCGGCGGCAAAATCCGGCGCCGCCAGGATGTCGAGCTTGTCGAACGGGTAGGCGATGCCGAAGTAGCGCTCCAGTTCCTCGACGATCTGCGCGCTGTGTTCCAGCGCGTAGTGCATGTCCTTGCCGCGGCCCTTGGCGGCGACGCCGCGCAAGGCGAGCGGCGTGTTGCGCACCGCATTGGCGGGTATGTCCTGCCACTCCACAATGTCCCACGGCCCCACCGCGAACGCAATCAGGTAGCTCGGCAGGTTTTCGGTGCGGGCAAAGCGCAGCCGCTTGAAACCGTCGGCGAGCTTGGTTTCTTCGACCAACCTGGTGTTGGCGACCGCATTTTGCCCTTGCGGCACGATCAGGGTGATGTCCCACGGCCGCTTGAACGCCGGCTCGTCCATGCCGGGAAACGCCAGCCGTGCGCCGAGCGGTTCCATTTGCGTCATCACGTACGATTCGCCGGCATGTACCAGCTTGTAGGCGCCTTCGAGCTGGCGATTGAACGGCGCGCGGTATTCCAGCACCAATGTCGCCGGCCCAGCCGGAATGTCGGCCGCCGCGGTCAGTTCGATTACCCCCGACACGTGCACTTGCCTGGCGCTCAGACTGAGCGATTCGCCGCCTTTCGGGGTAATCGTGGCGTGGCTGATCTGCATGTCGCGGCCATGCACGAACAGCGTATGGGTGGCCTTGCTGAGTGTGCCATCGATGCGCGAAACGCCAGAGAAATCGTCGTCGCGCGGATCGATGCGCAGTTCGATGGCGAAGGCCTCCGCCTGCAAGGTGTCGGGCAGTTTGCCGCTGGGGACATCGGCCGCAGTCGCCGAAAAAGCGACTGCGCACAGGGTGGCCTGAGACAACAATGCAGTGAGGAAGCGAGGCATGAGTTTGCCTTTCATTCAGAGGGATCACGCCAGCATAACAGCGCCATGTGCATCAGCTATCGGCCGAAGGTCACGGGCGCAACTGCTGCGCGGACCGATGAGGCGAACCGTATTCGATACCATTGGCTGATTGCCATGATATTTTCAATAGCTGGCGTGTATCAATTGGATGTTCGATGAACCTTCGCGACCTGCGCTATCTCGTGGCTCTGGCTGAGCACCGCCATTTTGGCCGTGCCGCGGCGGCCAGCTTTGTCAGCCAGCCCACGTTATCGACCCAGCTCAAGAAGCTGGAGCAGGAGTTGGGTATCACCCTGATCGAGCGCGCGCCGCGCAAGGTGATGCTGACCCCAGCCGGGCGCGACATTGCGCAGCGCGCGCGGCACATCCTCAGTGAGGTCGATCAACTCAAGGAGTCGGCGCGCCGACAGCTCGACCCGGAAGCCGGCACCGTGCGTCTGGGCCTGTTTCCAACCCTTGGCCCCTACCTGCTGCCGCATGTGGTGCCCAATATCCGCGCCCGCTTTCCGCGCCTCGAACTGTTGCTGGTCGAGGAAAAAACCGAAACCATCCTGCGCATGTTGCGCGAAGGACTGCTCGATGCCGGGGTGCTGGCGTTGCCACTGCACGATGACATGCTGCATATCGAGCCGTTGTTTGCCGAGCCGTTCGTGCTGGCGGTGCCCCTCGGCCATGCGTTGGCCGCACGCGGCGAGATCAGCTTGAGCGATCTGGCGCACGAAAGCCTGTTGCTGCTGGAGGATGGCCATTGCCTGCGCGATCAGGCGCTCGATGTGTGTCAGCTCGCCGGTGCCGGCGAGCGCAGTGGGTTTCGCGCCACCAGCCTGGAGACCCTGCGCCAGATGGTCGCCGCAGAGGTAGGCATCACCTTGCTGCCCATGCTTGCGGTGAAGCCGCCACAGGCGGAAAACCGCGCCATCCGGTTGCTGCCATTCAAAGGCAAGCCGCCGACCCGACGCATCGCCATGGTGTGGCGGCGCAGCTCGGCAATGGCTGTGTTCCTGCGCCGTCTGGCTGAGAGTTTGCGTGAGTTGCCGGACGGGTTGCTTGATACCCGGACGCTGCCAAAAACGACCGCAAAGCCGCACGCAATCGCGCAGCCGCGGCGCGCAAGCGGAAAATGAACGATAGCCATGCTCAATTGAATCGATATGAACAATCAATTTTCCAGCGCGACTGCGGCGCGTTATTCTGTTTGTTCCCCGGCCTGTGCCGGGCCGCCACTTCGCCACGCACCAGGAGGTCATCATGTCGCTCAAAGGTTCCAACACCGAAAACAATCTGAAAGCCGCGTTCGCCGGTGAGTCACAAGCCAATCGCCGTTATCTGTATTTCGCGCAGAAGGCCGACGTGGAAGGCTACAACGATGTCGCCGCGGTATTCCGCTCAACCGCCGAAGGCGAAACCGGGCACGCGCACGGGCATCTGGAATATCTGGAGACCTGCGGCGATCCGGCCACCGGCCTGCCGTTCGGCAGCACCAGCAACAACCTCAAGACCGCGGTTGCCGGCGAGACCCACGAATACACCGACATGTACCCGGGCATGGCCAAGACCGCGCGCGATGAGGGCTTCGATGAAATCGCTGATTGGTTCGAGACTCTGGCCAAGGCCGAGCGTTCGCACGCCAATCGTTTCACCAAGGCGCTGAACGAACTGGCTTGACGCTGCGCAGCGCCCGCGCGTAACGCGCGCGTAACGGTGGTCTGTCCCTGTGGGAGCCAGCTCTGTCAGCGAACGGTTTCGCCAGTGGCTTCGTGCGCGGGCGCGCTCCCACAGGATTCGCGCGGCTGCTGCCATCGTGTCGCGCGCAGAGCCCGTCCCAGAAAGGGTCTGGGGTGGGCTTCTACAGCAACCGGCATCTGCGCCGGTACGAGGTAAGCGATGAGCAACCCAACCACCACCGCGCGCGAAGGCAGCCTCGCTGCGCCCACCCGGCATCCGCTGGATTGGCAAAGCCCGGCGTTTTGGGATCAAGACGCGCTCGATCACGAACTGCAACGGGTGTTCGACCTGTGCCATGGGTGCCGTCGTTGCGTCAGCCTGTGTCACGCGTTTCCGACCCTGTTCGACCTGGTCGACAATTGCGAAACCATGGAAGTGGACGGCGTAGCCAAGGCCGATTACGGCAAGGTGGTGGAGCAGTGCTACCTGTGCGACCTGTGCTACCAGACCAAGTGCCCGTACATTCCGCCGCACGAATGGAACATCGATTTTCCGCATCTGATGTTGCGCGCCAAAGCGGTACAGTTTCGCCGCGATGGCGCACCGGCGGCGGCCAGGCTGCTGTCGGCTACCAAGACCGTCGGCAAGCTGGCCTCGATCCCGGTGCTGGTGCAGGCGGTGAACTGGGGTAATCACAACAACGCCGTGCGTGCCGTGCTGGAAAGCACGCTCGGCGTGCATCGCGATGCCGCGGTACCCGAATATCACAGCGACAGCGCCGAGCAGCGCGTGCGCGACGACGACAGCGGCGAGCATGCCGTCGCCGCCGGCCCGACGCGTGGCAAGGTGGCGGTGTTCGTCACCTGCTATGGCCGTTTCAACCATCCGCAGATGGTCGAAGATCTGGTGGCGGTGTACCGCCACAACGGCATTGCGGTGAAGCTGATCCGCAAGAATCAGTGTTGCGGCATGCCCAAGCTGGAGCTCGGCGATCTCGACTCGGTCGATCGCTACAAGCGTGAGAATCTGCCCGAGTTGACGGCACTGGTTGAACAGGGCTGGGATATCGTGGCGCCGATTCCGTCGTGCGTGCTGATGTTCAAGCAGGAACTGCCGCTGATGTACCCGGACGACGCGCAGGTACAGGCGGTCAAGCGCGCGATCTTCGATCCGTTCGAGTACCTGATGCACCGCCACACTGCCGGTCAGCTCAACACCGAGTTTCGCCATGGGCTCGGCAAGGTGGCGTGGCAGGTGGCCTGCCACCAGCGGGTGCAGAACATCGGCCCGAAGACCAGGCAGGTGTTGGAGCTGGTGCCAGGCACCGACGTTATCGCGATCGAACGCTGCTCCGGTCACGACGGCACCTACGGCGTCAAGAAAGCCAGCTACGCACTGGCGCGCAAGATCGCCAAGCCGGTGGAGACGCGGGTACAACAGGCGCAGGCGGATCATTTCACCAGCGACTGCGTGATGGCCGGCAACCACATCGCGCACGGCCTCGGCGATGGCCGCAGCGCCGAACATCCGCTCAGTTTGCTGCGCCGGGCGTATGGCATTTAGGCGCGGTGGGCCGCATCTCGCGCGGCAACGTCCGATCGCGCATGAGGGGCCCCACGGGAGGAGCAGGTCAACGCTCGTGGGAGCGCATCTCGCGCGCGAAGCGTCTCGCCGCATTGTTCGCCGGCGGAGCCTGCCACAGGCTTGATCTGGGCTCGGCTCCCACCGCAACACTGGCTTGCATCAGCATCACGCGCTCAGCACAACCAAACCGAGGAATCGCATGAACGCTTTGTCACGAACCGAGCTCTACACCCTTGAAGCCTATGCCAGTGCGCGCGCTGCATTTCGCGCCACAGTGATTGCGCACAAGAAGAACCGCCAGGTGCCCCTGGGCGAGCACATCACCCTGCTGTTCGAGGACCGTCTCACCATCCAGTATCAGGTGCAGGAAATGCTGCGCATTGAGCGCATCTTTGAACCCGAAGCCATTCAGGATGAGCTCGACACCTACAACGCCCTGATCCCGACCGGGAGCAATCTCAAGGCGACGATGTTGATCGAGTTCCCCGACGAGGCGCAGCGCCGCATCGAGCTGGCGCGGCTCGGCGACATCGAGCACAAGGTTTATGCCGAAGTGGAAGGCTTGGGTCGCGCGTTCGCGATTGCCGACGAGGACATGCAGCGCAGCAATTCCGAAAAAACCGCGGCGGTGCATTTTCTGCGCTTTGAGTTCAGTGCCGAGCAGATTGCCGCGCTGCGCGCCGGTGCCGAGTTCGGCTTCGGCATCGATGATGAGCGCCTGCGCGTAGGCCATACCCTCAAGCGCGATACCCGCGCGGCATTGCTTGCGGATTTTGGCTGAGCGATTGCCATCGCCCATTTTTGCGACGCGCCGTGTCGGTACCGGTTGTGGCGGGGTGTTGGCAAAAGCCGCGCCATGTGCACCCGCGCGGTGGGTTTTGAACGCGCTACGATGACCGCCTCGCGGCAAGCGCGGTAGCCAATGCGCAAGATCCTCCACATCGACATGGACGCGTTCTACGCCTCGGTCGAGCAACGCGACGACCCGGCGCTGCGCGGGCGGCCGGTGGTGGTGGCATGGCGCGGTGCACGTTCGGTGGTGTGCGCGGCTTCGTACGAGGCGCGGCGCTTCGGCATCCGTTCAGCGATGCCGGCGCTGCGCGCCGAGCGGCTGTGTCCCGATGCGGTGTTCGTGGCGCCGGATTTCAGCCGTTATCGCGCGGTGTCGCGGCAGATCCGGCACATCTTCCTCAGCCATACGCCGCTGGTCGAGCCGTTGTCGCTGGATGAGGCGTATCTGGATGTCAGCGACTACCGGCACGGTCTGTCCAGCGCCACCGCGGTGGCGCAGGCGATCCGCGCGCAGATCCGCGAGGTCACTGCGCTGACCGCATCGGCCGGGGTGGCGCCGAACAAGTTTCTCGCCAAGATCGCTTCGGACTGGCGCAAGCCTGATGGTCTGTTCGTAATCCGGCCGGCACAGGTCGAGGCGTTTCTCACGCCGTTGCCGGTGGGCCGCATCCCCGGCGTCGGCACGGTGACCCAGGCCAAGCTGGGCGGGCTGGGCATCGCTACCGTCGGCCAGTTGCGCGCGTGGACGCAGCGCGATCTGCAAGCGCACTTCGGCCGTTACGGGCAGCGTCTGCACGAACTGGCGCGCGGCATCGATGCGCACCCGGTGTGCGTGGATCGACCGACGCAATCGATCTCGGCGGAGGACACGTTTGCGCAAGACCTGCCCCTGACGGCGCTGCAACCGCCATTGCAGGCATTGGCCGAACGCGCGTGGCAAGCCGCCAGCAAGGAAGCGCGGGTGGGCCGCACGGTGGTGCTCAAACTCAAGACGGCCGACTTCCGAACCCTCACTCGCAGCCACACCGCGGACACACCGCCAGCTGACTTCGCGCAATTCATGGCGATTGCCAAGGCCCTATGCCGGCGTGTCGAATTGCCGCACGACACGCGGTATCGCCTGCTTGGCGTCGGCCTGTCGAATTTTGTCGCGCGCGACGCGCTGCCGCCGCAGGCAGAATTGTTCGATTGACCGCGGCCCCTGGGACATGCTGATCAACCCAGGGTTTTCGCAGGCCATGGATGGGCTGCACGCGGAGCACTCACGCAAGGGATTGATCCGGCGAGTCTGAAAAGTCCAGGATCGACTTGTTCAGACCATCCCTTACAGCCCCGCCACGTTGCGCACATCGGCAAGCGCCGGCCAGCGTGCCAGAATCGCCCGGCGAATGCCTGCCGCGTCGATACCGGCTTCGGCAAGCAGCTCGTCGCGGCTGGCGTGCTGTTGAAAGGCATCCGGCAGGCCAAGATGTAGAATCGGTACGGTCATCCCTTCCGCGGCCAGCAGTTCGGCCACACCGGCGCCCGCGCCGCCGGCGATGACGTTGTCCTCGATGGTGACCAGCGCCTCATGGCTGCGCGCCAGGCGCAGGATCAGTTCACGATCCAGCGGTTTGACGAAGCGCATGTTGACCACGCTCAGGCCGAGCTCGGCCGCCACCGTTTCCGCCGCTGCCAGCGGCGAACCAAACGCCAGCAGCGCGATGCGGCTGCCGTGACGGCGCAATTCCGCCGTGCCGATGGGCAGCGTATCAAGCGCCGCCTGCACCGCCACGCCGGGGCCATTGCCGCGCGGATAACGCACGGCCGCCGGGCCGGCATGCGCAAAGCCGGTGCTGAGCAGTTGCCGGCATTCATTTTCGTTGCTCGGCGCCATCACCAGCAGGTTCGGGATGCAGCGCAGAAAGCTCAGATCGAAGCTGCCGGCGTGGGTAGCGCCATCAGGGCCGACCACACCGGCACGGTCGAGTGCGAACAGCACGTCGAGATTCTGGATCGCAACATCGTGGATCAGTTGATCGTAGCCGCGTTGCAAGAACGTCGAATAGATCGCGACGACTGGCTTCATGCCCTCGCAGGCCATGCCGGCAGCCAGCGTTACCGCGTGTTGTTCGGCGATGGCAACGTCGAAATAGCGCGCCGGATATTGCTTGCTGAAGCGGACCAGACCCGAGCCTTCACGCATCGCCGGGGTGATGCCGAGCAAGCGGCTGTCGGCTGCCGCCATGTCGCACAGCCAGTCGCCGAACACCTCGGTATAGCTGGGCTTGGCCGCTGCCGATTTTTTCACCACGCCCAGCTCGGGGTCGAACGGGCCGACCGCGTGGTAACCGATCTGATCGCCCTCGGCCAGTTCGTAGCCCTTGCCCTTGGTGGTGATCACATGCAGCAATTGCGGCCCCTTGAGGCCCTTGAGCGTGTTCAGCGCGGTGAGCAGTGCCGGCAGGTTGTGGCCATCGATCGGGCCGGTGTAGTGGAAGCCCATTTCCTCAAACAGGGTCGACGGCACGAACATGCCCTTCCAGTGTTCTTCCCAGCGCCGCATGAAGCGCGCGGTGGGGCGGTTCTTGTCGCCGAGCAGGCGCTTGCCGCCCTCGCGCAGCGAATTGAGTGTGCGGTTGGTCATGATCCGGCCAAACATCTTGGTCAGGCCACCGACATTTTCGGAGATCGACATCTGGTTGTCGTTGAGCACCACCAGCAGGTTCGGCTCGGGCTCGACGCCGCCGGCATGATTGAGTGCTTCATAAGCCATGCCGGCCGTCATCGCGCCATCGCCAATGACCGCTACCACACGCCGCTCATCGCCGCGTTGCGCCAGCGCCAGTGCCATGCCCAGCGCCGCCGAGATCGAGGTCGAACTGTGGCCGACACCGAACGCGTCGTACGCGCTTTCCTCACGCTTCGGGAACGGCGCAATGCCGTCCTTGAGCTTCACGGTCTTGATCCGGTCGCGGCGGCCGCTGAGGATCTTGTGCGGGTAGCACTGGTGGCCGACATCCCAGACCACGCGATCGTCCGGGGTGTTGAACACGTAGTGCAGGGCGACGGTGAGTTCGATCACGCCAAGGCCGGCAGCAAAATGGCCGCCCACCTTGGCGACCGTCTCGATCAGGTAGGCGCGCAGTTCATCGGCGACCGCGGTGAGCTGGTCTTCGGCAACGCCGCGCAGATCGCTGGGCACGGCAATCTGCGATAGCAAGGGGTAGCGGCTGGGGTCGATCATTGCCTGTCACATCAGTGCAAAGCGTGATTTTCGGCCGTTCGGCCGGCCGCGGCAAGGCGCATCGCCCAATTGTGCGTTAGCGTTTGCCGCGCAGGCGGTCAAACAACCCGGTTTTTGCCACTTGCTCGGGTTCGGGCTCGGGCACCCGCTCGACGTGTGCGAACCCGGAGGCGAGATTGGCATTGACAAAATCAATGACCTCGCTGACCGGCGCTGTGCTCAGCTCGGCAATCTCGGCAATCGTCGCCGGGCCCTTCATCATCGTCGTGGCGATGCGGAAATGCTTGGGGAACTCGCGTTCGATCTGTGGCCACTTGCTGAGCGAGAAGCGCTCGTCCAGGGAATACCCTTCGGCCAGTGTGCCTTCGCCCCCAACCAACGCAAACAACCAGCGCAGCCGCGCCATGGGTTGCGCGCCGCCTTTTTTGACCACCTCGGCGAAGGCTGCCGCATCGACGGCGCGCAGCTCGTGCGCAGGCATATCGCCCTGGCAGAAAGGCAGCAGTGCCTTGAGTGAGCTCGGCCCGAAATACACCCGCGTTTCCGGATCGAGCACCAACGGCTCGGCGCCACTGCGGGTAATGCAAACCGGCTGCTGCAACGCGCCCGGCACCAGATAATCGCCCAGACGCGGCGCGCGTGGCGGTGGCGGCGGTGCTGGCGCCGCCGTGGCGGGGGCGGCAGCGCTGGCAACCGTGGCGGCTTGCTGCGGTATCGCAGCGGTGGGTGCCGCGGCGACCGCTTTCGCCGGTGCCGACGACTCGGCCAGCGGCGCGGCAGCCTGCACGGTGCGCATCAATTCGCAGAGCGCGTCTGCGCTCACCGGACGCGCCAGGCGCAAACCCGGTTCACTGCGGCTACCGGCAGTCAGCGGGATGACGGTTTGCTCGCCCTGCCGCGCACGCAGCCAGGTCATTTGCCCGTAAATCGAGTCGATATCGACCACCAGCACGTCGGCACTGCGTTCGTCACGCAATTGAAATGCGTGCCCAGTGCTGGCGTTGGCTGCATCAAATAGCACGTGTAATCCATCGCGCTCGTCCGGCTCCATACCGGTAAAACACCATCCTCGCATGAACATCCCCCTCCGGATTCGAGCGCGGCGCGCCATCAAAGCTGCGCAAGTGTCCGGGAATTGGCTACTTGCGTCAATTGGTTGCGGTGGTTGCGCTCAGCCGCTCAGCCGCGCCCGCCGCGGCAGATGGCTTTTCAAAAACGCCATTTGGTCGGCCAGGATGTTGCGGTTGGACAGGATCAGATGTTCCACCCAACTGGGCCGGAATGGCACCGCCAGCAGCGGCATGCTGGCCTGTTGCGGGGTGCGGTTGCCCTTGCGCGAATTGCAGCCGATGCAGGCAGACACCACGTTTTCCCAGATGTCGCGGCCACCGCGCGAAATCGGCTGTACGTGGTCGCGGGTCAGTTGATGGCGGCCGAGTTCATTGCCACAGTACAGGCAAAGATGGCCGTCACGGGCAAACAAGGCGGTGTTGGTCAGCGCCGGCGTTGGGTCGATGGCACCCGCGCGCGCATGCCCGCGCGCGGCGATGATCGAGTGCAATTCGAGCACGCTCTGGCGGCCGCTGCCACGGTTGGTGCCGCCGCGCACCACCAGGCAGGGGATGCCCAGGGTCCAGACGACGGCATCACGTGCATACAGGCAGGCGGCATCCTGCCAGCTGATCCAGTTCAGGATGCGGCCATGGGCATCGAGCGAGAGTACGCGCGGCGGATGCGCGGTGCCGGCAAAAACCGGCTGTGCCGGGAACGGAACGATTCCGGCGGAGAGGTGGCGTGGACCGGTAATGACGGTATCCATTGCCCACTGAGCATAAAGCAAAACCGTGACGTTTTGTTGCTGATGGCGCGCGTTTACAGCGGTTTTGCCAGTCGCAGCATGTCAGTGTGGTAGCCGGCCGCCTGATACACCGCCAATGCCCGCGTGTTGCCCGGGAAAGCGCCCAGTGTCAGCCGCTCACAGCGATGCTCGCGCGCGAATGCCTCGGCGTAGTCAAGCAATGCCCGGCCCAGGCCGCGTCCATCCCAGTGCGTCGCCACCGCAATGTCAGAGATATGACAATTCATCTTGCCCGAAAAATGATCGGTGACCAATTGCAGGTGCAAAAAACCGGCGGCGCTGCCATCGTCGGTTTCGGCGATCAGCAGAAAACTGCCGGGATGCGGTTCTTCGAGGTGCTTGAGCAGGTCGCGGTGGATGCCATCGGCCACCACTGGCCGCTTGCGCCCGGGCGGCAGCTCAAAATCGACGAACCGTGGCACCAGAGAAAGGATGAAATCATCATCACCGGGCTGTGCTGCGCGCATGAGCAACTCGGTGTCACCGACCTGGATATGCATGCTGATTGGCGCTTTTTTGGGTTGGTTGGGCCGAACGTTGGCCGTGCTCACGCACAAGACTACCGAACTGGCGCAAATGCGCAACTGCCAGCGGCTGGCCTTCACCGATATTTAACCCAAACTCACGCACTATCGCCCGCCGTGCAGCGCGCGGCACGGCGTTTGCGGCGTGTACACCGTTACCGATGTCATCATCAGGAAAACCCATCATGAAAGATCGCTTGCCGTGTGCGCTGTGTCTGGTGCTGGGATTGGGGCATGCCATGGCCCAGGACGCCGCGCCGCCAGCGGCACCGGAACCGGCCACCACGCGCATGGCAACGCTCGTCGTCAGCGGCAAGCAACCCGGGCCGGGCCTTTGGCGGGTCAGCAAGGACGATCACGATCTGTGGATTCTCGGCACCCTGTCGCCGTTGCCCAAACGTATGCAGTGGGAATCGGGCAAGGTTGAGCGGCTGCTCGCGCGCTCGCAGGAGCTGCTGGCACAACCCGCGGTGACGGTCAATGCCAAGGTAGGATTTTTCGCGCGTCTGGCATTGATACCGACCGCGCTGCGCGCGCGCAACAACCCCGATGGCAGGCCGCTGCGCGACCAGGTATCGCCTTCCTTGTATGCGCGTTGGCTGGCACTGAAGCAGCGCTACATCGGGCGCAGCAAATCGATCGAGAAACGGCGGCCGATCATGGCGGCAAAAGCGCTGTACGAAGAAGCGCTCGATGACAACACGCTGAGCGAAAAAAACCGGGTCTGGCCGGTGCTGGTCAAGGCAGCGAAGAAACGCAAGCTGACGATTACCGTGCCGACGGTGAGCATCCAAATTGCCGATGCCAAGGCTACCCTGAAGGAGTTTGCAAAAACGGCGCTCGATGATGAGACGTGCTTTGCCACCACCTTGGAGCGGCTGGAAACCGACATGGACAACATGAAGGCGCGCGCCAACGCCTGGGCGGTGGGCGATGTGCCGGCATTGATTGCGCTGCCGCATCCGGATCAACGCGGCGCCTGCGACGATGCGCTGCTGGCGACGGCAATTGCCGAAAAGCAGGGCATGGCGGATCTGCGTGAACAAGTGCGCACGCGCTGGTTGCAGGCGGCCGACGCGGCGTTGCTCAAGAACGAATCGACGGTTGCCGTGATGGCAATCGAGAGCCTGTTGGGCGACGACGGGTTTCTGGCTGCGCTGCGCGAGCGTGGCTACGATGTGGTGGCGCCGGAGTAGCGGCAGGTTCTGCGGGCGACGAGGTGCTCGTGGCAGCGCGCCTGCGCGCGAAGCGGTTCGCGGGTTCAGTCGCTGCGCGACAGCGCAAGCTGCGCTTGCTATGCCTTCACTTCGCCGCTGCGCGGTGCCCCGGGTTTCGCCGCTGCGTGGTGCCCCGGGTTTCGCCGCTGCGCGGCGCCCCGGGTTTCGCCGCTGCGCGGCTATAACCC
>Ga0100398_1000118_pt1 | contig 74006 bp, 60 predicted proteins | sample CryGeymeta201522_FD_81568 | JGI IMG/M metagenome (GOLD analysis project Ga0100398, IMG submission 81568) | Groundwater microbial communities from Crystal Geyser aquifers in Utah, USA - Crystal Geyser metaG 2015-22 | ecosystem: Environmental > Aquatic > Deep subsurface > Groundwater | place: USA...
CAAATCCGGCCAAATTGACCGGGTCGGAGGAATCGACCGCTTGCTGCGCTGCGCCCATGAAGCGATCGAAGTCCGGCGTTCCGGCGTTGACGCCGCTGGCTGCCAGGCCGGCCTGAATCACCGGGCCGAAGGTTGGCGAGCCGTTGAGCAGTTGCGCGATGCCGCCACCGGGTACCGAGAGCACCGCGACATTCACCGTCGGCTCGAACGCGACGAAGCCGGTGCCGACGATGCTGCCCAGCGACTGGCCGACGAACGACACGTTGGCGTTGTCGAAGTCACCGGTCGCATCGCCATCGATGCTCATGTTTGGCACGCTGGCGCGCAGCACGAACAGGTCAGCAATCGCTTGCCGGGTGTTGTCGCGCGAGGTCAGCAACGAACTCAAATTGATCGAGTGCGCACCCGAGGGATCCGGATTGCCGTCGGCCACCGGTGCGCCGGTTTCGTTGTCGATGAAATCGACATCGAAGGTGCGCTCGCGCGCGCCGGCCGCAAAGAACGGCGTGTTGTTGACCCGGAACGGCGCCAGCGCGGTGTCGGCCGGGGTGATGCCGTGCAGCGGCTGGTCAATCGAGACCATGGCAAAGCCCTGCGAGGCGAGCGTGGCCGAAATCGCCAAACCGTCACTGCGATTGCGGGTGATGCCGTGCTGGAAGATCACCAGCGGCCAGCCACCGGCCGGCTTGACGCGGCCCGATGCGGCGTTGGGTACGGTCATCAGCACCGGCACCCGCACCGTGCCGGTCGGCAGCGGACGGGTATTGAGGAAAGTCAGGAAGGTCGAGGGGTTGTTCGCGCCCAATGCACCGCCGCAGGCCGGCACGGTACCGCAGGCGGCGCCTTTCCAGAACGTGGTCAGCGGCGCGGTCGGGTTCTGCGCCGATGGCGCCTCAAGGTAATACGGCAAATCGATGAAACCGACCACGATGTCGGCAATCGGCGGCAGGCTCGGAATCGCCTGCTGGATGTTCAGGCCGGTTGGCGCCAGCACCACGGTGCCCGGCTGGGTGATGGCACGCACCGTTTGCAGCACCGGGGTGATGCTCTGGGTGGTGGCGACCCACGACAGCACGATGTTGGCACGCGGGATACCGGCGCCTTCAGCCGCCGCTTCCTGGAAATTGACCAACCGCCGCAGCGGTTCCAGCGCCTGTGCCTGAGCAGTGGTCAGCAGCGGTTCGGTGCTGGCGCCATTGGCGAACAGCGGCGTGGTGCGCTTGGTGAAGAAATAGGTCTGGTCCGGCGTCGCCACGTTGCCGGCGGCATCGGCGATGCCATTGGTGAGCACCACCATGTAAGAGCTGATCTGGCTCAATGGCTTGAGCGGCACGATGGCCAGCGTGCGGCCGGTCGCGTCGCTGCTGGCGAAGGCGGTGACGAAATCAACGCCGCCCTGCAACTCGCGGACGACGCCGATCACTGCACCGCCCGGACCGCTGAGAGTGACCTGGAACATGCGCACCGAACCACCCGGAGTTACCGATGCCGGCGCCGGTGCCGCTGAAAAGCTCGCTGACCATGGCGCAACCGTACTCCAGCCATCCAGCGCGTTCAGCGCCACGGAGGGGTCGCCGAAGTTGCTCGGATTGGCAACCGGGATGTTCAGGGTGAGATCGGTCGTGCCCTGCAACAGCAGGTTATTCGGGGTAGGAATGACGCCATCGGCCGGACTGAAACGTGCGGTCAGCACGCTGGTCACCGGCGGGCCACCCGGGTTGGTGGCGGGCGGCGCAGGCACCGCGCGCGGACTATCATTGGAACCACCGCCACAGGCGGCAAGCAACGCCGTCAGCGACAAGACAAGCAGCATGCGGAATGTCATTTTGTATCCCCCCAGGAAGTGGTGCTTCGGGCTGTCGATCGAACACGTTTAACGCAATTGCTACATCGGCAATGCTGTAGCGTACGGATTTTTTCCGCGTCTGTGTTGTGCAGTGCAACATGTACCTGTACCGACCAGTTCAGTCATTGCCGTTCGCTTTCGCGCCGACAAATGCGCACGGAACCAAGCCCACGCGCAACCAATCGGCGTTGTCGATGGCGAGGCTTTGCCGGCTGCGCGCCAACGGTGCCGCGACGCTCCGGCCGCGGCGGCCAAGCAACGGCAACAGCGCGTGCAGCACACGTACTGCCGCCACAGGCAACCACACGATAGGCGCCGTCGAACCGTGCGCCCGCAAGTAGCGCAGCACCATGTCCGCAAACGGAACCGCCTCGCCACCGGCCAGCCGCAACAACGTACCCGCGGTGGCGTCACGGGCCACACAAGCCAACAATGCCTGCGCCAGATCGTCGGCATGCACCGGCTGGCGCAGGCCGGTTGCATCACGCGGCAACGGCAGACAGCGCAGGCGATTGGCCAACGCCAGCAAGCGATCCAGACTCAGGTGCGCGAACTGCGGATCGTAGATCAGACTGGCGCGCACCAGGGTAACCAACCAGCCGCGTGCCTTGCCCACGGCAAACAGCGTCGCCTCCGCATCGCGCAGCCGCTGCGCCAGCGCGCGCTCATCCGCATCGTCCGACTCGGCCTTGCTCTCGGCGCTGAGCGACGACAATGCGACCAGTCGTGTTGCTGCCGGCCAATGTGCGCGCGCGGCCCAGATGGCCAGGCCATCCAGCGGCCCGGCACCGATCACCACCGCTGCCGCGGGCAAGGTATTGGGGTCGTCACGATAAACATCGTGCCGATGCCATTGCGCCAGCTTTGGCGCGGGTGCATGCGCGTGCCGGCTCAATGCGAGCACCACCTCGCCGTGCGCCGTCAATCGCTCCAGCACGTGCCGGCCCACCGCGCCAGTGGCGCCGATCAACAAATAGCGTGGCCGTGGAGAACGTTGCGATTGCGTCATGACCACAGCATAGCGGCAGTCACAGGAGAATGGCGCAGCGGTGCAGCAATCCGTCCTGCACATCAGCACCACGCGCAGCACGCCGGCAAGCAGTCGCTATCCAGCGACAACGTGCCGCTGCCACTGAGCGCACACATTCGCCTGCTAAACTGCGGCACCTGACAGCGCCATGCGCGGGCATGGCCTTCGGCGCGCGACCATTCACCACGAGATATCGACCCCATGACCCCAGCAACCAGCGCGACACTCGACTTGACCCGGCACTGGGTTGGCTACGCCAGCATTGCGACGTTTGTGCTCGCTTACGCGGTGGTGCTGGTCGAAGAGTTCACCCATTTGCGCAAGTCCAAGCCGGTAATGCTGGCGGCGGGCATCATCTGGGCTTTGATCGCATGGATATACGCACAGCACGGGATGAACCATGCGGTGGAAGAAGCCGTGCGCCAGAGCGTGGTCGAATACGCCGAACTGATGCTTTTTCTGCTGGCGGCGATGACCTTCGTCAACGCAATGACCGAACGCAATGTCTTTGTCGCGTTGCGTGCTTGGTTGATCCGGCGCAATTACGGTTATCGCAAGTTGTTCTGGGTTACTGGCGTGCTCGCATTCACCCTGTCGCCGGTGATCGACAATCTCACCACTGCGCTGGTGCTCGCCGCGGTGGTGTTGGCATTGGGCGGCAGCAACAAGCAATTCATCGGTCTGGCGTGCATCAATATCGTGGTCGCCGCCAATGCCGGCGGCGCGTTCAGCCCGTTTGGCGACATCACCACGCTGATGGTATGGCAGAAAGGCCACTTGGCGTTCACCGAGTTCTTCGCGCTTTTCGTGCCCTCACTGGTCAATTTTCTGGTGCCCGCCGTGTTGATGCATTTCGCGGTACCCAACGCGATGCCGCAGGGTGGCCGTGAGCCGGTGCCGATGAAACGCGGCGCCAAACGCATCATCGCGCTGTTCGTGGTGATGCTGATGCTGGCAGTGAGCTTTCACAACTTTCTGCACTTGCCGCCGTTTCTCGGCATGATGACCGGCTTGGCCCTGCTCAAGTTTTTTGGCTATTTCCTCAAGCGCAGCGAGCCGTCGCGGGCATTGACGGAAGCCGGTGACGTGCCGGGTTTCGATATTTTCGACAACGTCGCGCGCGCCGAATGGGATACCCTGCTGTTTTTCTTTGGCGTCATCTTCTGCGTCGGTGGGCTGGGCTTCATCGGCTACCTCGCGCACGCTTCGCAGTTGATCTATATTGGCTGGGGCGCGACCCAGGCCAACATTGCGATCGGTGTGGCATCGGCGATCGTCGACAACATCCCGATCATGGTGGCGGTGCTGCAGATGGCACCAGACATGGTTGAGGGCCAATGGCTGCTGGTCACCCTCACCGCTGGCGTCGGTGGCAGCCTGCTCAGCATCGGCTCAGCCGCCGGGGTGGCGCTGATGGGACAATCCAAAGGCAATTACACGTTCTTCGGCCACCTGCGTTGGACGCCGGCGATCGCGCTGGGTTACGGCGCCAGTATTGCTACCCACATGTGGCTCAACGCCAGCACCTTCTGAACCGACGAGATCCCATGAAAAACCACAACACCTCGCTACTGCACGCCCCGGTCATTCCACTGCTCAGTGATTTTTTCCGCACCGAATCGGCCGCCGGCATCGTGTTGATGGTCACCGCATTGGTTGCCTTGATCTCCGCCAACTCCCCGCTTGCGCCGCTCTACGATCTGCTGCTGAACACCCCCGTCGAAGTTCGCATTGGTGCGTTGCAGATCGCCAAGCCACTGCTGCTGTGGGTCAACGATGGCTTGATGGCGGTGTTCTTTCTGCTGGTGGGCCTGGAGCTCAAGCGCGAGCTGATCGATGGCGAGCTGTCGAGTTTGCGTACCGCGCTGCTGCCCGCCATTGCCGCCGTCGGCGGCATGGCGCTGCCGGCGCTGGTTTATCTGGGTATCAATCACGACAATGCACAGGTCATGCGCGGCTGGGCGATACCGACGGCAACCGACATCGCGTTCGCACTCGGCGTTTTGTCGCTGCTGGGCTCACGGGTGCCGGTCGGGCTCAAGGTATTGCTGACTTCGATCGCCATCTTCGATGACATCGGCGCGGTCGCGATCATTGCGATCTTTTATACCGACCATTTGTCATTCACGGCCCTGGCCGTGGCTGCGTCCTGCATCAGCGTGCTCGCCGTACTCAACTGGCGGGGCGTGACCGCACGCAGCGTGTACCTGGCGATCGGCGTGGTGATGTGGGTAGCACTGCTCAAATCCGGCGTGCATGCCACCCTGAGCGGGGTGATCCTGGCACTGTTCATCCCGATCCGCGCCCCCGATGCCGATGCCCCGTCGCCGCTGAAGTGTCTGGAATCGGATCTGCATGCCACCGTAGCGTTCATGGTTTTGCCGATTTTTGCGTTCTGCAACGCCGGCGTGGCGTTGGCTGGGGTCGGCGTGCAAGCGTTGTTGCACCCGGTACCACTGGGCATCGCGATGGGTCTGGTGATTGGCAAACAGATCGGCGTGTTCGGGTTCTGCTGGCTGGCGATCCGCACCGGCATTGGTGCATTGCCGAGCGGGGTGTCGTGGTTGTCGCTGTATGGCCTGTCAATGCTGTGCGGCATCGGCTTCACGATGAGTCTGTTCATCGGCAGCCTGGCCTTTGACGGCAGCAATTTTGCGTCATTGTTCGACGAGCGCCTTGGTATCCTGGTCGGGTCGTTGCTCTCGGGCGTGTTGGGCTATCTGGTTTTGCGCATCGCGCTGGCGCGCGACGCCGCAGTGCAAACCCGTTGAACCAGGCCTACCTGGCGCGATAGACTCGATTACCTCGAGCATATTCAACGCAATCAGCGCCTGGCGGGGTCAAAGTGCGCAGCCAACCCTTGCCAGCACTGCTGGTAATCGGACTGCCGCGTGCGCGATTCCAACGCCTGGCGGGTGGGATGCAACACCAGCCGGGTTTCGAACATGAAGGCCATGGTGTCGGTGATCACATCGGGCCGATTCAAATCGGCGCTGCTCGCTTTGTCAAAGGTGGCGGCGTCCGGGCCATGGCCGCTCATGCAGTTGTGCAGCGAACTGCCGCCCGGCACAAAGCCATCGGCCTTGGCGTCGTAGGCGCCATGCACCAGACCCATGAACTCGCTGGCGATGTTGCGATGAAACCACGGTGGCCGGAAGGTATGCTGCGCCACCAGCCAGCGCGGCGGGAAAATCGCAAAATCCAGATTGCCGACGCCGGGCGTGTCGGTGGGCGCGGTCAGCACCAAAAAAATGCTCGGATCGGGGTGATCGAAGCTGATCGAGCCGATCGTGTTGAAACGACGCAGATCGTATTTGCACGGCGTGTAATTACCCTGCCAGGCGACCACATCGAGCGGCGAATGGCCGATGTCGGCATGCCACAATCGGCCCTGAAACTTGGCGAGCAACTCAAACGCGCCATCGCGCTGCTCGTACGCCGCCAGCGGCGCCAGAAAGTCGCGTGCGTTGGCCAGCCCGTTGGAACCGATCGGCCCGAGATCGGGCAGGCGCAGCGCGGCGCCGAAGTTCTCGCAGACATAGCCGCGCGCCGCGCCATCGGGCAGACTGATGCAAAAACGCATCCCGCGTGGAATCAGTGCTATTTCCTGCGGTTCCACCTCCAACACGCCCAACTCGGTGGCGATCCGCAGCCGCCCCTGCTGCGGCACGAGCAGCATTTCACCATCGGCGTTGTAAAAGTAGCGCGCGTCCATATCGGCATTGGCGGCGTACAGATGAATGGCGACACCGGTTTGCGCCGTTGGCCCACCATTGCCGGCCATGGTGAACAGGCCATCGATGAAATCCCGCGTTTTGCTGGGCATTTCCAACGGATTCCAACGCAGTTGATCCGGCGGCGCCGCCTGCTCGTCGAAGCGATTATGAAATGCGCCGGCCTCGATCAGCGAAAACGGGCCATGCACCGCTGCGGGCCGGATGCGATACAGCCAACTGCGCCGGTTGCTGGCGCGCGGCGCGGTAAACGCGGTGCCCGACAGCTGTTCGGCATACAACCCGAATGGGCAACGCTGCGGCGAGTTTTGCCCTGTGGGCAACGCGCCGGCCAGCGCCTCGCTGGCAAACTCGTTGCCGAACCCCGCCTGATACTCAAGCGTGCTCTTCATTGATCCGGTACCCATAGCGCGACCCGTGCCGGCGCCAATGGTTGCGATTGTAACGGTTCGCGTGGTGTCGGCAAGCGCTATCCGCACCGACCGTGCAACGCGCAGCGTGTTGCCTTGCGTGCCAATCATTGGCCCAATCTCACTCAGTGAACCCTCAGACTCTTCAACAGTTCGCGATCCACGAAAAGCTCGCGTGATTGGCACTCTGCCAGTCAGTCATCCCATTGGCGGCGACACGCAATCACGTGGAGATACCGCTCATTTTTTCGTTTATTGCGAATAAAGCGCGGTTCGTCTAACATCGGATACCGGCCTACCGACGACACTCGCCATGTCAGCCCGCCGCAATCAACGCCCTCCAATACTACCCACCGACCAGGACGCCGCACTCGCGCGCGTGAGCAGCCGCACGCTGGCTGCATGTATCGGCCACGGCCCCAGCGTGCGCTTGCGTGTGGTCGATGGCAACGACGAGATCGAAGTGCCGGTCGCAGCCCTGCGCATGCTGGTGGACATTCTGGCCAATATGGCTGAGGGCAACGCGATCAGCATCGTGCCGATACATGCCGAACTCACCACCCAACAGGCCGCTGATTTTCTGCGGGTGTCGCGCCCACACGTTGTGGCGTTGGTCGAGCGGGGCGAACTAGCGCATCACAAGGCCGGTACGCACCGCCGAATCTACTTCAAGGATGTACTCGCCTACCGCAAGCATCGCCTGACCCAGGGCAAGATGGCACGCAACACGTTGGCCGAGCAGGCGCAAAAACTGGATATGGGTTATTGACGGATGAGCGGCTTTGTAGCGGTCTACGACAGCCTGTGACCTTTACCCAGCAACGCTGCGCGACCTGCTCATGCATCTGGCGCTATCCGGTCTGTATCGCGCCCGCTGGACTACACGCATCCACGATGAGTGGGTCGCGGCGTAGTTGAGACGGCGACCTGACTTGTCAGTAGCAAACCTCGACTGGACTCGCGCGCCAATGGACTCGGCAGTTCCGGACTGTCTGGTAACTGACTGGGACGGACTGGAAACAGGGCTTGTACTGCCCGCCCCCAAGGATCGCCATGTTCTCGCCGCTGCGATACGTTGCCAAGCCGGCGCCATCGTTTCCTACAACACACGCCACTTTCCGGAGAGCGGGTTGCGGCAATTCGGCATCACCGCGCATCATCCTGACGAATTCGTTGAGCATGCCTTCGGCCTCAGCCCCGCTGCTGTCGGCAAGGCGGTGCGTGATCAGCGCGCCTGCTTGACCCGTCCAACCCGGCCAGTCGATGAGTTGATGGGCACCTATCTGAAACCGGGTCTGGCGACCACCGTAGCCGCGTTGCACGACCACGCTGACCTGCTGTAATCGTTCGAAAAACAGCACCCTCACCGCATCGGCGCAACATCCTTCGGCCGGATTCGCACATCGCCTTCGCTGCCGGCGATCAGCCGCGCGCCGCGGCCGAAGGTGAGGTAGCTGAACATCCATTGCGCGGCGACCAGAAACCGGTGGCGCATGCCGATCAGGAAATAGACGTGGGCGATGCCCCACACCCACCACGCCAGCCCGCCGCTGAGGGTGAAGCGGCCAAAATCGATCACCGCTTCGTGACGGCCGATGGTGGCGAGATTGCCGTAATGCCGATAGCGAAACGGCGCTGGCCGCGGCGTGCCCTGCACCGCGGCGGCAATCACCTGTGCGACATACCGCCCGGCCTGCTTGGCGGCCGGTGCAATGCCAGGCACCGGGCTGCCGTCGACGTTGGTCACGGCGGCGGTATCGCCGACGATGAAGATTTCCGGTTTGCCCGGCACGCTCAGATCCGCTTCCACCTGCGCACGGCCGGCGCGATCGCCGGCGGCACCGACCCATTGCGCTGCCAGCGATGCGGCAACACCGGCCGCCCAGATCACCGTGCCGGCCGGCAGGCGCTGATCGTTGACGATCACCCCCTCGTTGTCGCAGCGGGTGACACGGGCGACGGTGTTGACCTCCACCCCGAGTTTTTCCAGCGCGCGCTGGGCGTGGATCGACAAGGCTTCAGGAAAAGTGGCCAGCACCCGCGGCCCGCCTTCGAGCAGGATGATGCGGGCCTGACGCGGATCGATGCGGCGAAAATCGCGCGCCAAAGCCACTTTCGCCAACTCGGCAATGGCGCCGGACAGTTCCACCCCGGTCGGGCCACCGCCAACGATCACGAAGGTCATCAGCCGCGCGCGCTCGAACGGGTCGTCGCACAACTCGGCGTGCTCGAACGCGACCAGAATGCGCCGCCTGATGTCGGTGGCATCATCGACGCGCTTCAGGCCCGGCGCCACCGCTGCCCAGGCATCGTTGCCGAAGTAGTTGTGGCTGGCACCGGTGGCCAGCACCAGCCAATCGTAGCGATGGCAACTCGCATCATGCAGCCGCACCTCGCGCGCATCGGTGTTCACGCCGGTGACCGTGCCCAGCACTACCCGCGCGTTGCGCTGCGCGCGCAAAATCGAGCGCACCGGCCAGGCGATGTCCGCTGGCGTCAGGCCGGCCGTGGCCACCTGGTAGAGCAAGGGCTGGAACAGATGAAAATTGCGGCGATCAATCAGGGTGATGTCGACGCGCGCCTTGCGCAGGGCGATGGTGGCCGACAGCCCGGCGAAACCGGCGCCGACGATGACCACGTGCGGGCGGGCCTGTACTGCGTTTGGCGTTGGCATCGAACGTCCTCTGCATTGGGTAGCCCGGGCTCTGACCACGCAGCACGGCAGGCGTTCACGCGCCATTGACTGCGCCGGTGGCGGCGGCGCGCTATAATTCGCGGCCGCCGAGGGGCGCTGCGACCTGTCACCCAGGCCAGGCTCGGCTGCAACACGTTCAACGGCGCCCGGATTCGCTCGGAAGATCGCGCTGCGCGCCACTTCCCCCACCCATCCGGAGGCTGTACCGATGAACGCCGTTGCCAAACCCCATGCCGTACCCGATTACAAAGTTCACGATATTGCGCTGGCCGCTGTCGGCCGCAAGCGCATTCGCATGGCCGAGGAAGAAATGCCCGGCCTGATGCAGATTCGCGCCAAGTATGCGCCGCTGCAGCCGCTCAAGGGCGTGCGCCTGTCCGGCTCGCTGCACATGACCAAAGAAACCGCCGTACTGATCGAAACCCTGTCCGCGCTCGGTGCCACGGTGCGCTGGGCGTCGTGCAATATCTTTTCCACCCAGGACGATGCGGCGGCAGCGATTGCCGCCAGTGGCGTGCCGGTGTTTGCCTGGAAAGGCGAATCGCTGGAGGAGTACTGGGACTGCACCCTGAACATGCTCACCCACGAAGGCATGACTGGCCCGCAGCTGATCGTCGATGACGGCGGCGACGCGACCTTGCTGATCCACAAGGGCCTGGACATGGAAAACGGCGACACCTGGGTCGATCAACCCGGCGCCAACCATGAAGAACAAGTCGTCAAGGACCTGCTCAAGCGCACCCGCAGCGAACGCCCCGGCTTCTGGACAAACGTGGCCAAGGACTGGCGCGGCGTGTCCGAGGAAACCACCACCGGCGTGCATCGCCTGTACCAGATGATGGAGGCCGGCAAGCTGCTGGTTCCGGCGATCAACGTCAACGATTCGGTGACCAAGAGCAAGTTCGACAACCTGTACGGCTGCCGCGAATCGCTGGCCGACGGCATCAAGCGCGCCACCGACCTGATGATCGCCGGCAAGGTGGCGCTGGTATGCGGTTACGGCGATGTCGGCAAGGGCTGCGCACATTCGCTCAAGAGCTTCGGCGCGCGCGTGATCGTCACCGAGATCGACCCGATCAACGCCCTGCAGGCGGCGATGGAAGGCTACGAGGTGAAGACCACCGAGGACGTGCTGCATGAGGCCGACATTTTCGTCACCACCACCGGCAACCGCGACGTAATCACCTTCGAACACATGCAGGGCATGAAGAACAATGCACTGGTGTGCAACATCGGCCACTTCGACAACGAAATCCAGATGGATCGCCTGAACGCGGCCAAGGACGTGTCGAAGGAAAACATCAAGCCGCAGGTGGATCGCTACACCTTCGCCAGCGGCCGCAGCATTTACATCCTCGCTGAAGGCCGTCTGGTCAACCTCGGCTGCGCCCACGGCCACCCGGCGTTCGTGATGTCCAACTCGTTCTCCAACCAGACCCTGGCGCAGATCGACCTGTGGACGAACAAGGACAACTACGAAAAGACCGTGTACCGCCTGCCCAAGCAACTCGATGAAGAAGTCGCGCGCCTGCATCTGGAACAGATCGGGGTGAAGCTGACCGTGCTCACCGCCGAGCAGTCCGCCTACCTCGGCATCCCGGTGCAAGGGCCGTACAAGCCGGAGCATTACCGCTACTGAGCCACGTTGTACCCGGCTGACAAAAAAGCGCGCAACCCCGGTTGCGCGCTTTTTTATTTGTCGCAAATGCCAACGTGGCGAGCGGGTTTCGCTGCAAGCCAACCTGGCGACACCCCCCCGCGAACCGCTGCGCGCGCAGGCGCAATCACACAGGCAACGGTGCGGATCAGCGCCGCTACAAAAGCCGCCGCAGTTCGTCGCTGGCGCGATATACCTCTTGCGCGAGGCGTGCGACCCGCAATTCCGGAGCCGCGAGTTGGCCCTTGCGCGCGCCGGTCTCGATGATGCGCGCCAGATCCGACAGCACGCTGGCACCGAGATTTGCGCTGGCTGACTTCAAGGAATGCGCCGGCCCAGCCATGGCATCGAGGTCGGCAGCCAATGCCGCGGCTTCCAACTGCGCAACATGGCTGGGAGCATCTTCCAGAAACACTTTCACCAATGCGCGAAAATCGTCGCCCATTACCTCGCGCAATTCTTCGGCCACCGCGCGGTCGATGGCCGGGCCGCGAATGAACTGGTTCGACAGCGGTGCCATCGCGCCGGGCGCTTCGCTGGCCTGCGCCGGGTGGGTCGCGCTGTGCGCCGCCTGCATGTGCTCGGCTTCGGCAGCGGTTGCGGTGCCTGCCAGCTGCGCGGGTTCCGTGGTGTGGCTGGGCAACGCGCTCGGCGCTGGCGGTTGCGTTATCCAGCGCGCCAGCGTGGCCCGCATCTGCTCGCGGGTGACCGGTTTGGCCAGGTAATCGTCCATCCCGGCATCGAGGCATTTCTGCCGATCGCCGGCCATCGCATTGGCGGTCATGGCAATGATCGGCAGGCGACTGGCACCCAACTGGCCCTCGTGCTCGCGCCACAAGCGGGTAGCGCCGTAACCATCCATGATCGGCATCTGGCAGTCCATCAACACCGCGTCGTAACGATGATCGACCAGCCGTTCGATTGCCAGCTTGCCGTTTTCAACCGCATCGCAACTGAGCCCCATCAGATCGAGCACGCGTTGTGCCACCATGCGGTTGACCGGGTTGTCCTCGACCAGCAATACGTGCCCTTGCAATCGCGCCGGTGGTGGTGAATCGGGCGCTGGCAGAGCCAGCTCCGGAACAGCCGCCAAGTTCCCACCTGCTGCGTTCGTCATTGCCGTGTCATCCGCGAGAAACTTGCTCAGCGCCATCCGCAACTCGGCATCGCTGGTGTCGCGCGGCAACACCAGCACACGACCGGACTCGATCACTTCATCGGGCGGCGCATCGTTGGCGCGCAGATACACAATGCGCAGGTTATCCAGATCGGTACTGCGGCGCACGTTGCGGTGCAGCGCCACCACGGTGGTGCGGATACTCGCCAGATCTGCCAGCAACAGGGCAAACGGCTTTTTATTCGCCTTTGCGACGCCGTCGCGCAGGCGGGCCAACGTGTCCTGCGTGGTGTCGGAGAATGCGGCATCGACACCCCAGTTTTTGAGTGCAAACTTCAAGCGTTGCTGCAGCTTTGGCTCGTTGCTCAACACCAGCATATGGGCATCGCTGAGCTCGACGCGCGCACTCGCCATATCGCCCACCGCTTTGAGCAATGGCACCTCAAACCAGAACAGCGAGCCCTGCCCCTGGGCAGACTCAAAGCCAATGGTGCCACCCATCAGGCGCACGATTCGCTGGCTGATGGCCAGACCAAGGCCGGTGCCGCCATACAGCCGTGTCGTCGACGTGTCGGCTTGGGTGAACGCCTGAAACAGCCGTGCGGCGGCTTCAGCGGGAATGCCGATGCCGGTATCGCGCACTTCAAAACGGATCAGATGATGACTGCGCGTTTCGCCCTTGCGGGTGACGCTCAGGGTCACCGCGCCGCGTTCGGTGAACTTGATGGCATTGCTCAGCAGATTCGACAGGACCTGACGCAACCGGGTCGGGTCGCCGCGCACCGCCAACCGCAAGGACGGATCGATATTCAGACTTAACCGCAGGCGCTTGCTTTCCGCCGCCTTTTCCATCAAACGGATGACCAGCGAAAGCAATTCGCGCAGATTGATGCCGACCGTTTCCAGTTCGAGCTTGCTGGCTTCGAGCTTGGAGTAATCCAGAATGTCATCGACGATGCGCAGCAGTTGCCGCGCCGAGCCAAACGCGGTGGCGACCAGATCGGTCTGATCCGGTCGCAGGCCCGAGCCCTGCAACAAATCGAGCATCGGGATGATGCCGTTGAGCGGGGTGCGGATCTCGTGGCTCATGGTGGCGAGAAACTCGCCCTTGGCCATCACCGCCGCCTCGGCGGTACGCTTGGCCAACTCCAGATCATTCTGCGTGCGCGCGTAGTGCCGCACCTGTTCGGCAAGCTCGGCGACCGATTGCCGCTCGTGCGCCAGCGCGATGTCCTGGCTGCGTTGGTATTCGCGCATCTGCCGATAGCCGAGGTACCAGGTGCCGGCAACTGCCAGCAGCGCTATCGCAGCCGACGCGCGCGCTGCGTCCAGCCAATCACCGGGCAACGGCTGCGGCAACACCAGCGCAACGCCGATCGCGCTGGCCAGAGCCAGCAATGAGAGTATGCGCAATGCCAGTAACAACACGTCAGCGCCTCCGTCGACACGCGTTGATTGCCGCTTGCCGCAGATCGGTCATCGCAGATCGCCTCACAGTACCGCAGACTTGAAGTCGAAACTCAGCGCATCACCGGCCTGCTGCACCAGGTTGCCTTGCAGGAAATCAATGCCGACCATCCACAAGGTAGCGGCGGACTGCGGATCTTCGACGCGGTGGCCGATCACCTTGATACCCAGTTGATGCGCCTTGGCAACCACACTGTGCAACTCATCCTTGACCGCCGCAGAATTGCCGGCGCGCAGATAACGAGGTCCCAGTTTTATGAAACTGAGCGGCAGTTGCTCCAGCAAACTGGCGGCATCGAGCCCCGCCTCGAACTGGCTGAGGCAAAAACTGGCACCTTGATGCACCAGGCCGCGACAAAACTCGCCAATCGTGGCCAAATGCACGATTGCCTCGTCCATGCGAATCTCGATAACCAGCGACTCTGCTGCGATCTTGGCGGCAAGCAGTTGCTCGCGCAACCACTGCGCATACTGCGGCGAGGCCAGACTTACCGGCGACTGGGTCAGGAACAGACGCAATGCGTTGTTCTCGGCTTGTTTGCGCGCGATAACCGCGACCGCCTCGGAAACCGCCCAGCGATCGACGTCGGCGATCCAGCCCTTGCGCTCAGCCAGCGGCATGATTGCCGCCGCCTGATGCAAAGTGCCCGTGCTATCGCGCAGGCGCAGCAGGCACTGAAACTGGGCATCGTCGCCGCCCTGCACCGCCACGATCGGCTGGTAGGCAAACTCAAAGCCAGCCTCATCGATCGCGCGGCGAATGCTTCGTTCAAGCCCTGCCTGCGCTTCGCGTTCGGCATCCTTGGGCGGTTCATGGCAGGCGATACCGCGATCCGTGCTGCGCGCATTGCGACATGCCCGTTCGGAAGCATTGAGCACGGCCCCAACATCGGCAGGCACTGTGGCGAACGGGCAGATGCCTACCGAAACACGCAGCCGCAGCGGTTTGCCGTCGGCGCTGAACGCATGTTGCATGAGTTGCGCGCGGATCTGCGCTGCGCCTGCCTCCAGCGCAGGCAATTGCGCTGCGCCGTCCACCAGCAGAAAGCTGGCATCACCAAGACGCGCAGCATACCCGCCGGCAGGCAGGGTACTCGCCAATACCCGGCCAACATCGGTGAGTACCTGTTCCAGTGCCGCCAGACCGTGCCGCTCGCGGATTTGTGCCGCCGCCTCGACTTCGAGGAACAACAAACCACCGGCTCGCGCCGCGTCGCCTCCCGCTGCCAGCATATCCTGCAAATGCAGCATCAGGATGTCGCGATGGTGCAGGCCGGTGCGCGCGTCGCGATCGTCGCCTGGGGAATTGCCGCGACTGGCCAGCATGCGCGCCCGCTGCACCCGGTTTTGCACGGCGGCGATCAGATGCCTTGGCCGCACCGGCTTGGCCAGAAAATCATCGGCGCCAGCGCCGATCACTTCGAATTGCACTTCCTGGTCGGATTCACCGCTGAGAAACACGATCGGCGTGTTCAAAAACGCCGACTGCTCGCGAATCAACGTGGTCAATTCCATGCCGTTGCAGCGTGGCATGTACAGATCCATCAAAATCAGATCGGGTTTGAAGTCCTGCAAGGTATCGAGCACCGCCAGCGGGTCTTCCACCACCCGCGCATCCATGCCGGCATTGCGCAGCACGCTTTCGGCAAACACCCCTTGCGCGCGGTCATCTTCCACGATCAGCACACGGTAGGGATCTCCGGCTGGTGGCACGGCCACCGCGCGCAGCACGCGCAGGATATCTTCCACGTTTGCGGGTGCCACCACCAACGCATCGGCACCCGCGCGCCGCGCCCGCAGCCGCAACGCCAAATCGTCGCGCTCCAGAATCACCGCAAGACACAGATGGCTGCCGACGTGATCACGTATCTTTTGCACGGCCTCGCCGATCCGCTCGATATCCGCCATGAATGCGGCATCGATGATCACCAGCTCGGGTGGCAATGCGCCCAACAACTCGATCAGCTCGTCAGCCGAATCGAGTATCTCCAACTCCGCGCCCTCGGCTTCAAGGCTCGGGCCCAACTCGCAGAAGATCGGGCCGCCCTGGGTGAGGTGATAGGCGCGTTTGGCGAACACGGTTGTCGATTGCGCACGCGGGCCGCCGTCGCCAGCAACCGACGACTCCTGATTGATTGGCATGGTCACGCTCGTTCCTTTGAGTGGCTTCGGGGGAGGCACAGGTGCAGGCTGCGGGATTGCCACCGGCGCACCAACAGCGGCCGACGGCGCCAAATACCAGCGCGACCAGTAGCCAATCGGCGGCCGCTCGGCGCGCGATACATCGCCACGTTGGGCGTGCTGCGATGGCTCGGTTTCGGCCACGTCGGCGCACACTTCTCGCAACGCCGCTGCATAACTCGCCAGATGCTGCGCTTCATGTTCATTGGGCAAGCGCGGTAGCACCAGCGCCGTGTTCAGCAATGCGCTGATCGCCGCCGCAAGTTGGCCCACCTGCGGATGCGCCGACTCACTGGCGAGCGACGCCAGTACATGCACATCCGCTTGCATCAGCATCAGGATATTGATATCCCAGCCGCCATCCCACATCGCCTGCAGGCGAGCTGCAAGGATACCGCCGCGACTGCCCATGCGCGCCGGTCGAAACGGCTCGAATGCCGTTGGTGCTTGCGAAACGTGCAGCATGAAACCCCCTGTTGCGTGCCAACGGCACAACGGAACCGCACCAAGCTGCCAGCACTGCCTCCAACTGCTGCTGAACCACGCCAGCGCAAACCGCTACCGCATGCCATTGCAAGCTCTCATCGGATAAACGCGATTGACGTGCGCTTCCGGCAACGCTATACCATCATCCTGACAATGCCGCCGCCCAGACTCTCACGCCACTTCGTCATCGTACCCTCACGTCCGCGGCAACGCCTGTTGCTGCTGGCGATTGCGGCGCTGTGGCTGTGCTCACTGTCAGCCATGTGGTTCGTTGCGGCCCGTCACGCGGCCGCTGAACTGCCACTGGCACAACGCGAGGCGCAGCGCCTGCAACGGCTGCTACAGCAAGGCCAGCAGCAAATCGAGGCACTGCGGCAAAACGCCAGCACCCTCAAGCGCTCTGACGAGATCAGCCGCGCGGCCAACCAGAGTTTGCAGCAAACCCTCACCGAGCGCGAGGAGGAGATTGCCCAACTGCGCGCCGACGTGGCGTTTTACGAGCGTCTGGTTGGCAACAGCGAGCGGCGCAAAGGGCTCAACGTGCATAGTGTGCAAATCACCAGCCAAGCCAACGGCGCCTGGCATTACGCCATTACCCTGACCCAGAACCTCAATCGTGGCAAAGTCAGCAAGGGGGAATTGCGCCTGCAACTGGATGGCACCCAGGGCGAGCGCTTGCAGACCCTGGACTGGCCCGCGCTGGTGCAAGACAAGAACGCCCCGGCGCAGGCGTTTGCGTTCCGCTACTTTCAGCAACTGGAAGGCATCCTGATGCTGCCGGCCGACTTCGCACCCAGCCAGATACGGGTCAGCCTGCGTTCAGACGGTGGCCATTACGAACAGGCATTTCCGTGGCAACCCGGCGTGCGGCCAGCCGGCAATGATTAAACGAGCAGCCTGTCGCACTTGACGCTGATCGACTGTGGAAAACCCGAGATGGGTCAGATTTTCCGTTTTTCGTCAAATAGCCCTGCCATTCGCCTCAAAAGAGCAAAAAATCTGCCTCAAACCGGCTTTCCCTCGCTACGATCGGTCAAGCCCGGCAGGCTGCCGCCACCCCGACACCCATTTGGAGCAAGCCCATGCTTGGTCGTAAAAAAAGCGGAACCTCAATAGCCAGCGGCCAGGTCGACACCCTGATCGGGCAGCAAGTGTGCATTCGTGGCGATGTCACCTTTTCCGGCGGCCTGTACGTCGAGGGCCGCATCCATGGCGCGGTGTGCGCCGAGGAGGGCGCCAAGGCCGTACTCACCCTGTCCGAGCAGGGCATGATCGAAGGCGAAGTGCGGGTGCCCGTGGTCATCGTCAATGGCCAACTTGATGGCGATTTGTATGCCAGTGAGCGGATCGAACTCGGTGTCCATGCCCGGGTGCAGGGCAACATCCATTACCGCATGGTGGAGATGGCTGCCGGGGCGATGATCACCGGCCGCTTGATCCACGATGAACTGCCACCCAAGCAACTCAGTGCGCCCTCGCCTGAGCCGGCGCAAGACGCTTGATTAGCGCAGCCAACGCCCCCATGCTGTTGCCATGAACGCGCCTACCTACCAGCAAATCGAGTCGCCGCTGTTGTTCAGCCACGCTGCCGCCAGCAAGGTGCGCGAGCTGATCAAGGAAGAAGGCAATGACGCCCTGAAACTGCGTGTCTACATCACCGGCGGCGGTTGTTCGGGTTTCCAGTATGGCTTCAGCTTCGATGAGCAACGCGCCGAGGACGACGTCAGCGTGCGTACCGACGATGTCGAACTGCTGGTCGACCCGCTCAGCCTGCAATACCTGATGGGCGCCGAGGTGGATTACAGCGAATCGCTCAGCGGCGCACAGTTCATCATCCGCAATCCCAACGCCAAGACTACCTGCGGCTGCGGCAGTTCGTTTGCAGTGTGAGCACGCGTCTCACACCGCCGTTTACCGGCGTCGCGCTCGATCGTGCCGATCACCTGCGCACGCGACCGGAGGAGCTCGCGAGCCTGAGTGCTGGCTGCTGCCTGATCCGTATCGATCGTGAAGGCCGCCTCGCTGCCAATGCCGCTGGCGATTGCCTGCATGTGCAGCGCTCTGCGCAATTTTGCGACAACTGGCAGCAGGCGAGCTTTCTGGGTGTTTACCAGCAGCAAGCGTGGTTCTCGGTCCGCTGCGATGAACCGTCGCCGGAGGTGCCACAATGGCTCGATCTGCGTGCAGCGGCGACGCATTTCGATGCCTTCCAGGCCGGTGTTGGCGCCTACGCCTGCGCGCTGGCATTGTGGCAGCGGCGCACCCGGTTTTGCAGCGTGTGCGCCGGCCAACTGGTGCTGACACGCGCCGGGCACGCTGCCCATTGTCCGCACTGTGGCGCTGACCATTTTCCGCGCACCGATCCCGCCGTGATCGTGGTGATCAGCCACGGCGACAGCATCGTGCTGGCGCGCCAGGCCAGTTGGCCGGAAAAGCGTTACTCGCTGATCGCGGGCTTCGTGGAACCGGGCGAAAGTTTGGAGGACACCGTGCGCCGTGAGGCAATGGAAGAAGTCGGCTTGCCGCTCAGTGACTGCCGCTACATCGCCTCGCAGCCATGGCCGTTTCCCGCTTCGCTGATGCTCGGCTTCCGCGCGCACGCCCCGCTGCAAGCACCGACGGTTGGCAGCGAACTCGAAGATGCCCTGTGGATAACCGCGCCGGCGCTGCGCGCGGCGATCGCCGGTGGCCACCTGCTGCCGCCTCCACGGGCTTCGATCTCGCGGCTGTTGCTTGATGATTGGCTCGCGCAGTGGCCGGATTGACCAGTGTATAGCGTATTTCCCAGTGCCATCGATCGATGTGTTTGCCCTGGGGAAAATACGGAATCGAGACGGCAGCAGACATGACATCACTTGTGTCGTGATTCATGGCGCAGGCCGCAACTCCCTATCCGGGCTATCATTCAGCCAGACACGACCACACGAAAACCATGTCCGCCACCCTCATCGCCGTAGTGATTGCCCTGGTGCTAGGCCATATGGTCCAGCCGCTTGCTGCCGTGCGCCAATTTCAGTGGTTCGAGCACTGGCTGCACTGGCTGCGCCGGAAGGATCGCTTGCGCGACGCGTGGCAAGGGCCGTGGGGCGCTGCGCTCAGTATTGGCGTGCCGGTCGGGCTGTTGGGTGTGCTGTCCGCACTGCTTGCTGACCGGTTTTACGGTCTGCCACTGTTCGTGTTTTCGCTGGCGAGCCTGTTCTATGCCTGGGGCCCGCGCGACCTCGATCAGGATGTCGATCAGGTGCTGCACACCGACGACCTGGACGCGGCAACTACCCTGGTGGCGCAGCTCAATCCCGACGCGCAGGTGGTTGTCGAACCGGCCAGCCTGGTCAGTGCGGTATTCGCCGGCGCATTGCAGCGCTGGTTTGGCGTGCTGCTGTGGTTCCTGCTGCTCGGCCCGATGGGCGCCATCGGTTATCGTCTGACCACGCTTGCCAGCCGCAATGCGCAACTGCCCGAGCGCCATCGCGAAGTGGTGCAGCGCACACGGATGATTCTTGAATGGCCGGCGGCGCAGCTGATGACCCTGGCGCTGGCACTGGTGGCCAACTTCGACAACGTGCTCGCCGCCTGGCGCGATTGGCAACGCGATGGCTGGCGCCTGAACATCGATTTTCTGTATGCCGCAGCGCGCGCCAGCGTCAATTGTGAGCTTGCCAGCGAAGCCGCCGACGGCGTTGAGGCGATCGGCGAGTCACCGGCACTGGTCGCGCTGCGCGACGCGATGAGCCTGGTCTGGCGCATTGTGCTGGTCTGGCTGGCGGTACTGGCGCTGTTTGTGTTGGCGGGTTGGGCGAACTGACCCCCGCCGCAGCTTCACACCCGTCGTCACGCGGCTTCCCCACGCAGTTCGCGCACGATCGCTTCCAGCGCACTGGCGCTCGCCTGATCGGCGGCTATTGGGCCAGTGGCGACCAATTCCACCCGCGCGCGAAACCGGCGCGGCAGCCGTGCGCGATACATGTGCTGGCTGCGTCGGCTCCACATGCTGCGCCACATGCCACGCAGTGCCATCGCCACCACTGGCACCGGCCGCGCCGCAAGGATGCGTTCCACGCCGCTGCGGAAACTGCCGATCTCGCCATCCAGGGTGAGCTGCCCTTCGGGGAATATGCCTACCACTTCGCCCGCCGCCAGCGCGGCGTCGATTTCGGCGAACGCCCGCTCCATCAACGCGGCATCCTCCTTGGCTGGGGCAATCGGAATCGCCCGTGCGATGCGGAAAATCCACCGCAACACCGGGATGCGGAAGATCTTGTGATACATCACGAAACGAATCGGCCTGCGCACCGCACCCATCACGATCAGCGCATCGACAAAGCTGACGTGGTTGCACACCACCAGCGCCGGCCCGTCATCGGGCACCAGATCGGTGCCACGGGTGCGCAACCGGTACAGCACGCCGACGATCAGCCAGCTCATGAAGCGCATGGTGAACTCGGGCACCAGGCTGAAAATGTAAATCGCCACCAGCACGTTGAGGATCGCGTTGAGCGCAAACACCTGCGGAATATTCAGCCCGGCGCGGAACCACGCCATTGCCAGCAACGCGGCAACCACCATGAACAAGGCGTTGAGAATGTTGTTGGCGGCAATGATGCGGCTCAGGCGCGCCGGATCGGCGCGGCTCTGGATCAGGGCATACAACGGCACGATGTAAAAGCCGCCGAACAAGCCGATCCCGAGTAGATCGATCATCACCCGCACATTGCCCGGCGCGGCCAGAAACTGCAGCGCACTCATACCCGTTTCCACGCTGCCCAGCGGCCGCGCAAAATACAGGTCCACGGCAAACACGGTAAGTCCGAGCGCACCCAGTGGCACCAAGCCGATCTCCACGCGCCGCCCCGACAGGCGCTCGCACAGCAACGACCCGACCCCGATGCCAAGTGAGAACAGGGTCAATACCAGCGGCGCCACTTCTTCGTTGCCACCGAGAAACTCGCGCGTGTAATTGGGTATCTGGGCGAGAAACGTGGCGCCAAAGAACCAGAACCAACTGACCCCGAGCACCGCATACAGCACCGCCCGGTTGCCACGCAGGCAGGCCAGGGTGCGCAGCGTCTGGGTGAATGGGTTGAGGTTGATGCGCAGATCCGGCGCGCTGGCCGCAATCGCCGGGATCGCCCGGCTCATGGCATAACCGGCGAGCGCAATCGCGATCACGGTGGCCGCCACCAACACCGTGCCGCTGACAAACAGCGCCATCAGCGCACCGCCGGCCAGCGTACCGAGCAAGATGGCCAAAAACGTTCCGGCTTCGACTAGCGCATTGCCACCCAGCAATTCGCCGGGCTTGAGCAATTGCGGCAACACCGAGTATTTCACTGGGCCAAACAAGGTGCTTTGCAGACCCATCAGGAACAGCACACCGAGCAGGAACGGCAGAGAGTTGAGCCAGAAGCCAACGGCTGCCAGCAGCATGATGAACACTTCGAGCAATTTGATCTTGCGGATCAAGCCCGATTTTTCGTTCTTTTCCGCCCATTGCCCGGCGCTGGCAGAGAACAGGAAAAATGGCAGGATGAACAGGCCGGCCGCCAGATTCGACCAGAAGTTGATGTCATCGCTGCTCAGCCCGGCTACCTTGAAGGCAATCAGGATCACCAGTGCATTCTTGAACACGTTGTCGTTGAACGCACCCAGCGCCTGGGTGAGGAAAAACGGCAAAAAGCGGCGCTGCGAAAGTAGGGAAAACTGGTTGTCGGCCATCGACCACACTCCATCATCAGTCGGCCCGCGCAGTGTAACGGGTCAATGATCGCTGGCGGCAGCGAAGCAGCCGACCGAGCAAAGCAAAGGCTTCGCGCGCAAGGCGCGCTTGCACACAAGCTGATCAGCATGCAGCCCGGGCAGAGGCCGCAGGCCGTACCCCGGGGCTGGATCGGGTTCCTGAGCACTCCCGGGCACCGCATCAGTGCACTACACTGGCGCCCACACGCACACCTTCCTGGGGAAACCGATGAACCCGTATATCGCTCTGATCACACTATTTGCCGTGGTGCTGATGATCGTCACCGCCATGCTGGTCGGCCGGGCGCGCGGCAAATACGACATCAAGGCGCCAGCCACCACCGGCCACCCCAGTTTCGAACGCGCCTACCGGGTGCAGGCCAATACGCTGGAATCGGCGGTGGCATTTTTACCGGCGTTATGGGTTGCCGGCAGCTACAGTTCCAGCAAAATTGCCGCTGCGCTCGGCGTAGCCTGGCTGCTGGGCCGGGTGCTGTACATCACCGGCTACCTGAAGGCGGCGGAAAAACGCGGTCTGGGTTTCATCATTTCGTTTGTTGCGCTGCTCGGGCTGCTCGGCTTCGGCGCGTGGGGCATCGCGGTTGCGTTGGTCGTCTGAGTGTCCGCCTCAGCAAAACGCTACGATCGCGATTATTTCGATCGCTGGTATCGCAAGCGCACGATCCAGGCCCCCGGCGTGCTGGCACGCAAGGCCGCGCTGGCGGTTGCAGCCGCCGAGTACGCCCTCGACCGGCCGCTGCGCAGCGTGATCGATGTCGGCTGCGGCGAAGGCCGCTGGCGCGCGGCGCTGCACGCGATTCGTCCTGGCATCGAATACCTCGGCATCGACAGCAGTGATTACGCGGTGCGCCGCTACGGGCGCAGCCGCAACCTTCGGCTGGCGCGGTTCGGCCAGCTCGACTGCCTGCGCTTCGGCCCCTCCGCAGACCTGCTGGTATGCTCGGACGTGCTGCACTACCTGCCTGGCGCCGAACTCAAACGCGGCTTGCGTGGCTTTGCCGAAATGTGCCACGGCGTCGCCTTCATCGAGGCATTCTGCCGTGGCGACGCCATCGAAGGCGATCTCGATGGCTATATCGCCCGCCCAGCCAGCTTCTACCGCCGTGCGCTGAGTGCTGCCGGCTTCCACGCTGCCGGCGCGCCAATGTGGCTGGCACCCGCGGTTGCCGCCGAGGCGATGGCGCTGGAGCGGGCCTGAACATCGGCCCGCACACCTTCTTCGCAACGCTGCGTTCAATCGTACTGCGCCACTTTCACCAGCAGGTGCTTGGCCAGCTTGCCGTGCAGGCGGCCGACGCCACGTACCAGATGCAGCATGCTGAACAGCAATGCCACGCCAGCAGTGACGATCAATGGCGCCAGCCACAGCGACGGGGTGAACTCGACATCACCGCCCAGATGAATCCAGCCGGCTCCGCCCAACAACTGCATCATCGGCGCGGCAATCAGGGCCAGCGCCACACTGAAGCCTGTGACCGTCAGCGTGAAATAAACGATGCCCAGCGGCAGCATCAGCAACATGTACAGACAGGTCGACCAGGTGCGCGGATCGGAAAACATGCCGCCGATGCGCCTGAGCACCGGCTGCCCGCGCGTGGAATACAACGGCCGCCGCGGCATCCGCTCGCCGAGCATCGTTTCCACGATGCGCCCCTCCACCAGCGACAACAGGCGGGTGGAAGCAAAGAACAGCACGATGAACGGAATGCCGATGATCAGCACCAGCAACCCAATCGACAAGCTCCAGCCGGTTACCGTCCAGGTGAAGTAAAAAATGCCGGTGGCCAGCGATAACAACATGTAAAACAGCGCTGCGTAGGTACGCGGATCGGCGGCGACCGCGAAGAACTGACCGAGCGATGAGCGCCGCTGCTGCGGCGGCGGCGGTTTCAGCGCACGTGCGACTTTGACCTCGGTCTGACGGTAGATTTCTGCCACTTCCTCCGGCGCGCCATAGCTGCCAGCGACTTCGGCGATCACTGCGGCCGGGTCGCGCCCCGGCTGCGCAGCCAGTTCGCTGCGCAGATATTCCTCGGCGTCGTACAGCGCATCCTGCACCAGCGCCGGATCGGAATCGGCCAATGCTGCACGCAGTTGCGACAAATAGCTCTCGATGCTGGCGGCGGGTGTTTTGGCGTTCATCGCAAAATCCTTGGTATCGGAATCGTTGGGGTTCAGGGGTTCGCGTCGGCAAGCACGGCATCGACCACATCGCGGGTGGCAACCCATATCTGCCGCCATTGCGCCAGCACATCGCGACCCGCCACGGTGATGCGGTAGTAACGCCGCGGCGGCCCTGCCGCCGAGGGTTCCACGTAGCTATTCAGCAAACCCGCTTCGGCCAGATTGCGCAGCACCGGATACAACGCACTGAGCTTGCCGCCCAGCGCGCCACCGCCGGCCTCAAGACGCTTCGCGATCTGATAGCCGTACAGCGGCTCCGCTGCCTGTGCCAGCACCGCCAGCAGCACCAACGCCACGGTGCCGGTGGCGAGTTCCTTGTGGAACTTGCGGATCGCGTTGTCGTGCGCTTCGGTCATGCTCTCGACTCGTCGGTGACTGCGCTGCGGCGACAGCAGGTGGTTCCCGCCGCACCCAGCCTGGATTGCGGCCCATACTATTATTTATCTCGCTATAGTCAACTGAACTAATGGCATGGTCGGCAGGCGGCCAGTGGCATAGCATCGCGTCATGACAACTTCCAGCGGGCGACCCTATGCCGGCCTCGACCCACAGCGAGTGATACAGGCCATTGAATCGCTGGGCCTGCACTGCGATGGCCGGGTGCTGGCGCTGAACAGCTACGAAAACCGGGTATTCCGGGTCGGCATCGAGGACGCCGCGCCGCGCGTGGTCAAGTTCTACCGCCCGGCGCGCTGGAGCGATGCGGCGATCATCGAGGAGCACGCCTTTACCGCCGAGCTGGCCGAAAACGGGGTTTCGGTGGTGCCGCCCGAAGCACTACACGGGCAGACCCTGCACCACGATCGCGACCTGCGCTTCGCGCTGTTCGCGTTGCACGGCGGGCACGCGCCGGAACTGGGTCGCGCCGATACCCTGCGCACCCTCGGCCTGAGCCTTGGCCGGATGCACGCACTCGGCGCACGCACGCCATTCGTGCATCGCCCGGCGCTGAGCATCGAGCGCTTTGGCGAGGAACCGGTGGACACCCTGCTCGACGGTGACTGGCTGCCGCCCGAGCTGGAAGCCAATTTCGAGATTCTGGCCGAAGCCGTGCTCGATCAGGTGCAATCGGCTTTCGAGCGCGTCGAACCCGTCGCCACGATTCGCCTGCACGGCGATTGCCATCCCGGCAATATCCTGTGGCGCGGCGAACAGGCGCATTTCGTCGATCTCGATGACTGCATGAACGGCCCGGCGGTGCAGGACCTGTGGATGCTGCTGTCGGGATCGAGCGATGAACAAAGCCAGCAACTGCGCTGGCTGTTGGATGGCTATGAGGTGTTTGCGCCGTTCAACAGCCGCGAACTGGGCTTGATCGAAGCCCTGCGCAGCCTGCGCCTGCTGCATTTCAACGCGTGGATCGCACGCCGCTGGCACGACCCGGCATTTCCGGCGGCCTTCCCGTGGTTCGCCGAACCGCGGCATTGGGAACAGGTGATCGGCCAGCTTCAGGAACAACTGGCGCTGTTGCAGGAGCCGACGTTTTTGCGGGTTTGACTGGTGATGCCCGGGCTCGGGAGAGCGTAAAGCGCTTGGTCCGCAAAGGACGCAAAAAGCGCAAAGGAAAGTGCCAAGAACATCAAAATCTGGATGTCGGCTCCAGCACTTCGGGCTTTGAGCCGGCCTACAAGACCGCGATGCCGTAGCGCCATGACGTGGTGGGATGGCACGGAAAAGCTGCGCCGTAGCGCATGGATGCGCGGGCCAAGTGCGACAACGCGCCGTAAAGCACGCCGAGCATCGCAGCCGAATGCGGGAGCAAGGCACCCTTGTTTGACCGAGCGAGCCGCGTAGCGGCGAAGTGAAGGCGCAGCGAGCGGCGTCGCGCAGCGACCGAACACAAGGATGTGCGAGTTGGTGCCGGCCCGCATTCGGCGAGAAGCGCAGGAAATCGGTGCGTCAGTAGCCGCACCGACGTGCGACCCGGGGCAAGGCGTTTTCGGCCCTCTCTGCCGTGGAAAGTGCCTCGCCGGCCGCAGGCCAGTGAAAGCTTTTGCTTCGATTCAATACACACACCTCGGCGCAACACACAGCCCCTTCAGAGTCTCTCATGGGTGGGCAGCGATTGCTTCGCCATTTTTGCGCGATTGGCGTCCCCTGCGGACTGTTTTTGCACCCGCAATCAGTCCACGCGAAACACCTGCTCCGGCCACGGTTCGATGCTGCCATCGCGGCCATGCACAATCAGCCCCAGCCAATGCCGGCCAGGCGTCAGCGTGCTGCTGTCGAATGTCGCGCCAAAGCCGACATCCGGGTGCGCGTGGTCGTTGGAAATTTGCCAATAGGCGGCGACATGCGGCGCCGGCAAACCATAACGCGCCTGTGCAACCGCCACACCATCGACGCTGATGTCGATGCGTGCGACGCCGGCGCCATCCTTGAATGCCCAGCCACGCACCGCGACTTCGCCGGCAACGCGGCTCCCAGCCTGCGGCTGATCGATCCAGGCCACTGCCGGCAACACGCACGCACTGGAATCCGCTGCACGCAACAGGCGATACAGCAAGAACCGCTTGCGGCCGTGGTCGACGTTGAGCACTGCGGGCACCGGCAGCGGCCCATGCCGTTCACAGGCTCGCGCGTAGGCGCGCAGGCGATCCTTGAGCGCCACGGCAGAATCTTCCACCACCAACAGGGCCGGTGGTGGCAGTGGCCCCGGCGGCGGCACCCTGCCCCACAACGCCAGTTGCGCGGCGCGGCCATGCTTGTGGTTGAGTGGGTGATCGAGCACTGCCACCGGCTTGCCGTCGAGCGCGAACCCCAATTGCGCAGCGAGCATGAAATTGTCGGCGATCACACGCGTTTCGCGCGGCATGCTGTCCAGCGCCTCGCGGGTGTGCGTGGCCACCTGCGACCAACCGGCAAAGTTGTCCGGATAGGCGCCGGTTGAGGCCATTTGACTGCGCAGCGCCGGCACGCTGATCGCCGCCAGGTAACCGAGCGAGAGCACGGTACCGAGCGCCAGCAACACCCAGGTGGCACGCCGCCAAAGCGACCGCCAATCGGCCAGCACCAGCGGCACCAGCGCGAGCAGCGGCAGGTAGGCCGGCAATGGCCAGTGAAAGCTGACCCGCTGCCGATCGGCAAAGAATCCGAGGACGAAATACGCGGCCAGCAGCAACAGCGAAGCGATCAGCACGAAGCCATGCCGCGCATCGCGCTGAGCGCGCCAGCCGCACCAGCCACGCCGCACCGCCAGCGCCATCGCCACCGCCAGCAACGGCGTCAGCAACAGCAACTGGATCGGCACGAACAGCGCGCCATCGCCGTGAAACTGCCACGGGTGGCGCTCCTGCAACTGGAAGGCCAGGCCAGCGCCGTGATGGCGCAGATTCCACAGCAATAATGGAAGCCAGGCCAGTGCGCCCATCGCTGTGGCCAGCCACAGCGCCGGCCGGCGCAGCAACGCGCGCCCGCCGCTGGTGGCGAGCAAGGCGATGCTGGCCGCGAGCAGCGGCAAGGCAAAACGATAGTGGCTGAATCCGCCAAGCACGAGGCCAAGCGTCAGACGCAGCACGGCCGCTGCGGAAAACCGTGTCAACAACGCCAGCACCGCTTCCACGCACAGCAAAATCGCCAGCGTCAGCGGCACATCAGGCAGCGCCATCACCCCCAGGCCAGCCAGCGCTGGCAACAATACCGCCAGCGAACCGGCCTGCCACGCGTGGGCACCGCGTGCGCCCAGATGGCGGGCAATGGCGATCACCAGCCACGGCATCAGTGCCGCCAGCAGGCCGAACGGCAGCCGCAGCGCCCACGCCTGATTGCCGCCCAGTTCAACCCCGAGCCGCGCCAGTGCTGCCGTCGCGGCGGGAAGGTCGGAATACGCCCAGGCCAGATGCTGGCCTTCCAACCAGTAAAATGCCTCGTCGCCAAACACCGGCAGGCGCACACTCAGCAGCAAGCGCGCAACCACCAGCACACCCCAAAGCACCAAGAACTTCACGCGGGCATGGCGGTCAGCCATGGCACAGTGCAAGCCACGGGCTACACTGGCGCGGTCATTCATTGAGGTCAGGCGATGGTCGATCACAGCACACTCAGACAACAGCAGGCCGCCCATTCTACGGTGGCGCCTGCACGCGTGGCGCTCGATGCGGCAATCGCGCAGGTCAACGCCACCGTGCTGGGCAAGCACCACGAAATCAGCCTGGCCTTTGTCTGTCTGCTGGCCGAAGGCCATCTGTTGATCGAGGATCTGCCTGGGCTGGGCAAAACCACGCTGGCACGGGCCATGGCCGCCAGCCTCGGTCTGGATTTCCACCGCCTGCAATTCACCTCCGATCTGTTGCCCTCGGATATCCTCGGCGTCAGCGTGTTCGACCAATCGCAGCAGCGCTTCGCGTTCCATCCCGGCCCGATATTCACGCAATTGCTGCTGGCCGACGAAATCAATCGCGCGCCGCCGCGCACGCAGAGCGCGCTGCTGGAAGCGATGGCCGAACACCAGATCACCGTCGATGGCGTGTGTCATCGCCTGCAGCAACCGTTCTTCGTGATCGCCACCCAGAACCCGGTCGATCTGGTCGGCACCTTTCCCCTGCCCGACTCACAATTGGACCGCTTTTTGCTGCGCATCCAATTGGGTTACCCGGACGCCACTGCCGAACGCGCCATGCTGATTGGCGAAGACCGCCGCCATCTGATCGAACAGGCGCAGCCGTTGCTCGATGCCGAGCAGTTGCTCGCCCTGCGCCGTGCGGTCAGCGGCATCCATGCCAGCACGGCCCTGATCGACTACATTCAGGCGTTGCTGGCGCACAGCCGCCGCTACCCCGGCGTGCGCGTCGGATTGTCGCCGCGTGCCGGCCTGGCCCTGCTGCGCGCCGCCAAGGCGCATGCACTGCTGTGCGGCCGCGAACACGTGCTGCCCGAGGATGTGCAGCGTGTTTTCGTCGAAGTCAGCGCCCACCGTCTGGCCACCGAGGGCCACAGCGGCGAACACACCGCGCTGGCCAGCGCGATGCTGGCCGATGTCGCCGTGGATTGATGCATGGCGAACCCCTGGCGCCAGCGTTTTCTGGGTTGGGCACGGCCACGCGCACCGGAGGCGCTGCCGGCGCACATCGATCGTCACCGCGTGTACGTGCTGCCTACGCCTTTTGGTGGGTTCATCGGTGCGCTGCTGGCGACCATGCTGCTGGGCGCGCTGAACTACAACAACAACCCGGCGCTGCTGCTCGGATTCCTGCTTGCCGCCGCAGTCCACAACAGCTTCGTGCGTGCGCATCTTAACCTCAGCGGCCTGCGCCTGCTGGCGCTGCAAGCCGAGCCGGTTGCCGCCGGCACGGCGCTGCACCTGCACTGTCTGGTGCAGGGTGATGGCCGCCGCGATCGCCCGGCGCTGCTGCTCGACTGCGATCACATCGCGGCCGGCGCAGCACTGCACGGCGCCGACGCGCAACGGGTTGCGGTGCAATGGACACCGGCGCATCGCGGCTGGCAACAACCGCCGCGCATCCGCGTGCAGACGCGTTTCCCGCTCGGTTTGGCAGTGGCCTGGTGCTACTTCTGGCCGCGTGCGCAGGTGCTGGTGTACCCGCGTGCCGAACGCAACCCACCACCACTGCCCAGCGCTGTCGGGCTGGGCAGCGCGCAGGCGCAACATGGCCGCGGCGACGAGTTGCACCACCTGCGCGATTATCGCAACGGCGATCCGCTGCGCGATGTTGCCTGGAAGTCGTCGGCACGTGCCGGCCAGTTGCTGGTGCGCGAATACGAGCAGCCGATAGCCAACGAGATGAGCCTGATCTGGCCGGCGACGCACGGGCTGGCGCATGAGGCGCGCATCAGCCGGCTGGCGGCCTGGGTGGACATGGCCGAGCAGCAGCAGCGCCATTATTGTCTGCAACTGCCGCAGCGGCAGATCGCGGCGGGGCGTGGCCCGGCGCATCGCCACGCCTGCCTGCGCGCCTTGGCGGAGCTGGGTAATGCGTGATCAGCGCCTGCCCGGAAACATCCGTACCGCCTGCCTGCTGGCCGCGGCGCTGGCGGCATTGCCGTTGCTGCGCCTCACCCCGCTGTGGCTGGCGGCGCTGCTGCTTGCCACTGGGGTGATTGCGGCGCTGAGCAGCCGCGAGCGGCCGTGGCCGCTGCTACTTCGCCTGCTGCTGACCATCGCCCTGAGCGCGCTGGTGGTGATCGCCAGTGATTTCCGTTTCGGCCGCGATACCGCCTGCGCGCTGTTGTTGGCGATGCTGGCGCTGAAAGTCGCCGAGGTACGCGGCCTGCGTGATGCCCGCAGCCTGGCCGGTTTTGCGCTGTTCGCCACGTTCGCGGCGTTTTTGCAGGATCAGGGGCCGATCACGCTGCTGTTGGCGCTGCCGGCGCTGGCGTTCACTCTGGATGCGTTCGCGCAATTGGCCGCCGCGCAAGCCGGCGATGGCACCGCCATCGCCTGGCAATCGCGCTTGCGCAGTGCCGGCGGGCGGCTGGCATTGGCGGTGCCGCTGGCGCTGGCCGGGTTCTGGTTGTTTCCCCGCATGGGCACGCCAATTTGGGGCGTGCCGGAAAATGCCGTATCCAAAACCGGCATCAGCGGCCGCATGTCGCCCGGCGACTGGCTGGATGTGCTGAGCGACGACAGCCCGGCGTTTCGGGTGCGTTTCGATGGCCCGGAACCACCACGCCGCCACCTGTATTGGCGCGGGCCGGTGCTGTGGAACTTCGATGGCCGTGCCTGGCTACCCGAGCAGCGCATGCGCAGTGCCAAACCGGCACAGCTGATTGCCGGCGAACAGCGCTACCAGTATGAATTGACCCTGGAGCCGACCGAAAAACGGTATTTGTTTGCTCTGGACTGGCCGTTGCAAACACCACAAAACGGCCATTTGGCGGCCGACCTCAGCCCGTATGCCGATGCGCCGCTGCGCGCGCTGAGCCGCTATACGATGCGTGCATCCAGCGATGCATTGATTGAGCCGCAATTGCCTGCGGCGCATCGCCAACTGGCGCTGGATCTGCCGCCAGGCTTCAACCCGCGCACGCGGGTATTGGCCACGCAATGGCGGCGCGAGGGCGCCACCGATGGCGAGATGATCCAGCGTGCGCTGGCCTGGATCAATACGGATTTCAGCTACAACCTGGCCGCGCCACCGCTGGGCCGCCACAGCGTCGATGAGTTTCTGTACGAAACACGAACCGGATTTTGCGAGCATTTCAGTTCATCGTTCGTGTTCCTGATGCGGGCCGGTGGCGTGCCGGCCCGCGTCGTCACCGGCTATGTCGGTGGCTACCGCAATCCGGTCGGCGCGTATTGGGTGATCCAGCAATCCGACGCTCATGCCTGGGCCGAGGTGTGGCTGCCGCAACGCGGTTGGGTGCGCGTTGATCCCACCGCAGCGGTCGCCCCGGAACGGGTGTTCGAGCGCTACCAACGCGATTCGGGCATCGGTTCGTTTGGCGGCGCACTGGCGCCAATGCTGAATGTATCGGACTGGCTGCGGCGCGGCTGGAATGACCTGGTGCTGAGCTACGATGTCGCGCGCCAACAATTGCTGCTGCAAGCGATGGGTGTCAAGCCCGAGCAGAGCTGGCAGGGCATTGCCGTTTTCGTGGTGGTCGCGCTGCTGATGCTGGCGCTGACCCTGCTGTGGCTTGCGCGCCGGCAAACCCAGCCGCTTGCGCCGGTGCTGCGCGCCTGGCGCCGCTTGGTACGCCGCTTTGAACGCGCCGGCCTCGCCCGCGCCCGCCACGAATCCGCACGGCGTTACGGCGAACGCATTGCCCGCCAATGGCCCGGTATCGCCAGCCAAATCCGCTCGCTCAGCCAGCGTTTCACCAACTGGCGCTATGCTCAAGCCACGTTGGCGCCAGAGCAGTCTGACGCTCTGACGCGCGACCTCAACCGCATGCGACCGCCGCACCGTGCCTCTTCCCAATCAGGAGACGTGTCATGATCCGCTCCATTATGGCTACCGCTGTTTTGTTGTCGCTGGCGGCTTGCGCCAGTGGCCCCGGCCCACTGCGCGGCAGTTTCAGCCAGGTCACCCCGCGCGCGGCCAGCGAGGGCCAAGGCACGGGCGACACCGTGCGCTGGGGCGGCATCATTGCCGCCACCGAGCCGTTGAGCGACAGCACCTGTTTCCAGGTCGTCGGCAAACCGTTGGGCCGCTCCGCCCGCCCCACGGAAGACGATCAGACTGACGGCCGCTTTCTCGCCTGTCGCGAAGGCTTCTACGACCCGAAGATTTTTGCCGAAGGACGCGAGATTACCGTGGTTGGCCGCATTGAGGGTGTCGAGACCCGCAAAGTCGGCGAGTACGACTACCGCCACCCGCGCGTTGCCGCCGACGTGATCTACCTGTGGCCGGTGGAGCGCAACGACAACCGCGCCATACCGTATGGCTTTGGCTACGGATTTGGTTACGGCTACAGCCGTTATCGCTATTACTGAGCGCCGCTGAGCAACGCATTCATGGATTGCATGGTGGGGAGGGGACTGCCGGCGAGCCAGTCTCTTTCGTTTCAATGCCGATCTTTTGCTGCTTGACAATGCCGGAGTGCCAACCGGAAGCAACCCTGCTGCGTACATGCGCAATGGGATGAAGAAGCCAAGGTATGGGTCGCGGCCAGCGACGACGTCTCCGGTTTGGCAACCGAAGCGGCGGCCGCCGAGAAACTGGTTCAAAAGCTCAATATCCGCATTCCCGAGCTGCTTGAAATAAGTGGCCAAATCCACTCGCATCGCATTGCGTTTGAACGCCTGACGCGGCGATTTGAAATCGCCGCGTGATGGACCGATTCACCCCCACACTCAACCGATGGCTGCGCGCCGCCGGCGGTGTGTTGGTGCGTGCCGGACAGGGCGATCACGAAATCGGGCTTAGCCCGATTACCAAAGTCCAACCGTGCTGGCAGCCTGTCGGGCTTGACCGATCGTAGCGAGGGAAAGCCGGTTGGAGGCAGATTTTTTGCGCTTTTGCGGCGAATGGCAGGGCCCTTTAACGAGAAACAGCGGAACATTTGACCAATCTCGGCTTTTCCGCAGTAGATCAGCGTCAAGTCCGACAGGCTGCCAGACATCACGATCATGTCGCGATGCACGGCAAATGCCGTACTGAAACGAGCACGATTGCCGAAGCGCTTCTGAACCTGTCCCCGTGCGCGGCGGGGTAGCCGGTTTGGCTACCCCGCCGCACTGAACCTGCCTGCCTCAATCGATTTTCTGCACCACCGCACCCATTGCGGCGCTGGCGATCATGGTCAGCACCAGGCCTTCCACCGCCCACACTTCCCAGATGAATGCCGGCACATCGAACACGCCGTACAGGCCGCCGTACAGGCCGAAATACAGCAAGCCGATGGCGAAACCGAACACCAGCCCACGTCGCCAACCCGGGCCGCTCAATGCCGAGTGGAACAGGCTGTAGACGCCAGCGGTAATGAAGCTGCTGATCAAGCCGGTGGTGATCCACAGCGGCATCAATGCGCCCATGTCCGGTGGCTCGCTGCGCAGTTCCGGCCGCCAGAACATGGCCGTGGTCTTGTAGACCTCTACCAGCATCCCGTCGTGGGTGATCATGGCCGACGCCATGCTGGCGATGAACATCACCACGTAATAAACCAGTCCCCCAACCAGTATCGTGTTGAGTTTCATGAGCACGTTCTCCCCGTGCATGCGCCCTGTTGGCGCCGGCCGAGTCTACGGGATCACCGCCGGTTGCACATGCTGCGAACGCATATGACCTCCGGCACGCCTGCCTTCACGCGGAGATTGCCGTATGCTCACGCGGTCAACGGCATCGGACCGACATTCATGAAAAACGCGGCGTGGAGATGGTCAGGGATGGCGCTTGCGGCGCTGACCGTGCTGGCAACAACGGGCGCAGCCTCGGCGCAAGGCACCTTGCTGTTGCGCCAGCCGGCGCTGTCGAGCGAGCATCTGGCGTTCGTCTACGCGGGCGATCTGTGGATCGCAAATCGTGACGGCAGCGCGCCACGGCGGCTGACCAGCCACGCCGCCGAGGAAAACACCCCGATCTTCTCGCCCGATGGCAAGCGGATCGCCTACGCCGCGAATTACGATGACAACACCGACGTCTACGTCATCGACATTGCCGGTGGCCAGCCGCAGCGCCTGACCTGGCATCCCGCCGCGGATGTGCCGCTGGGCTGGACGCCCGACGCCAGCGCGGTGGCACTGGTGTCGAACCGCGAAACCGATCAGGGCCGCTCCGGCCAGCTCTACCACGCCAGCGTGAGCGGCGGGCTGCCGCACAAGCAGATGGACGCACGGATCTATCGCGGCGCTTACGACGGCGATGGCCAGCGTCTGGCCTATATCGCGTTCGGCGCTGGCTACAACGGCCTGTTCGGCGGCAGCGCCGGCTGGCGCGGCTATCGCGGCGGCACCACGCCATCGATCCGGATCCTCGATCGGCGCAACAACACGGTGACCGCGATCCCCGGTGAACGGGTCACCGATTTCAATCCGTTCTGGCTCGATGGACAGGTCTATTTCCTGTCCGATCGCGAGGACAACACCTTCAATCTGTATCGCTACGATCCGGCCAGCACCGCGATCACCCGGCTCAGCCATGAAACGCAATGGGACATCCACAGCGCGTCGGGGCACGATGGCACGGTGGTATACGAAGCCGGCGGCGCGCTCAAGCAATTGCATCTGGGCAGTGGCGAAAACCGCGCGCTGCCGGTGCAGATCGCGCCCGACTTGCCGCAGCTACAGCCGGCATGGAAATCGCTGGCCACCAACATCGAAACCATCGGCCTCTCGCCCAGCGGCAAACGCGCCCTGATCACCGCGCGCGGCGAGGTATTCAGCTTGCCCGCAAAAGACGGCTCGCCACGCAACCTCAGCGCCAGCGATGGGCAGCGCGAGTACAGCGCCCTGTGGTCGGCGGACGGCAACCAGATCGCCTGGATCGTCGATGGCCGCGCAGGGCAAACCCTGGTGCTGGCCGATCAATACGGCAAGCCGGCGGCACGGCGCTATCCGCTGGGGCCACACTTCTACACGCTGCTGGCTTGGCATACGGAAAAGAAGCGGATCGCGTTCAGTGACAACCATCTCGGCTTGCACAGCATCGATCTGGGCAGCGGCGTAATCACCGACATCGCCAGCGCCGCGCGCCGCGACAACGTCGAAGCGGCCTTCTCGCCGGATGGCCAATGGCTGGCTTACACCCACGAATTGCCCAACTTCAACCGCGATTTGCTGTTGCATGCGTTCGCCAGCGGTAAATCGCAGCGCGTCAGCGATGGCATGGCCGACGTCGCCGCGCCCACCTTCAGCCGCGACGGCAAGGTGTTGTACTTTGCCGCGTCCACCAATTCCGGGCCGATCCAGGTGGGCTTGAACATGAGCAGCCAGGAGCGGCCCTACCGTGCCGCGATTTATGCCGCGGTGCTCACCGCCGATGGCCGCTCGCCGCTGGCGCCGCGCAGCGGCGATGAGAATGCTGGCGACGAAAAGGACGACACCAACAACACCAAGGACGACGGCAAAGCCGACGACAAGAAGCCAGCGCCGGTAACCATCGCCCTTGCTGGCATCGCCGCGCGCATCGTCAGCCTGCCCGTGCCGGAAGGGAATTACAGCCTGTTGCAGATCGGCCATGACAACAACCTGTATTTCCTGGAGCAGCCGCAACCCGGTGCCACCGTGGCGCCGCCCGACACTGCGCCAGAGCAAGGCAGCCAGTTGCGCCGCTTCGAGTTCAAGACCGGCGAACTGACGACGGTGCTCAAAGACCTCGGCGATTTCCGGATCAGCGCCGACGGCAAGAAGGTCATCGTGCGCCTGCCTGCCGACACGCTGGCGATCGCCGAACTGGGCAAGGACAAGGAACTCAAGCCCGAACCGGTGGACCTCGGCGGCCTGCGCCTGCGCATCGATCCGCGCGTTGAATGGGCGCAGATTTTCGACGATGTGTGGCGCATGGAAAAGGAATACTTCTACGCCGACAACCTGCACGGCCTGGACTGGGATGCGGTATATGCGCGTTACCGGCCGCTGCTGGCGCATGTCGGCCGCCGCGAAGACCTCAATCAACTGCTGGTGGAGATGATCGCCGAGCTGCAAGTCGGCCATAACCGGGTCGGCGGTGGCGACGTGTACAAGGGCAACGGCGCCAAGGTTGGCCTGCTCGGTGCCAACTTCAGCATCGAGCATGGGCGCTATCGCATCGGCCGCGTTTATGACGGTGAGCGCTGGAATCCGTTCCTGCGCGGGCCGCTGGCGACGCCCGGCAATGCCGCAAAGGACGGCGAATACCTGCTCGCCATTGCCGGCCAGCCGCTGCGTGCCAGCGACAACCTGTTCGCACGCTTGCAAAACACCATCGGCCAGCAAATCAGCCTGCGTGTTGGGCCGTATGCCGATGGCCGCAATGCCCGCGACATCGTGGTGCGACCGATTGCCTCGGAAGCCGAACTGCGGTTGTGGAGCTGGGTCGAGCGCAACCGGGCATGGGTCGATCAGGCCAGCGGTGGCAAGGTCGGCTACATCTACCTGCCCAACACCGCCGGCGCCGGCTACACCTTCTTCAATCGCATGTTCTTCAACCAGATCGACAAACAGGCGCTGATCATCGACGAGCGCGGCAATGGCGGCGGCCAGGCCGCCAACTACATCGTCGAAATGCTCAGCCGCCGGCATTTGTCGGGCTGGAAGGATCGCGACGGCCTGCCCTACAACACCCCGGCTGGCGCCGTGCATGGCCCCAAGCTGATGCTGATCGACCAGGACGCCGGCTCGGGCGGCGATTACCTGCCGTATGCGTTCCGCGAACTGGGCATCGGCCCGCTGCTCGGCAAGCGTACCTGGGGCGGCCTGATCGGCATCTACAGCAATCCGGCGCTGATCGACGGCGGTACGCTAAGCGTGCCGTTCTTCCGCTTTTATGACGGCAAGGGCCAGTGGCGCGTGGAGAATGAAGGCGTCGCCCCGGACATCGATGTCGAACTCGATCCACTGGCCAGCAACGCCGGCCGCGACAGCCAGCTCGAACGTGCCAGCGCGGAAATCCTGAAGCTGCTGGCAGCTTGGCAGGACGATGTGCCGCGCCAGCCGCCACCGCTGCCGATGCAGTTGGGGCATTGAGCCGACGCGCGAGTAGCCCGGGTTAGCGCGTAGTGCGCAACCCGGGGCCGGGTTGCGGCGAAGAACGCACCGGGGCAATCGCGGCATTGCCGCCCACCCCACGAAAAAGCCCCGGCATGGCCGGGGCTTTCTGGTTTCAGCGGCCCTGCATGACGCAGGCCGATGCTTATTTCTGGTAACGCTTGCGGAAGCGATCGACACGGCCGCTGGTGTCGAGCATCTTCTGCTTGCCGGTGTAGAACGGGTGCGAGTGCGACGAGACCTCGACCTTGATCAGCGGGTACTCGTTGCCGTCTTCCCACGTGATCGTGTTCTTGCTCGACAAGGTGGAGCGGGTAAGGAAAGCGAAATCGCAGGATACGTCCTGGAACACCACTTCTTTGTACTGCGGATGGATATCGGGTTTCATTCTGGCGGGTCCGGCACAACGGTCAAGTCGGGCATTGTAACGGTTTCGAGCGGGCGAGAGCAAGTTTTACAGCGTCTCAAGGGTGCCGGCCGGGGCGATTGCCCGCACCGAGTGACCCGCCATTCACACGGTTTCGCGCTCCAGCCGCTGCGCCCAATCCACGATGCGCGCCTTGATCTGGTCGCGCGCGACACGAAAGCGCGCCATCACTTCCTCGGCTGACAAGGCCGCATCGTCGCTGGCCGGATCGGCGATCGGCCAATGCAGACGCTGTACCTTGCCTGCCATGACCGGACAGACTTCCTCGGCGCACAGGGTCACCACCGCATCGACGCTGGTCGGGTCGATGCTGTCCACCGATTTGGCGCTGTGACCACGGATGTCGATGCCGATCTCGGCCATCACCGCGATCGCATACGGGTTCACCTGGCTCGGCTGGGAACCGGCGCTGCGCACGCTGGCGCGCGCGCCGAGCAGACTCCGGGCCAAGCCTTCGGCCATCTGGCTGCGTGCGGAGTTGGCGACACACAAAAACAGGATTCGGATCAAGGGGAAACCACATGCGATTTTTCGACACGAACAGGCACACCCACCGGGCAACACTGGGCGTCGGCCACCACGCCAGCACGACGCTCGTACCAGCCGCGGCTGCGGTTGACCACCGCCACCGCGCCGAGCATCACCGGCACTTCGATCAGCACACCCACCACCGTGGCCAATGCCGCGCCGGACTGGAACCCGAACAGCACGATGGCGGTGGCAACGGCCAGCTCGAAAAAGTTGGACGCGCCAATCAGCGCCGACGGGCCGGCGACGCAGTGCGGCGAGCCCACCGCGCGGTTGAGCAGATAGGCCAAGCCCGAATTGAAGAATACCTGGATCAGGATCGGCACCGCGATCAGTGCGATCACCAGCGGCTGCGCGATGATCTGTTCACCCTGAAAGCCGAACAGCAGCACCAGCGTTGCCAGCAGTGCCAGCAGCGAAACCGGCTGCATGCGGTTCAACACCTGTTGCAGACGAAGGTGGCCGTGTCGGTGACGCAGCAGCCAGGTGCGCCACAAACTGGCCACGATCAGCGGCGCGACGATGTACAGCAGCACCGACAGGAACAGCGTCGCCCACGGCACGCTGATCGACGACAACCCCAGTAGCAGACCAACCACCGGCGCGAACGCAACGATCATGATCAGGTCGTTGAGCGCAACCTGGGACAGGGTGAAGTGCGGCTCGCCATGGGTGAGATGGCTCCACACGAACACCATGGCGGTGCATGGCGCGGCAGCGAGGATGATCAGGCCGGCAATGTAGGAATCGATCTGTTCGGCGGGCAGGTACGGCCGAAACAGATAGCCGATGAACAACCAGCCCAGCAGCGCCATCGAAAACGGCTTCACGCCCCAGTTGACGAACAGCGTCACCAGCACCCCGCGCCAATGCCGGCGCACGCCCTTGATCTCCTTGAGCTCGATCTTGAGCAGCATCGGTATGATCATCAGCCAGATCAGAATGGCGACCGGCAGGTTGACATGCGCCACTTCGATGCCGCCGACGGCGTGAAACACACCGGGGAATACCTGCCCGAGGCCGATTCCGGCCAGGATGCAAAGGAACACCCAGAGCGTCAGATAGCGCTCGAACACGCTCATCGACGAACTGGCTGCTGGTTCAGGCGCGGTGCGTGCGTGCATGGCTCACTCCCTCATCATTGCCGACTTGACTCAGTTGCAACCGGCTGGCAACGCCAACCGGCGCGTGTTGCAGCCGCGGCACCACCGCATAGCGGGCGGCATGGCGCGTGGCTATCGCCGCGATTTCGCGGTGTTCGCTGGCAGCGCGTTGGTGCAGGCACCGCAGAGCGGTTCTTCGATGCCTTTGACCGCATCATCGGGCAATACGCCACGCACCGGCCCGACGATGCGATCGCGGTAGTCCTGCGCTGCCGCCTGCGGGTCGGTCTCCAACACCGATGGATTCGCCGGCAATCCAGACCTGCCGTCGTCGCGAGGGGCGCAGCGACGCGGCAATCCAGAGATTTGCCATGAGCCAAAACACTGGACTGCTTCGCTGCGCTCGCAATGACGAAACCCCGCGGTCGTCGCACCGGGCGGCCGCTGCGCCAGCACCACGCAACGGCCCAGTTGCCAGGGAATGTCAGGCGACGGCGGCAGCACGCCAGCTTCGAAGCCGACGGCGGCGAGCCGATCTGGCAGGTCAGCGCCGTAATCGCGCCACGCCAGCACTCGCCCCTGCCCGCGCAGCAGGTCGTCATGGTAGGCCGGTGGCTGCAAGTGTTCGATGCCACCATCGGCGGCAACACGCGCACGCTCCAGCGTCTGCGGCCATTCCGGATGATACGGCACGGTGAACAGCATCAATCCGCCCGGGCGCAGCACGCGGTACAACTCGGCAAACGCGCGATGATCGTCGGGCACATGTTCCAGCACTTCGGTGTGGGTGATCAGGTCGAAACTGGAATCGGCGAAACTCAGCGCCTGCACGTCCTCACAGCGCACGCCATGATGTTCGCTGCCGGGCGCGATGCCATCGAAATACTCCGATAACTGCAAGCGCCGCGCATGGCGTGTCAGATGTGCCACCAGCGGGCCGCGTGAGGACAGCTCGTAGACATCGCGCGCGCCGAGGTCGGCGACCTGCGTGCGCAATGCCCAGCCCAATGAAATCTGCACGGCGCCAGCAGCACAGCGCGCGCAGCGCAGCCCGGCTTCGCTGCGCTGCAAACGCAGCAGCACGGTCGGCCCGCAGAACGGGCATTGGCCCGGACGCGCGGCGAATTCGCGCCAGCGCAGCATGGCCAGACCCGCACGCAGGCGTGAGTGAATACTCATGCGCCAGCAAACCGTTCGGCACTGCCCACCCAGCGCGCCACCAGGCAGTCCGCCAATGCTGGCGAATCGGCAAGCATGGCATCGGCGAGGCGGTGTACTTCGGGCAGCAGGTCGGCATCGCGGGCGAGGTCGGCAAGGCGGAACTGCGCGAGGCCGGTTTGCCGGGTGCCGAGCAACTCGCCGGGACCGCGCAGCTCCAGGTCTTTTTCGGCGATGGCAAAGCCATCGCTGGTAGCGCGCATCACCGCGATGCGCTCGCGTGCCAACGCCGACAGCGGCGGCTGATACAGCAGCACGCAGCTCGACGCGGCGGCACCGCGCCCGACCCGCCCGCGCAACTGGTGCAACTGCGCCAGACCCAGACGCTCGGCATTGTCGATCAGCATCAACGACGCATTGGGCACATCGACACCGACCTCGATCACGGTCGTCGCCACCAGCAGGTGCAATTCGCCAGCCTTGAACGCCGCCATCAGCGCTTGCTTTTGCGTCGCCTTGAGGCGCCCGTGCACCAGCCCGATGCGCAGCTCGGGCAACTGCAGGCACAACTGCTCGTAGGTGCTTTGCGCCGCCTGCGCGATCACCTCGTCGCTGTCGTCGATCAGGGTACACACCCAATACGCCTGCCGGCCCTGCGCGCAGGCCACGCGGATGCGCTCGATCACTTCGCTACGGCGCTCGCCGCTGATCGCTACGGTCTGCACCGGGCGGCGCCCGGGCGGCAGTTCGTCGATCACCGAAATATCCAGATCGGCATAGGCGGTCATCGCCAGCGTGCGCGGAATCGGGGTCGCGGTCATCACCAGTTGGTGCGGCACCCGGCTACCCGCGCGCCCCTTGTCGCGCAAGGCCAGGCGCTGATGCACACCGAAGCGGTGTTGCTCATCGATGATGCACAGCGCCAGATCGGCGAACGCGATGTGCGCTTGCATCAGTGCATGGGTACCAACTACCAGTTGCGCGCTACCGTCGGCGATGGCCGCCACCACCCGCTGCCGTGCCTTGCCGGTCACCTTGCCGGCCAGCCACGCCACGCGCACACCGAGCGGCTCCAGCCAGCCACGCAGGGTGTTCAGATGCTGCTCGGCCAGCAACTCGGTCGGTGCCATCAACGCCACTTGCCGGCCCGCTTCCAGCGCATGCAACGCAGCAAGCGCGGCGACCACGGTTTTGCCGCTGCCGACATCGCCCTGCACCAGCCGCAACATCGGCTGCGGCCGCGCCAGATCCGCCACCACGTCGCCAAGCACCCGTTGTTGGGCAGCGGTAAGCGCAAATGGCAGCGCGTGACACAAGGCCTGCGGCAGCCGCCTGGCGGGCATCACCGGCTGCGCGCCGAGCCGCTGCAAGGCGACCCGCTGGCGGCGCAGACTCAGGTGATGGGCGAGTAGTTCTTCCAGCGCCAGCCGCCGCTGTGCCGGATGCACGCCTTGCGCCAGCGCCGCGGTATCGGCATCGGGCGGTGGCCGGTGCACCAGCAGCAGCGCCTCGCGCAGACTGGGCAGGCGCAGCCGGGTCAATACCTCCGCTGGCAGCAGCTCGAGTTTTTCCGCCGGCGGCAACAGCCGCAGCGCCTCGCCAATCCAGCGTGCCAATGCCGCCGCGCCAATACCTTCAATCGCCGGATACACCGGATCGAGCCGATCCGACAGCAACGGCTCGGCCTGCGTCGCCAACAGCCGATAACTCGGATGCACCATTTCCGGCCCATTGTTGCCAAACCGCACTTGCCCGAACGCGCGCACCCGCACACCGGGCTGAAATTGGCCAACCTGGGTAGTGTGAAAATGGATGAAGCGCAGCACCAGCGTTGCTTGCGACGCATCGGCAATGGCCACGCGCAGCATCGGCCGATAGCGAAAGCCGCGTTCGACCGCTTCCACCATGCCCTCGACCTGCGCACTCTGGCCCGCCACCAGTTCGCGGATCAAGGTCAGTTGGGTGCGGTCCTCATAACGCAGCGGCAGGTGCAGCCACAGATCGGGCACGCTCAACAAACCGCGTGCCGCCAATTTTTCCGCCACCCGCGGGCCGATGCCAGACAGGCCGGCAAGCCCGGCCCGCGGGCTGCCCAACAATACCGGTGCCTTGGCCGCAAGCCGGCTCATCGATCAGCCAAGCACAACAATCGCGTCCACTTCCACCTTGACCGCGCGCGGCAGTGCCGACACCTCAATGGTGGAACGGGCTGGATACGGCACGCTGAAGTAATCGGCCATGACCGCGTTGACCGCCGCGAAATCGCCCAGATCAGTGAGATAGATGCCAACCCGCGCGACATCATCAAAACTGCCGCCGGCGGCGGTGATGACCGCACGCAGGTTTTCGAACACCCGCGTCGCCTGCGCGCGAATGTCGCCGGCCACCACCTCGCCGGTGGCGGGGTCGAGCGGAATCTGGCCGGACAGGTACACCGTATTGCCGCAGCGCACCGCCTGCGAATACGGGCCGATGGCAGCAGGTGCCAGCGAGGTGGCGATGGCTTGGCGCGGCATGGCGACTCCGGTCGTTCGGATGAGAGTCGCCAGTGTAGCCGAGCAATCAAATCCGCTGCACGCTGTTGACCACACTCAAGCGCCGCACCCGCCGAATCACGTCGGCCAAATGACGGCGGTCGCGCACCTCAATCACAAAATCCATGACCGACGCGCTGTCATCGCGCTCGCGGTATTCGACACTGTCGATGTTGGCATCGCGCTCGGCAATCGCGGAGGCCACGCGTGCGAGCACCCCGGGCTTGTTCTCGACATCGCAGCGCAACGCGGTGTAATAATCGCCCTCAACCTGATGATCCCAATCGATCGCAAGCAGCCGATCCGGGGTTTTGCGCAGCTCGGCGACGTTGCGACATTCCTGGCGATGTACCACCACGCCCTTGCCCGACGACAGGTAGCCCATGATCTCGTCGCCGGGAATCGGCCGGCAGCAGGCAGCGAAGGTGATGACGCCGCGCTCGTGGCCGCTGATCAGGATTTTTCCACTGTAGCCATCGCGCAGCGCTGACGCCGGCGGTGCATCGTTGTCTTTGTCGCGCGACAAGGCCTGGGCAACCTGTGCCGGCATCTTGTTGCCGAGCGCAATATCGGCCAGCAACTCCTCCAGCCGGCGATAGCGCTGCTCGGCAAGATACTGATCCAGCCGCGTCTGACCGACGCGTTCGAGTGAGCTGGCGAACCCCTCCAGTGCGCGATCGAGCATGCGATGCCCCAGTTCGACGGCGTCCTCGTGTTCCAGGCGTTTGAGAAAATGCCGGATCGCAGTGCGCGCCTTGCTCGACACCACAAACTCCAGCCACTGCGGGTTGGGCGCAGCCGATGGCGCAGTAATGATTTCGACGGTCTGCCCTGAGCTCAGCCGGGTGTGCAGCGGCTTTAGCTTGCGATCCACACGTGCGGCGACCGCATGCGCACCGACATCGGTATGTACGGTGAAAGCAAAATCCAGCGCGGTGGCATTGCGCGGCAACGACAGAATATCGCCGCGCGGCGAAAACAGGTAGACCTCGTCGGGAAACAGATCGACCTTGACGTTATCGAGAAACTCCAGCGACGAGCCCGCATATTTCTGCGATTCCAGCAGATTGCGCACCCAGTCGTGGGCGCGCGACTGCGCGTTGTTGCCCAAACCATCGCCGGTTTTGTACGACCAGTGTGCAGCGATGCCGCGCTCGGCAATCAGGTCCATTTCCTCGGTACGTATCTGCACCTCGATCGGTGAGCCATACGGCCCGAACAAAACCGTGTGCAGGGACTCATAGCCGTTCGCCTTGGGAATGGCGATGAAATCGCGAAACCGGCCGTCCACCGGCTTGTACACCGAGTGCACCGCGCCCAGCGCGTGATAACACTGTGCCACGTTCTGTACCACCACCCGGAACCCGAACACATCCATCACCTGATCGAAGCTTTTCTGATCCTGGCGCATCTTGTTGTAGACGCTCCACGGGCCCTTGATCCGGCCCACCAGACGATGTTCCAGCCCCTCGCTGCTGAGCTTTTGCGCGAGCCGCGCTTCGATCAACGCCAGTGCCTCGCGGCGCACCAGCGGCTCGGAGCGGATGCGTTTGAGGATTACCGCGTGGCGGCGCGGATACAGGCTGCGAAAGCCAAGGTCCTGCAGCTCGCTCTTGATCCGGTTCATGCCGAGCCGCTGCGCAACCGGCGCATAGATCTCCAAGGTTTCGCGCGCGATCCGCCAGCGCGCCTCGCTGCTCATCGCATCGAGGGTGCGCATGTTGTGCAGGCGGTCGGCGAGTTTGATCAGGATCACGCGCAGGTCGCGTGCCATCGCCAGCAACATCTTGCGAAAACTTTCCGCTGCCGCTTCCTGCCGGCTGGAAAAGCGCAATTGGTCGAGCTTGGTCACGCCATCGACCAACTCCGCCACGCTTTCCCCGAACGCCGCAGCAATTTCCGCACGCGACAGCGGTGTGTCTTCCAGCGCATCGTGCAGAATCGCCGCACACAGGGTTTCATCATCCAGATGCAAATCCGCCAGGATGCTGGCGACGGCAACCGGATGGGTGATGTAATCCTCGCCACTCTTGCGGGTTTGCCCGCTGTGCGCGCTGGCGGCGATGGCATAGGCGCGAGCGACCCGCTCGATCTGCTCCGCGCTCAGGTATTCAGCCAGACGCACCGCCAGGGCGTCGAAGCCGTGGACGGCCGACGGGCTGACAACAGGACAAGCGGGCTCGGTTGCAGACATGGGATCAGACTACGCGGCCTGAAACACTGTGGCAACGGGGTGCTGCGCCGCGGCGTGGGGTCAGATGGCCAACGCTGCGCGTTGGCGCAATCACGGGTGCTGAAGCGGTGTTACAGATCGTCACCCGACTTGAAGTCGTCATCCACCACTTCGGCGGCTGCCCACTCCAGCGCCTCGCGCTCGGCGCGCTCACGCTCGGCTTTCTCGACGGTTTCGATCAACGCCGAATCGACCTTGCGTGCGGCAATCTCACGCAATGCCAGCACGGTCGGCTTGTCATCGTCGTCGGCATTATCGACCTGCGGCTCGGCACCACCCGCCAACTGGCGCGCGCGCTTGGATGCCATCAGCACCAGGTCAAAACGGTTATCGACAACAGCGAGGCAATCTTCAACGGTGATGCGGGCCATGGGGTCTCCCGTGCGATCCCGGCAGGGGTCGCTACGTATCGTCGAATTGGGGACTGGTGATTATAGCCGGGCGGTGGGGTACTTCACAAGACTGACTGACTCGGCGCGCGCGACGACCGGTACAAACCGCCCGACAAGCGCGCCGTATACGCGTCCCGCCCCAATCCCGGGTTACGGCCTGCGGCCTAACCCGGGCTACCACAGCGCGCGCAAATCGGCACCGCTGCACGCCAAAAACCCCCAGTAGCCCGGGTTGAGGCGAAGCCGAAACCCGGGACCCCGCAACCGTTCACCGCGAACACCGGGTTGAGGCGAAGCCGAAACCCGGGATACCACAGCGCGCGCAAATCAGCACCGCTGCACGCCAAAAACCCCCAGTAGCCCGGGTTGAGGCGAAGCCGAAACCCGGGACCCCGCACCCGTTCACCGCGAACACCGGGTTGAGGCGAAGCCGAAACCCGGGACCCTGCACCCGTTCATCGCCACCGCACGGCAACCACGCCGTCATCCGGACGTCGCCGCCAAACATGTCTGCCGACCGGTTACACCAGCAACGCGGCGATCAAGTCGGCATGACGCTCGCTCTGCGCGCTGCGGCACAAGCGGCGGGCGACGAAGATCGCGCGCAGTTCCTGCACCGCGGTGTCGAAGTCATCGTTGACCAGCAGGTAGTCGAACTCGCGATAGTGCGACATTTCCTCGTGTGCGGCGGCAAGCCGGCGCGCGATCACCGCGTCGCTGTCCTGGCCGCGCGAACGGAGGCGGCGTTCCAGTTCGGCTTGCGATGGCGGAAAGATGAACACGCTGAGCGCGTCGGGCAAACGCGAGCGCACCTGCTGCGCGCCCTGCCAGTCGATTTCCAGCAACACGTCGATGCCTTGCTCCAGCAACGGCTCCACCGCAGCACGTGCGGTGCCATAGCAATTGCCATGCACTTGCGCGTGTTCAAGGAACGCATCGTCGGTCAGTTGCTGGTCGAACGCGGCCCGCGACACGAAATGGTAGTGCTCGCCTTCGCTCTCGCCCGGCCGTGGTGGCCGCGTGGTCGACGAGATCGACAAGCGAATCCGCGGTTCCAGCGCCAGCACCGCGTTGACCAGACTCGATTTGCCGGCGCCCGAGGGGGCGGCGACGATCAACACGTTGCCGCGCATGGCTGCCCTATTCAATGTTCTGTACCTGCTCGCGCAGTTGCTCGATCAGCACCTTGAGATCAACGGCAATCTGCGAGGTGCGTGCATCGACCGACTTGGAGCCCAGGGTGTTGGCTTCACGGTTGAACTCCTGCAACAGAAAATCAAGCCGGCGGCCAACCGCTTCACGCAAACCCAAAATTCGGCGCGCTTCGTCGAGGTGGCTGTCGAGCCGATCAAGTTCTTCATCGACATCGAGCTTTTGCAGGCCCAGGATCAATTCCTGTTCGATGCGGCCCGAATCGGACGCCTCGGAAAACTCGGCCAGACGCGCGCGCAGCCGCTTTTGCAATGCCTCGCGGATCTGCGGCATCCATTGGCGCACTCTGGCCACATTGCTGCCGATGGCATCGATCCGTTCGAGCATACCCTGCGCCAGCTTTTCGCCCTCACGCTCGCGCGCCTGCACAAATTGCAGCAGACATTGATCGAGCAAGGTCAGCGCGGCCTCGCACAGCGCGCCCTGATCGGGCCGCGATTCATCCAGCACGCCGGGAAAACGCAGCAGCTCGGTCATCTCGATCCGCAGCGCCGGCATCTGCACGGTCAGTTCACGGGCAATATGACCGAGACGCTCTACCATCAATGGATTCAGCCGCAACTCGCCGCCGCGGGCGCCGCCGCCATTGAGACGAAAGCCGACATCGACCTTGCCCCGCGCCAGCCGCGCCGATACCTGCTCGCGCACGCCGGGCTCGATCAGACGCAGCTCTTCGGGCAGGCGTATGCCCAGCTCAAGAAAGCGATGGTTGACCGCGCGCAGCTCACAGGTCAGCGTGCCCCACGCCGTCGCCTGTTCCACTGCGGCAAACGCCGTCATGCTGCGAATCATGTGATTCCCCGGTGTTGCTGAAGCTGAATGGTAAACTGTTACGTTGCCTGATAGGAAATACCTGATGAGTAATGCCCCCCGCCCGAGCGGACGTGCCAGCGATGCCCTGCGCCCGGTGCAGATCGAACGCGGTTTCACCCGCCATGCCGAAGGTTCGGTACTGGTCAGCTTTGGCGATACCCGTGTGCTGTGTACCGCCAGTGTCGAAAACCGCGTACCGGGGTTTCTGCGTGGCAAGGGCGAGGGTTGGGTAACCGCCGAATACGGCATGTTGCCGCGCGCCACCCATAGCCGCAGCCAGCGTGAAGCATCCAGTGGCAAGCAAGGCGGGCGCACCCTGGAAATCCAGCGTCTGATCGGGCGCAGCCTGCGCGCCTGCGTCGATCGTGCCGCGCTCGGCGAGCGCACCATCACCCTGGATTGCGATGTGTTGCAGGCCGACGGCGGCACCCGCACCGCCGCCATTACCGGCGCCTATGTCGCCTTGATGGACGCCACCCGTGGTCTGCTCAAGCGCAAGCTGATCACCCGCGATCCGGTACACGGCGCGGTGGCAGCAGTTTCGGTCGGCGTCTGGCGCGGCCAGGCGGTGCTCGATCTGGACTACGCCGAAGACGTCGACTGCGATACCGACATGAATGTGGTGATGAACGATGCCGGTGCCTTTATCGAATTGCAGGGCACAGCCGAGGGGCACGCGTTTCGTCGCGACGAACTCGATGCCCTGCTCGGCCTGGCGGAATCAGGTATTGCGCAGTTGATCGCGCTGCAACGCGCAGCGCTGGCAGGCAGCGATTGCTGATGGCGGGTCCGTCCGTGCCGCGCTGCATCGGTGCATTCACGCTCGTGGTCGATGATTACGACGAAGCCATCGCGTTCTACACGCAGGCGCTCGGTTTCGAGCTGCGCGAGGATTCTCCGCGCGAAAACGGCAAGCGCTGGGTACTGGTTGCGCCGGCGGGCGCCGAAACCGCCCTGCTGCTGGCCAGGGCCGATGGCACGCAACAGGCAGCGCGGATTGGCGATCAGACCGGCGGCCGGGTCGGTTTCTTCCTGCACAGCGACAACTTTGCCCGCGATCATGCCGCGATGATTGCCCGCGGCGTGCAATTCCTCGAAACCCCGCGCAGCGAAGCCTACGGCACGGTGGCGGTGTTTCAGGATCTGTACGGCAATCGCTGGGATCTGCTGGAGCCCAAATCGTGAAATTGGTACTCGCCAGCAGCAATGCCGGCAAGTTGGCCGAATTGCGCGCGTTGCTGTCCGACTGTGGCCTCAGCGTGCACGCGCAGTCGGAGTTCGGCGTCGGCGATGCACTTGAATCGGGCGCCAGTTTCATCGAAAACGCGCTGCTCAAGGCACGCCATGCCAGTGCCGCCACCGGCCTGCCGGCACTGGGCGATGATTCGGGCCTGCTGGTGGATGCGCTGGACGGCGCACCGGGCCTGTATTCGGCGCGCTATGCCGGTGAACACGGCGACGCGGCAGCCAACAATGCCCTGCTGCTGCAACGCATGGCCGGTGTGCCGGCAGCCGAGCGCTGCGCGCATTTTTATTGCGTGCTGGCCTTGGCGCGTTCGCCAAGCGACCCGCAACCGATCATCACCGAAGGCATCTGGCCCGGTGTCATCCTCGACGCACCACGCGGCGAACACGGCTTCGGTTACGACCCGCTGTTCTTCGACCCGCTACAGCAACTCGGCGCTGCCGAAATGGATGCGGCGATGAAGAACCGCATCAGCCATCGCGGCCAGGCGTTGGCGCGCTTGCGTGAACGCCTGCGCAATGAATGGCAATGAACCTCACCCCACCGCCGCTGGCGCTGTACGTGCACCTGCCGTGGTGCGTGCGCAAATGCCCGTACTGCGATTTCAACTCGCACGCCGCCAAGGGCGAACTGCCAATCGATGCCTATCTCGATGCCCTGACCGCCGATCTGGAGCAAGACCTGCCGCTGGTCTGGGGACGCACGATTACCAGCGTGTTTTTCGGCGGCGGCACACCCTCGTTGTTTCCGCCCGCCGCGATTGACCGCTTTCTGAGCGCGGCCGCAGCGCGCCTGCGCTTCGCGCCAGGGCTGGAAATCACCTTGGAAACCAATCCGGGCACCGCCGAGCATGGTGCCTTTCCGGCCTACGCCGCAGCCGGTGTCAATCGTCTGAGCTTTGGCGTGCAGAGTTTCGATGATGGCTGTCTCACCCGGCTGGGCCGCATCCACGACAGTGCGCAAGCCGAGCGCGCAGTGCGCCTGGCACAGGATGCCGGATTCGGCAACATCAACCTCGACCTGATGTACGCCCTGCCGCAGCAATCGCTGGCGATGGCGGAACACGACCTGCGCCGCGCGTTCGCCCTCGCGCCGACCCACATCAGCCATTACCAGCTCACCATCGAGCCCAACACCCTGTTCGCCGCGCGCGTGCCAGCCGGCATCCCCGATGACGATGCCGCGTACGACATCCAGGAGCATTGCCAGGCGCTGCTCGCCGAGCACAGTTATGCGCAGTACGAAGTATCGGCCTACGCCCGCGATGGCAACACCTGCGCGCACAATCTCAATTACTGGCGCTTCGGCGATTACCTCGGCATCGGTGCCGGCGCGCACGGCAAGATCACCAGCGGCGCCGAGCAAACACTGCTGCGCCGGTTCAAGCGCAAGCACCCCAGCGATTACCTGCGCCACGCCGCCAGCGCCGAGCGGATCGGCGGCGACAGCGTGATCGAACCGGCACAGCGCCCGTTCGAGTTCATGCTCAATGCGCTGCGTCTGGTCGAAGGTTTCAGCCTGCGCTTGTTCGAACAACGCACTGGGCTTGCGCGCCATGTGATTGCGGGTGAACTGGCCGCGGCGCAGGCCCACGGCTGGATCGCCATCGACGGTGAGCAGATCACACCCACCGCGCTCGGGCGGCGGTTCACCAACGACGTGATTTTGTTGTTCCTCAAGGATTGAGGCACGGGACCACGGGAAAAGCATAAAGATGGTGGTCCGCAAAGGACGCAAAAAGCACAAAGAAGGCAAATCCAGACATGGGCTTTCCTTTGCGAACTTTGCGTGTGTTGCGGACCATTTGCTTTTCCCGAGTCGCCAACACCCTTTCCGCCATGCTCCCTGATCGCCTACACTGTGCCCCGCTACAGGTGCTCGGGAAGCCGGTGAGAATCCGGCACTGCCCCCGCAACGGTAAGCAGGTGTAGTCCGCCACACGCCACTGGGCATTGCCCGGGAAGGCGGCGGACATCGAGTGAGGCAACTCGCCCCTGCAAGTCCGGAGACCGGCCTGAAGCGCAGACGGTATGGCGTGCTTGCCATGCCGTCATCGACTGGCGCGTTGCGGTGGGCAACGGTGCGGCGCGTGGCGCATTCGTGCGTCCTGTGTTCGTGTCGTGCCTGCACTGCGCGCTTCCTGCAGCGGGAGAGCACAGGAGGCTCATCATGAACACACAAACACGCGTTTTTCGACTTGCTTGCGCGGCCATTGCCGCATTTGCCCTTGCCACACCCAATGCCAGTGCCGCCGACCGCGACGCGGCCATTCGCCAACCCACGGTCGTGGTCACCGCGTTGCGCCGGCCACAAAACGCCGACACTGCACTGGCCGCGATCACCGTGATCACCCGCGCCGATCTCGAACGCAGCCAGGCACCCGACCTGATCAGTGTGCTTGGCCAACAGGCCGGCATCGACGTCTCGCGCACCGGCGGGCCGGGCCAGGCATCGACGATTTTTCTGCGCGGCGCCAATTCCAACCAGACCCTGATTTTGATCGATGGGGTGCGGGTTGCTGCCACCGGCTCGGGGCTGTTCGACCTGGCGCATTTGCCACCCGAGCAGGTCGAACGCATCGAAATCGTGCGCGGCCCGCGTGCAGCGTTATGGGGCTCGGATGCGATCGGCGGCGTCATCCATATTTTCACGCGCAAGCCCGACGGCCCGTCGGCGCGACTCACCGCCGGCCGTTATGGCCGCGGCGAAATCAGCTCCAGCATGGGTTGGCAGGGCAACGACAGCGGCCTGGCGGTGACTGCCGGCTACCGTCATTTTGATGGCCTGTCGGCGAGCAACACCGATGCCTTCAGCTTCGACCCCGATGCTGACGGGCTCAACAACCGCAATGTCAGCGTGCGCGGCCACAGCGGCATCGGCAATCAAAAACTGGCGTTGACCGCGCTAGTCACCAACGCCGATGTCGCGTTCGATCAAGGTGCCTCCTCGGTGCGCAATATCTCGTCCGGGCTGAGCCTGTCCGGCATGCTGGCCGGCGTGTGGAGCCACCGGCTGAGCCTTGGTATTGCCAACGAAGACCTCGATACGCCGGCATTCGGCAGCGTGTTCGACAGCCGCCGGCAAACCGCCGATTGGGTGCTAACCCGCGATCTGGCTGCCACCGGTACGCTGAGTGTCGGTGTCAGCAGCGAACACGAGCAAGGCCGCTCGCTGGATTTCGGCGCACTCGCATTCGATCGCTCGCGCAACACCCAAGCCGGTTTTGCTGCCTATGGCGGAACCTTCGGCGCGCACGCTTTCGAAGCCGCGCTGCGCTACGACGACAACAGCCAGTTTGGTCACGAATCCACCGCCAGCGCGGCCTGGGCCTGGCAGTTCGCGCCGCGCTGGCGCACGCGCCTGAGCTGGGGCCAGGGCTTTCGCGCGCCCAACTTCAACGAGTTGTACTCACCCGGTTTCGGCGGTCTGTTCGCCGGCAATCCGGCACTGAATCCGGAACGCTCGCGCACGGTCGAAGGGGCGATTGATTTCACGCCGGATCGCGAGCAGCGCCTGTCGCTGTCCGTGTATCGCACTCGGGTTGGCGATCTGGTCGCGTTCGACGGCGTGGATTTTTCCGCGATCAACATCAAGCAGGCACGTCTGGATGGCGCCGAGCTGGAATACCACGCGGCCTACCGGGCGTGGCAGATCGATCTCAACGCCGGCTGGCAACGGGCTCAGGATCGCAGCGCCAACAGCGACCTGCTGCGCCGCGCACCGCGCAAACTGGCGTTGCAGGTGAGCCATGTTGCCGGCAATGGCTGGCTGCTTGGCCTGGATGGCACAGCGGTGTCCTCGCGTGCCGATTTTGGCGGCGACCTGGGCGGCTACAGCCGTTTTGACGTGCGCACCGCTTACCCGATCAACGCGCACTGGCAGATCGAGGCAAGGCTGGAAAACCTGCTCGCGCGCGACTATGCTTTGGCGCGCGGCTTCAACACCCCCGGTCGCAGTCTGAGCGCCAGCTTGGTGTGGAACCCGCAACGGCGCAAAAACGCATTCTGATCGACAAACCGGACAACCCCGCTGGCCACGCCAAAAAAGTGCGTGGCCAGCGCCGGAAACGCTTGGCCGTGGCCGCGAACGTGCTTAGACTGCGCCCTGGGGGATTCAGCCAGGAGCAGCACATGTCCGCATCGGCCACACCGCCCGGCAGCGCCGCAAGCAAACCACCCGCGACGCTCGCCGCCGCCGCGTTTCCCAAGCGCGTGCGGCGTTTGCTGGAAGGGATTCTTGAATACACCTCCGATGAAATGGAGCGCATTCTTGCCGCAACCTTGAACGACGCCGAACAGCAATTGTTCAAGCTCGCCGAACAAGCGCGCAGCAACGAAGTGCAGCAGCATTGCTTTGAAGCCTTGCGCATGGTCAAGCGCAACCGCTCCGACCTGATACCGCAATTCATGGTCGGTCTGGAAGCGGAATTGGCCAGTGTGCGCGATGCCCGCAAAGGCGTACTTGCGGGCGATAGCTCCGACCCGACATTCGGTCGGTTGGCGCTGGTGGCACACGCCGACGTCGATGAAGCCGCCGCATTGCGCGAAATCGCCAGCCGCCTGGAAATTCGCAACAGCCTGCCGCTATATTTGCTCGGCCAGCGTTTTGGCGTGCTGATCGGGCAAGCCGCCCTCGATCCCGAACAACTGCCGATCGGCCCGCACGGGCTGATACGGATCATGGCAAACGCGAGCCGTTGCCTGGACCTCAGTGAAACCAATCGGCTGGTCGTACTCGCGCAGTTCGACAAGCGCTTGAGCCCGGTGTTCGCCGGATTTGTCGAGGCGGTCAACACGTTCCTCATTCGCGAAGGGGTGCTGCCGCACCTGAACTTCGTGCCGGTGCGTGGTCGCCCCGGCGCCAGCAAACGCGGCCCGCGCCCGGCGGATGCCGGAGCCGACCCGGACCGCGCCGACACCAGCGCAGCGCAAACCACCGATCGCGGCCAGCCGCCCGCAATCGCAAAGCCAGCGCCGGCTCAGGCCCGGCCGGCCGCCAGCTATCAGGCCCCCGCGCCGCTGACCGCATGGCCGGGCATGCCCGAACCCGGGATGGAAACCGATGGCGCCTACGTCGACACCGGCTCGGGTGAGGACACCTTCCACGCGCTGCGCGATTTGCTGTCCAATCGCCGTGCCCTGCTCGGCAAACTGGGGCAAAGCCCGGCCAGCAATCGCCCGCGTGAGAATGTCCAGGTTGCCAGCGGCGACGATGTGCAGTCGGTGCTCGGCATCCTGCAACAAAAAGCCAACCATGCGGTACTGGTCGATGGCAAACCCACGCCGCGTTCAGTCACCCATGTCAAGCATGACCTGCTCACGCAACTGCGCGCGCTGGCAGCCGACGGCAAGTCGCCGGCGCTGGCGGAAGAAGACACCGACACCATCGATCTGGTCGGCATGCTGTTCGACGTGCTGATGCGCGATGTCACCCCCAAGTCGCCGGCAGCCACCCTGTTGGCCAAGTTGCAGGTACCGTTGTTGCGGGTAGCGCTGCGCGACAAGGACTTCTTCACCCAGCAAAAACACCCGGCGCGAAAAATGCTCAACGCAGTGGCCGAAACCGGCGCGTTTTGGGCCGATGACGACGACGCAGATCGCGGTACCGTCGAAAAAATGCAGATGCTGGTGGACCGCGTGGTCGGTGAGTTCGACGGCGATGTCGCCATTTTCGACGACCTGCTGAAGGACCTGGGCGGCCACATGCAGGCGATTGCGCGCAAGGCCGAAGTCAGCGAGCGCCGCCACGTGGAGGCCGCGCGCGGCAAGGAAAAACTGGTGATGGCGCGCTTGCGTGCATCTGAAGAAATTGAAAATCGGCTGAAAGGCAAAAAAGTGCCGCGTTTCGTCAAGACCCTGCTCAACGAAGCGTGGGCCGATGTGCTGGCGCTGAGCCTGCTGCGTCAGGGCGAGCAATCGCCCGCATTCGTGCAGCAACTGGCGATCGCCGAAAAGTTGATTGCCAGCGCCAGTAACGACAGCGCCAGCAACGCGCAGCAATTGGCTGCCGAGGCGGAAACACTGCGCGAGGAAATCGAGCAGTCGCTGGGCCAGGTTGGCTATCACGCCGAAGATGCCCAGATCATCGCGGCGCGTCTGGCGCACGCCAACGAACCCGAATCCGGAGATGGCCCGGTTTCGCAAACCGAACTTGCGTTGCGTCTGAAGGCACGCTCGCGCCTTGGCGCCGACGTCGATGACAAGAAACCCGGCAAAAAATCTAAGCCGCTCAGCGATGCAGAAAAGGCAGCCATGGATCGCATCAAGCAGTTGCCGTTCGGCACCTGGTTCGAGTTCAGCGATGGCCCGGGCGGCGCACATGTACGCCGCCGCATGTCCTGGTTCAGCACGCTCACCGGCCGCATGCTGCTGGTCAATCATCGTGGCCAACGCGTCGGCGAACAGACCATCGAGAGCGTCGCCCGTGCCATGGTGGCCGGCACTGCCAACATCGTGATGGCCGAAAAGGCAACCCTGATCGACCGCGCCTGGGGCTCCATCATGACGGCGCTGAAGTCGTTCTCAGGCAAAACGGCAAGTGAAGGGAGCGCAGCATGAACGAATCGCGCCGGGCCAAACGACGGCACGTGAATCAGGCGATCGAAGTGATCGACACCATGACCGAATCATCGCTGGGTCGGATCGGCAACATTTCGCAAACCGGCATGATGCTGATCGGGCAAACACAGGTGACCGAGGACGCGCTGTTTCAGGTGCACCTGGAACTGATCGATGACCATGGCCGTCAACGCCGGCTCGATGCCGGTATCCAGCACCTGTGGACCGACGACGGATCGGCCCCGGGTCAACGCTGGCTGGGCTTTCGCTTCATCGACATTTCCGCGCCCGATGCCGATTTTCTGCGACTGTGGGTGGAGCATCCGGACCGCAGTCGGCACTGATGGCGATCTCGCCTGGCCCGCTGCGTGAAATACTCGCGGGCAGCACCGTGTTGCTGGTGCTGGCATGCTCGCCGACGCCGCGTCTGTGGCAGCAGGAACTGCTGGTGTTCGGGTCATCAACACAGCTCAGCATTGCCGATGCATCCGCCGACGCGGTGGCGCTGAGCACTGCCCAAATCGCACAGCGAATGGCGCTGCGCAATGGTGAATGGCACGCCTGGAAGCCATCCGACCTGACCCGCATCAATGCCGCATTTGCCGCCGGCCGGTCAGCGCCAGCGCCGGCTTCGATACGCGCACTGATCCAGCGCTCGCAATTGCTGTCGGCGCAGGTGAACGGTGCATTTGACCCGGCCATCGGCGGCATGATCGCCGCCTGGGGCTTTCACAGCAGCGATTACCCGATCCGCAGCGCGCCACCCGCAGCCGTGGAAATCGAGCAATGGCTGCGCGAGAAACCCGGCATTGCCGATGTCGTGATCCACCCCGACGGCAGGGTAAGCAGCAGCAACCGTGCGGTGCAACTCGACTTCGGCGCCATCGCCGAGGGCGCCGCCGCGAAGGAAATACGGAGCATCCTCGCCGAGCATGGCATTGATAACGCGCTGATCACCATGGGTGGCGACATTCTGGCCGCAGGAAGCAACCACGGCGACCCGTGGCGAGTGGGCATCCTTGACCCGCGCGGAGGGGTATTTGCCGGCGTCCTGCTAGGCGACGGCGACGCCTTGTTCAGCTCCGGCGATTATCACAAATACCGCGAGGACATCGAGAACGGCACCCGTCTGGCACATATCATCAACCCACTGACTGGCCGCCCGACACAGGGCACCGCCAGCAGCACCGTGCTGCACCCTGACCCGATCATCGCGGATGTCGCGGCAACCACCCTGATGGTGGTCGGGCACGCTGGATTCGAGGCCACCTTGCGCGCGCTGGGCATCCGCTGCGCCATGTTGCTGGGCGATGACGACACCCTGCACATCACCACCGCCATGCGCGCCCGAATCGAACTGCTGCGCCAACCGGCCACACAGGTGCCAGCGCTCGACCTGGGCGAAACCTGCGACGTGTCCGCGCCATCGCGTTGATTCGCAGCCGCATGTGTCGCTTGCGGTCGCGGTGAACGGGCACGCGGTCCCGGGTTTCGGGCGCGATGCGCCCCGGGTTTCGGCTTCGCCTCAACCCGGGCTACTGGGGTTTTTAGCGTGCGACGGCGACCGTTTGCGCGTGTTGTGGTAGCCCGGGTTAGGCCGCAGGCCGTAACCCGGGATTTTGCGCGCGGTCGCGATGGACGGCTGCGGGGTCCCGGGTGTCGGCGCGGCCTCAACCCGTGCTGCTCCACGCGACGGGCTCCGGCCGGTGTACCGCATAGCCTTGCAGGTAATCGACGCCGATGTCCTGCAGCACGTGTTCAAGCCGCGCGTCGGACACCCATTCGGCGATCACGACCAGGCCCAGCTCATGGCCGATCTCGGTCACTGCACGCACGATACGCTGGCTGACGCGGTCGGTTTCCAGACTCTGGATGAAACTGCCGTCGATCTTGAGCACATCCACCGGCAGATTTTTGAGATAGCCGAAACTGGCCATGCCGGCGCCAAAGTCGTCGAGCGCGAAACGGCAACCGATCGCACGCAGCTTTTCCATGAACCGCACGACCCGCGGCAGGTTGCTGATCGCGGCCGTCTCGGTGATCTCAAAACACAACTTGCTCGCCGGCACGCTATGCACCCGCAGCAATTCGATCACGAAATCGGCGAACGACTCGTCATCCACGGTTTGCCCCGACAGGTTGATCGCGCACAGGCCGATCGAACCCGAGTCCGGCAACACGTGCTCGAAGTGGGTTATCGCCTGCTCGACCACCCAACGATCGATCAGCGGCATCACGCCAAAGCGCTCGGCAGAAGGAATGAAGGCGCCCGGCTGCACCAGCGAACCATCATCATCGAGCAGTCGCAGCAGCAGCTCGAAATGGACCCCTTCGGCATGCGGCGATGCGCCGGCTGGCTGCAAAATCTGATAGTGCAACCGAAACCGGTTGTCGCGCAGTGCACGACGCAACCGCCCTACCCACTGCATTTCACTGCGCCGTTGCGCGGTTTCGGTGTCGATATCCGAATGCAGATGCACCCGGTTGCGGCCCCTTTCCTTGGCCATGTAGCAAGCGGTATCGGCGCACGCCAGCAGTTCACGCAGCGAACGCACCGGCCGCTCGATCATCACCACGCCAATGCTGCTGGTGATGGTGAAACTCTTGTCATCGATCGTGAACACGAAGCCATCGATACTGCGCCGCAAGCGTTCGGCCGAGTCGCGCGCATCATCAGGGGTGGCATTGACCATCAGCAGGCCAAACTCATCGCCGCCAAGCCTTGCCAGCACATCGTTGGGCCGGATCTGAGCGCGCAACACGGTTGCCAGATCGGCCAGCAAGCGATCGCCTGCGGCATGCCCGGAGGTGTCGTTGATCAGCTTGAACTGATCCAGATCGGCGTACATCAACGCCGCTGGTGGGCCGCCGCGATCGACCTGGGTAATCGCCAGCGCCAGGCGGCGCTCAAACTCGCGCCGGTTGTACAGGTCGGTCAGCTCGTCATGGCTGGCCTGATAGCTCAGTCGGTCGTTGAGCTCGCGCAGCTCGGTGATGTCGTTGGCAACCGCCAGCAGATGCGGCTGCTGGTCCAGATCGATCAGCGATACCGACAAGGTCACCCAGATCCTGCGCCCGGACACACCATGCAATTGCACGATCTCATTCACTATCGGCGATCCACCGCCAGCGACGCGCACCAACGACGCACGCACCCGGGTATCGGCAACAATGGTATCGAGTTGATACGCCCCGATCGTTTCCACGCCCAGCAAAGAGCGTGCGGCTCGATTGAAGTACACAATGCTGCCGTCGGCAGCGCGAATCAGCGCCACCAATGCCGGCAAAAGTTCATTGAGTGCGCGAAACCGGTATTCGCTCTCGCGCGATTGCCGCGATAGCCCGTGCGCCAGCGACTCGGCGCGATAGCGCGTATTGAGCGTTACCCAAATCAGCAACGTCAACATCGTGGTCGCCAGCAAGCCAACGGCAAGCGTCAACCACGGCCAAAACGAGCGGGAAGGCCATTCGCTGCCGGCCGCGACACGCACCCGCCATACCCGCCCGCCGTAGCGCAATTCCTGCACCATCGTCGGACCCACGGCAGCACTTGCCTGCGCGGGCACGATGATCGCCTGCGTGTTGCCGTCGCTGACGTCATCGATCCACACCTTCAGATCGGGATCGTGCGCATCGGCAAGCACCCTGTCGATCAGGCGCGACATCCGCACCGACATCGCCAGGCTGCCGATGTCGCGCTGACGGCGCTGTGCCTCGGTCTGAGGCAGTTCGCCGGCCGCGTACGCAGGCACGCGCACGACAACCCCCGTCTCCGCCAATTGAACCAGGGTGAACGGTGCCGAAAGTACCGGTTCATCGTGATCGCGTGCATCCAGCAATGCACGCAGATTGGCCGGTTGCGAGGCGACATCCAGCCCGACCAATGCCTCATTGCCGGCACGCGGCTCGATGTAGCGGGTGAGGTATCGCTCGCCCGATGCGGTCGCTTCACGGCGCGCATAGGCTACCGCAACCATTGCTGGAAACACTTGCTCCGGATGAATCGCGTGGTAGGCCTGTGCAAACTCGGCTTCGCTGACTTCATCCGAGGCCAGAAACAAGGCCTGAAATGCCCGCGCAAGCGCACCGCCCAGTTCAAACTGCTGCGCTAATCCGGCAATGATTCGTTCAGCCGATCCCTCGACATAGCGGGTCTGCTCTTGGCTGACAATGCGATAGTGGGTACGCGCCAGACTGGCCGACAACAGCGTTCCCAAGACAAACAGGATCATGCTGATCCAGAGTGCTGGACGCCGTGCGACGGGCTTACCGGGCGAAGGATGGTTGATCGGGTTCATCGACTCTCGGCAATTCGTGCGCAGCACATTCAGTTGAGGCAAAATCACAGTAAGCAAACGCCAAAGCCGCTGCAAAGCGGCATCGGCAATGCGTGTTTCGGCATATCGGCACGTCAGTCACCCCATGGAATCGCTCATGTCCCCCCAGACCGAACTGCTATACGCGAATCATCTGCTCCACGTCAAGGGTTGCGCCGAAACCGCACTGGCTGCCGGCGGTTTTGATCATCTGCTGATCGCCTCGGGGGTGGAGAAATACGCCTTTCTCGATGATCGTCCGTACCCGTTCCGCTGCAACCCACACTTCAAAGCCTGGCTGCCGCTGACCGGCCATCCGCAGTGCTGGCTTGCGTTCACCCCGGGCGAACGACCGAAATTGGCCTATTACCTGCCTGACGATTACTGGCATCTGCCACCGCAAGCACCGTCCGGCTACTGGGTCGAGCACTTCGACATCACCCTGATCCGCGATCCTGCGCAGGCCAAAGCCATGCTGCCCAGCACCGGGCGAGCGGCGATCATTGGCGAACTGGACGCAGCCTTGCCCGGGTTATTGCCCAACAACCCGCCGGCCGTGCTCGATCACCTGCACTATCAACGCGCATTCAAGACCCCCTATGAGCTCGCCCTGATGCGCCGCGCCTCGCAACGCGCAGTGCGTGGCCATCTCGCCGCCCGCGACAGTTTTCATCAGGGGCTGTCCGAGCTGGAAATCCACCGCGCCTATCTCGCCGCAACCGGGCACACCGATCTCGAGTTGCCGTACGGCAACATCGTCGCGCTCAATGACCATGGCGCCACCTTGCACTATCAGTATCAGCAGGCCGAGCGGCCGCCACATGCGCGCTCGCTGTTGATTGATGCCGGGGCTGATGAGCTTGGCTATGCCGCCGACATCACCCGCACCTGGGCAGCCGACGAGGGTGCGTTTGCCAGCCTGATCGCCGCCGTCGACCAAGCCCAGCTTGCGCTGGTCGATGGCGTGCGCGCTGGCACCGACTACCGCGAACTGCATGTGCAGGCGCATCATCGCCTCGCCGCAATTCTTCACACCCAGGACATCGTGCGCATGAGCCCGGAAAGCCAGGTCGAATGCGGCGTCAGCGCCGCCTTTTTTCCGCATGGCCTTGGCCATTTGCTTGGCTTGCAGGTGCATGATGTCGCCGGATTCGCCGCCAGTGCCGCGGGCGGCGTGATCGACAAACCCAACGGCCACCCCTACCTGCGCCTCACCCGCGTGGTGCGGCCGGGCATGGCGCTCACCATCGAACCGGGCATTTATTTCATCGACTCGTTACTGGCCAAACTGCGCGCCGGCCCGCATGCCGGATCGATCCACTGGGCGCAGGTGGAAAAGCTGCGGCGTTATGGCGGCATCCGCATCGAGGACGATGTCGTGTGCACCGATGCCGCCCCGGAAAACCTCACCCGCGATGCCTTCGCACAGGCACGAGCCGATGCCGCGTGAACGCGCATTGACAAGCGACCGACGTGGCGCGAGTAAACTTGATCGCAATCAAATGACGGTCCGCAGCACGCGGACAAAATGGTTTTGTCAAAGTAATCGGAGGGCGTATGTCGTCCCAAACCCGCAGTGAGAGTTACAACGACAAGGTCGTCCGCCAGTTTGCGGTGATGACCCTGATCTGGGGCATCGTCGGCATGCTGGTCGGTCTGATCATCGCCGCCCAGTTGATCTGGCCGGCGCTGAACTTCGACATTCCGTGGCTGAGCTACGGTCGGCTGCGGCCGTTGCATACCAACGCGGTGATCTTCGCGTTCGGCGGCAGCGCCCTGTTCGCCACCAGCCTGCATGTGGTGCAGCGCACCTGCCATGTGCGGCTGTTGTCTGATGGATTGGCGGCGTTCGTGTTCTGGGGCTGGCAACTGGTCATCGTGCTGGCCGCGATCACCCTGCCGCTCGGCCTCAGCCAGGGCCGTGAATACGCCGAGCTGGAATGGCCGATCGATCTGCTGATCGCGGTGGTCTGGGTGGCATACGCGGTGCTGTTCTTCGGCACCATCGCCAAGCGCCGGATCAAGCACATCTACGTCGCCAACTGGTTCTACGGCGCCTACATCATCGCGATCGCGGTGCTGCACATCTTCAACAATCTGGTCATGCCCGCGTCGCTGAGCAAATCGTACAGCGCCTACAGCGGCGCGGTGGATGCGATGGTGCAATGGTGGTACGGCCACAACGCGGTCGGCTTTTTCCTCACCGCCGGCTTCCTCGGCATGATGTACTACTTCGTGCCCAAGCAAGCCGAGCGGCCGATCTATTCCTACCGGCTGTCGATCGTGCATTTCTGGGCGCTGATCGCGGTATACATGTGGGCCGGCCCGCATCACCTGCTGTACACCGCATTGCCCGATTGGGCACAGGGCCTTGGCATGGCGTTCTCGCTGATCCTGCTGGCACCGAGTTGGGGCGGCATGATCAACGGCATGATGACGCTATCGGGCGCTTGGTACAAATTGCGCACCGATCCGATCCTGAAGTTCCTGATCGTGTCGCTGTCGTTCTATGGCATGAGCACGTTCGAGGGGCCGATGATGTCGATCAAAACCGTCAACTCGCTCAGCCATTACACCGACTGGACCATCGGCCATGTCCATTCGGGTGCGCTGGGTTGGGTGGCGATGATCTCGCTGGGTGCGATGTACATGCTGTATCCGCGCCTGCTCGGCCTCAAGCAGATGTATTCGACCAAGCTGATCGATACCCACTTCTGGGCGCATACCATCGGCGTGGTGTTCTACATCTCCGCGATGTGGATCGCCGGCGTGATGCAGGGCCTGATGTGGCGCGCCACCAACGCCGACGGCACCCTCACCTACACCTTCGTGGAATCGCTCAAGACCACCTACCCCTATTACATGGTGCGTCTGGGCGGCGGCGTGCTGGTGTTCGCCGGCATGCTGATCATGGCCTGGAATGTCTACAAGACCTTTCAGATGGCACGTGAGGTCAAAGACAGCCCGGTGCTGGCCCCTGACGCCAGCATGGCACACGCCTGAGGAATGCCGATCATGAATCACGAAACCATCGAGAAAAATGTCGGCCTGATGATCATCCTGATTGCCGTGGCCATTTCATTCGGCGGCCTGGCGCAAATCATCCCGCTGATGTATCAGGCCGAAGCGATTCAGCCACTGCCCGGGGTGGTGCCTTACCCGGCGCTGCAATTGGCTGGCCGCGACGTGTACGTGCGTGAAGGCTGTTACAACTGCCACTCGCAAATGGTGCGCACGCTGCGCTTTGAAACCGCACGTTATGGTCACTACTCGCTGGCCGGCGAGTCGGTATACGACCGTCCGTTCCAATGGGGTTCCAAGCGCACCGGGCCGGATCTGGCGCGCGTTGGTGGCCGTTATTCGGACGATTGGCATCGCGCCCACATGAACAACCCGCGTGACGTGGTGCCCGAGTCGAACATGCCCGGCTACCCGTGGTTGGCGGAGCAACGGCTCGACGCCAGCACCATCACCGCGCACATGCGCGCGCTCAAGCGTCTGGGTGACCCGTACAGCGATGACGACATCGCCGGTGTGGCGGCGGCTGTGGTCGACAAGACCGAACTCGATGCGGTGATCGCCTATTTGCAGGCGCTCGGCAGCCACGCGCCGAAGGGAGGCTGAGCCATGGACATCGGTACCGCCGCGGGCATCGTCACCGCCATCGCGTTCGTCGCCTTCATCGCCGGCTGGGTCTGGGCGTGGGGCGAGAAGCGCAAACCCGAATTCGATGCGGCAGCGCGTCTGCCGCTGGATGAGCAGAGCGAGAACAACTCATGAGTAGCGCCTGGTCGTGGTACGTAATGATTCTGGTCGTCCTCAACATCGGTGGCTGCGCGCTGCTGCTGTGGTGGACCTCGCGCCGCCGCGGCATTGCCGGCGACGACGCGTCCGGCACCACCGGCCATGTCTGGGACGGCGACTTGCGTGAATACACCAAGCCGATGCCGCGTTGGTGGATCATCTGGTTCTATCTCACCATCGTGTTCGCCATCGCCTATCTGGCCTGGTACCCCGGCTTCGGCAACTTTGCCGGCAGCAGTGGCTGGACTGCCGCCAAGGAGCACGACGCCGACGTCGCCGCAGCACAGGAAAAGCTGGCTCCGTTGTTTGCCCGTTTCGATGGCCAACCGATCGATGTCATCGCCGCCGATGCCGAAGGCGTGGCGCTGGGCAAATCGATCTTCGCCAACCATTGCGCCGCCTGCCACGGTTCGGATGCACGTGGTGCACGCGGCTTCCCGAATCTGGTCGACACCGATTGGCAATGGGGTGGCGACCCCGACACCATCCTGACTACCATCCTGTACGGACGCCAGGCAGCGATGCCTCCGATGGCGGCGGCGTTGGGTGGCGATGAGGCAGTGACACAGGTGGCGGCGTATGTGCAAAGCCTGTCCGGCCAGAAGGCCGACCCGGGCTTGGCCGCCGCTGGCAAGCCAAAGTTCGAGCTGCTGTGCGGCGCGTGCCACACGCCGGCCGGCACCGGTAATCCACTGCTCGGCGCCCCCAACCTCACGGACAACATCTGGCTGTACGGCAACGATTTCAACACGATCCGCGATGGCATCGTCAACGGCCACAACGGTCAGATGCCGGCGCACCTGCCGTTGCTCGGCGAAACCCGCGTGCGCCTGGCTGCCGCATGGGTGTACGCTCAGTCGCATCCAGCCATGCCATCATCCAAGACACCGTGACCACCCCCGAGCCGCGTTTCGATCACCCTCCCCGGCCGCTGGCGCAGCGGCTCGGGGCCATTCTGTGGCCTTCCTTCTTTGCCGCCGGCATCGCCACCATGGTGTTTTTCGCTTTTGTCGATCCGCTGCTGCTGCGCGATTGGACATTTCCCGACATCGACCTGAGCCGCGAGGCGGGCTATACCATCGGCTTTTTCATGTTCTGGCTGGCCACCGCCAGTTCCAGTCTGTTTACCTGGATATTGCTGCGCCCGGCGAGCCGCTTCAACGCCCCGCCACCCCCCAAACGTTGAGCGTTAGCCCGTGAACAAGACCATCCCGGCCACCGTCATCGACGACGGCGCCATGTATCAATCCGAACGCAAGATTTACCCGCGCGATGTGCACGGTCGCTTTGCACGCCTGCGCAAGCTGGCGGTGTGGGTGTTGCTGGGCATTTTCTATCTCATTCCATGGCTGTCATGGGGTCAGCGGCAAGCCGTGCTGTTCGATTTGCCGGCACGCAAGTTCTACATCTTCGGCCTCAACTTCTGGCCGCAGGATTTCTTTTTCCTCGCCCTGCTGCTGATCATGGCCGGGCTGTCGCTGTTCTTCTTCACCGCACTGGCCGGCCGGCTATGGTGCGGCTATGCCTGCCCGCAAACGGTATGGACTGAAGTGTTCCTCGACATGGAGCGCTGGACTGAAGGCGACCGTCACCGTCGCATGAAGCTCGATGCCGGCCCATGGAACCGCGAGAAAATCCTGCGCAAAGGCGGCAAACACTTGTTGTGGTTGGCATTCGCCGTGTGGACCGGGTTCACCTTCGTCGGTTTCTTCAGCCCGATCCGCGAACTTGGCCTGCGCCTGCTCAGCGTCGACCTCGGCGGCTGGGAGAGCTTCTGGATCGGGTTCTATTCGCTGGCGACCTGGGGCAATGCCGGCTTTCTGCGCGAGCAGGTGTGCAAGTACATGTGTCCCTATGCGCGCTTCCAGAGCGCCATGTTCGACCGCAACACCCTGATCATCGCCTACGATGAGCGACGCGGGGAACCGCGCGGGGCACGCAAGCGCGGGGCGCGAGAAGCCGCGACCCGGGACCCGGGAACAGCAACAACGCAAGGCGATGCACGAGAAGCCGGGACCACGGGGCCCGGGACCCGGGTCGCGGCTCTTGGCGACTGCATCGACTGCACGATCTGCGTGCAGGTGTGCCCCACCGGCATCGATATCCGCAACGGCCTGCAATACGAATGCATCGCCTGCGGCGCCTGCATCGATGCCTGCGATGCGGTGATGGACAAGATGGAATATCCGCGCGGGTTGATCCGCTACACCACGCAAAATGCGCTGGACGGCAAGCGCAGCCAGGTGGTGCGCCCCCGCGTGATCGTTTACGGCCTGTTGCTCACCGCCATCTTTGCCGGTTGGTTCTGGGGTGTGGGCCATCGCAGTGCGCTGATCGTCGATGTGTTGCGTGATCGCAATGCGTTGTACCGCGTTGCCGCCGACGGTTCGATTGAAAATGCCTACACCCTCAAGCTGATCAACAAGACGCCGCTGGCGCAGCGTTACCGCGTGGCAGTGGTGGATGAGCACGACAACGCCATCGACGGGCTCGCCATCGTCGGCGGTGACAACGAAATCGACGTTGCTGGCGAGCAAGTGCTGAGCCTCTCGCTGACGCTGGCGGCGCGTCCAGACATCGCCCATGGTCGCCGCAATGTGCGTTTTGTCATTTCCGATAGCCGCGATCCGGATCTGCGGGTTCAGCAAGACAGCCGGTTCTTTGGACCACTGCCGTGACCGACGTGCATGAGCAAAAGCGGCCGTGGCAGCGCGAGCCGATGGTGTGGCTGATGATGGCGTTGCCTGCTGCGGCCGTCGTCGCCGGGCTGACCACGGTGGCGATCGCGGTGCGCGCCAGCGGCGACGATGCGGTTCCCGAGTCGGTGCGCCGCACGGCGCAAATTCAGGTCGCCGACCTCGCTGCCGATCAGCAAGCGGCACGGCGCAAGCTGCGCGCGCAGTTGCAGCTAACGCGCAGCACCGGCGCGGTGCAGGTGGCGATGCTCGGCAGCGCGCTGGCCGATGATCGCCTCGATCTGCGCTTCATCCACACCACCGACGGCGCTCAAGACATGCGAACGACGCTGGTGCGCTCTGGCGATGTCTGGCTGGGGCGCAGCAATGCAGCAATGGATCGACCCTGGTCGTTGAGCTTGAGCGGCGAAACCGACGCATGGCGATTGCAGGGCAGCTTGCCGGTCGGGCAAGACAGCGTGCTGCTGGAGCCCGCACTGGCTGGCGAGTGAGCGTGAACGTGCGTGAACCGACTGCCGCAAGGAAAATCCGGGACTCGCGAAGATTGATGGGTTTCGCTGCGCTCTACCCATCCTACGGACTCACGAAAAGCGTAAAGCTCTCGGATCCGCCAAGGACGCAAGCGACGCAAACAGCCGCATTGGGTGGGCGACTGTGTGTTATCGCCGCGCTCTATCCATCGCTCGCCTGGCTCGGCTTCGTGCTTCCCTTTGCGCACATGGCGTCCTTTGCGGACCCCTGCTTTTCCCATCGTCAGGGCCCACGAACAGCACGCGCAACGAAAAGCCGGGACTGCAAATGTGCGTGAGCCGACTGCTGCAGATCCCGTGAGCACCGCTGCAACCTGCTGCTACCACTGCGGTGAAGCACTGCCGCCGGCATTCCTGTGCGTTACCCTGGACGGCGCCGAGCGTGCCATGTGTTGCAGCGGCTGCGCCGGTGCCGCCGCGTGGATTCGCGACGCCGGGCTCGATGATTACTACCGTTTGCGGCAGCGCGACGGCAGCCGCGTTGCCGCCGAGACCGCCGACTTTTCGGCGTGGGACCGCGACGACATCCAGGCACAACACACCCGCGACATCGGTGCTGGCCGCGAGGTCACCGTGCTCGTTGAGGGCATGCATTGCGCCGCCTGCGCCTGGTTGATCGACCGCGCACTGCACCGCGAACCGGGCGTTTTGGAGGTACAGGCCAATGCCGTCACCGGACGCGTCATCGTGTGCTGGGATACCGCGAAGACGCGCTTGAGCGTGGTTCTGACGCGGCTGTCGGCACTGGGCTATACCCCACACCTCGCCCCCGATGAAGCCTTGGAGCGCGCCCGCCGGCACGAACGCAACACGCTGCTGATCCGGCTTGGTGTGGCCGGGCTGGGCACACTGCAGGCGATGATGTTCGCCGAAGCGCTGTACCTGGATTTCGACAACCAGATGCCGGTCGCAACCCGCGATTTTTTTCGCTGGATCACGTTTGCCGTGTCGACACCGGTGGTGTTCTATTCGGGCTGGCCGTTTCTTGCCGGCATGGCACGCGAATGGCGCCAGCACCGTTTCGGCATGGACACTCTGGTGGCAACCTCGGTGCTGCTCGCGTACTTCGCCAGTTTGATCGAAACCGTGCGCGGCGGCCCGCATGTGTGGTTCGATGCCGCGGTGATGTTCGTGCTGCTGCTGTTGAGCGCGCGCGTGATCGAGCGCTTGGCGCGACAGCGCGCCAATGCCGGCGTCGATGCGCTGGCACGGGCGCGGCCAGCGCTGGCCTGGCGTGTGGCAGCGCATGGCGAACGTGAACAGGTGCCGCTGGCCAGCCTGCAAGTGGGCGACACCATTATCGTCGCTGCCGGCGAAGCGCTGGCTGCCGACGGCGAGTTGCTGGACGCGCCAGCGCAGTTTGACGAGTCGCTGCTGAGCGGTGAACCGCTGCCGCGACTGCATGCGTCAGGCGATACCGTGTTTGCCGGCAGCGTGTGCCGTGGCGCACCGGCGAAGGTTCGCGTGCAGCGCACCGGACAGGACACCCGCCTGTCGCATCTGGTTCGGCTGGTCGAACAGGCGCAGGCGCAGCGGCCGCGGCTGGCGCGCCTCGCCGACGCCGTTGCCGGCCGCTTTGTCATCGCATTGTTCGGTGCCGCCGCGATCACCGCGCTGGTGTGGTGGTGGCTCGCGCCGGAGCGCGCGTTCGAGGTCACGCTGGCGGTGCTGGTGGTGAGCTGCCCGTGCGCATTGTCATTGGCGATTCCCGCTGCACTGTCGGCAGCACAAGGCGCGCTGGCGCGGCTTGGCGTGCTCAGCGTCAACGCTGACGCGCTGGAAACGCTGGCACGGGCCGATACCGTGGTGTTCGACAAGACCGGTACCCTGACCTGTGGGCAGCCCGCCATCGACGCCGTGCAGTGCTTTGCCGCAATCGACCAGCACACTGCGCTGGCGATTGCCGGTGCGCTGGAACGGGATGCCGGGCATCCGCTGGCACAGGCATTTCGCAACGCCTCGCCAGGGTCGGCGCAACAGGTACAGGTGCACGCTGGCGCGGGCGTCAGCGGCTGCGTGGATGATGTGACGTATCGCCTGGGGCGTGCCGACTTCAGCCATGGTGGCAGCGACGATGGCGCGATCTGGCTGGCACGCGATCAGCAGCCATTGGCACGTTTTACCGTGCGCGATACCACCCGCCCTGATGCCGTACAAGCCATCGCGCGGTTGCAACAACTGCGCCTGCGCTGCGAATTACTCAGCGGCGATGCCGAACCGGCGGTCAGCGCGCTGGCGATGGCACTGCGCATCACCCATGCGCGCGCGCGGCAAAGCCCGGAACACAAGCTGGCCCATCTGCGCGCGTTGCAAGCGCAAGGCCATGTAGTGGCAATGGTCGGCGACGGCATCAATGACGCACCGGTGCTGGCCGGTGCCGACGTGTCGTTGGCAATGGGCGGCGGTGCGGCACTGGCGCAGCGCAGTGCCGACCTGATTCTCACCGGCGACTCGCTGCGCCGCGTCCCGGAAGCCATCGTGCTGGCGCGGCGCACGCGCCGCATCGTGCGCCAGAACCTGGCCTGGGCACTGGGCTACAATGCGCTCGCGCTGCCGCTGGCGGCGCTGGGCTGGGTCACGCCGTGGCTGGCTGCGCTGGGCATGGCCGCCTCGTCGCTGCTGGTCACACTCAACGCCCTGCGCCTGACCTCGGCACCATTGCCCTGCACAACGGAGTCGCAATGAGCATTCTCGCCATCCTGATACCGATCAGCCTGGTGCTGCTGGGTGTGGCAGTGGCGGCTTTTATCTGGGCGGTGCGGCGCGGCCAGTTTGATGATCTGGAAACCCCAGCCATTGACATCCTCGCCGACGATTCAACGCCGCGTAATGCCAGCGAAAGCCAGCGCGATACACATGCCGATTGATTGGCTGGCATTGCTCGCCGCCGCGCTCAGCGGCGTTTTCGGGGGGTTGCATTGCGCGCTGATGTGCGGCGGCATTGCCACCGGCATTGCCGCCGGTGCGGCACCTGCGCCGGCGCTGCGCACCGCGCTGCTGAGCAATCTGGGGCGTGTGCTCGGCTACACCTTGGCGGGGGCACTGGTGGGTGGCTTCGGTGCCGGGCTGCTGGCGCTGTGGCAACTGCCGAACCTGGCGCTGGCAATGCGCATGGCGGTTGGGGCGGTGTTGCTGCTGGTGGCACTGCGCCTACTCGACCAACGTGGCCGGCTGGCCTTCGTCAACCGCCCGGGCGCCGCCGTGTGGCAATGGTTGGCGCCGCTGCATCGCCGCCTGCTGCCGGCCAATACGCCGTTGCGGCAGCTCGCCGCAGGCATGCTCTGGGGCTGGCTGCCGTGCGGCCTGAGCGCCACCGTGCTCGCCGCTGCCTGGCTCAGCGCCGACGCCGTGCAAGGCGCACTGATCATGGCGACATTCGGTTTTGGCACCTGGCTGGTGATGCTGCCGTTGACCTGGAGCGGTGCACGGCTGACCCGCCACCTCGCGCGGCCGGCGTTGCGGCGTAGCGCCGCCGCACTGATCGCCAGCGCCGGTCTGCTGACCCTTGCCGCGCCCTGGCTGGCGCAGGTGCCGATGCTGCATGCCGCGCTCGCGGCGCTGGGCTGCCGCACGTTGTAGTGGACGGCGCTGGATACCCGGCCCCACCACAACGGTCTTGGCGAGAGCAGACCTTCGCAGCGTACACAAGCTGTGCCGGCGAGCCGAACTGGCTACGAGCGCGCGCGACGATCTTCCGGCTCATGCACCAGTTTCGACAAGCGCTGCGGATCGAGGATATGCAACTGACGGCCACGCACGCTGATGATGCCATCGTCCTGAAACTTGCTGAATGTGCGGCTCACCGTTTCGATCACCATGCCGAGATAACTGGCGATGTCCTCACGCGACATCGGCAGGCTGAACTCGTCGGCCGATTTGCCCAACTCGCAAAAGCGCTCGGACAGGCTGTGCAGAAACATCGCCAGACGCTCACTGGCGTGGCGTCGGCCCATCATTTCAACGTGCACCTGGTTGCGATCCATGCGCTGCCCCATCACCCGCAGCAGTTGCCGCTGCAACCCGGGCACTTGCGCCGCGATCTGGCCCAACTCGTTGAACGGCACTTCGCACACGCTGGCTGGTGCCAGCGCCACCGCATCGCAGCGGTGAATGCCGGTACCCAGCGCATCGAGCCCGATCAACTCGCCCGGCAGGTGAAAACCGATCACTTGCAAGTCGCCTTCTTCGCTGAGGGCCAAGGTCTTGAAGGCGCCATCGCGGGCGACATACAGCGAAGACAGCGGTGCGCCGGCACGAAACAGAAAATCCCCGCGCAGCATCGGTCGCCGCCGCCGCACCACCTCGTCGAGTCGATCCAGATCAGCGATGCCGATGCCGGCTGGCAGACACAGTTGCTGCAATGAGCAATTGGCACAGCCACGGCGCAACCGTGAAATGTCAATGACCTGGGCGTCAGATTCCATACCGCATCGACTCCGGGGCGACTATGGCGATCATTTTACCGCAGTCCAGCGGCGCAACCACGCATTGACCGTGTCGTGCCACTGTACGCTGTTCTGCGGTTTGAGTACCCAATGGTTCTCATCGGGGAAATACAAAAAACGGCTATCGATGCCGCGCCGCTGCAACGCCGTAAACGCCGCCATGCCCTGATCGAACGGCACCCGATAATCCAACTGCCCCTGCACCACCAGCATTGGCACCCGCCACTGATCGACGAAGCGTGCCGGATTGAACTTCTCGTAAGCCTTGGGCTCGGCAAACGGCGTACCACCATTCTCCCACTCACTGAACCACAGTTCTTCGGTGGCGTAGCCCCACGAGCGGTTATCGAAAATACCATCGTGATTCACCAGGCACTTCCACGGCTCATTCCAGTTGCCGGCGATCCAGTTGACCATGAAGCCGCCATAGCTGGCGCCCAGCGCGCAGGCGCGGTTGCCATCGAGGAAATCAAAGCGATCAAGCGCATCGCTCCAACCCTTTTGCAAATCCTTCAGAGGCTTGCCACCCCAGTCACCGGAAATGGAATCGGTGAAATCCTGGCCGTAACCGGTGGAGCCATGAAAATCGATGAACACAACGGCAAAACCCTGCCCGGCATAGGTCTGCGGGTTCCAGCGCGTGCTCCAGCCGTTGCCGAATGAACCCTGTGGCCCGCCATGAATCAAGAACGCGACCGGATATTTCTCGCCGGCGCGATAGTTCCACGGCTTCACCACATAGCCATACACGGTGTCGTCGTCGTAGCCCTCAAAGCTGAACTGCTCGAACGCCCCCATCGCCACCTGCGCCAGCCGCTCGGCATTGGCCTGGCTCAGCTCGCGCACGGCCGAACCATCGCCACGCGCCACGAATATCCGCGTTGGCGAGGCCAGGCTGTCGCGCGCGAATACCAGCGTATCGCCAGCCAGATCGAAACCGGAAACCGAGCCATCGGCGGCAACACGGCGCGCTTCGCCAGCCTCGATATCGATCGCAAACAGCGGATGCTCGCCGATGTCCTGTGCGGTGGTGTAGATCGTGCGGCCATCGGCCGACAGCACGATGCCGTCGGCGGAGCGATCCCAGCGCCTGGCGATACGACGGGTATCGCCATCATCGAGAGCCATCGCGATCAACTGGAAGCGATCCGCTTCAAAACCCGGTCGCGACATCGCGCGGTAGTACAGCGTTTTGCCATCGGCGGAAAACACCGGGCCGGCATCCCATGCCAGATTTTTGCCGGTCAAATTGACCGGCGCGCCGGAACCATCGGCTGGCACCCGGTAGATGTCGAAATTGGTCGACCAGGCCTCGCTGCTGCCGGCAATGCGCACCGAAAACGCCAATTGCGTGCCATCCGGGCTCCAGGCGTAGTCGCTGCTGTCGCCAAACGGCTTGGCCGGAATATCTCCGTCGATGCCGGTGCTCAGCTTGATCGGTTCACCGGCGCTTTTGCCGGCCGCAAGGCGGGCCACAAACAACTGGCTGCGCCGACCATCGGCCCAGCTATCCCAGTGCCGCACAAACAACTTTTCGTACAACTGGCCAGTGTTCTTGTTCGCCGCCGCGCTGTCCAGCGCGGCTTTGGTGCAGCCCAGATCGGCACAGTAGGGGAACACATCAAACGTCAGCGCCACCTTGCTGCCATCGGGCGCCAGCTTGTAGCTGCCGATATCCAGCGAATAATCGGTGACCTGAACCGGCTCGCCGCCGATCGCTTGCGCCCACAGTTGCAGCGAGCCGGATTTGTCGGCCAGAAAATATACTGTGCCGCCATCGGCGGAAAAACTCGGTGCAGTGACGTTGAAGCCTTCCGGCGTCAAGCGTGCAGGTGGCGCCAGATCGCGGCTGCGCAAGTCTTTGTAAACCAGGTGGCTGAAGCCACGATTGGCCTCGAAATCGGTCTGCCGTACCACGTACACCACGCGTTGACCGTCGGCCGACAGCACCGGCGAAGACAGCCGATCGAAATTGACCAGATCACGCACGTCCAGGCCGCGAGTGCCTTGCGCAAAAGCTGCTGCCGGCAGCGCGCAGACCAGAAAAACGTTGCGAATCGAAGCGAACATGGGCGACTCCACGAGTTTCAAACAGCGTCATGGTAGAAGGCTATTGCCCGACAAGCAAAGACTACGTCAACGCAGCTGCCCGTTTCCGGTTACGCCGGCATGCTGCGCTCCAGGTTGCGTGTGTCCGCGGTGAACGGTTGCGAGGTCCCGGGTTTCGGGCGCGATGCGCCCCGGGTTTCGGCTTCGCCTCAACCCGGGCTACACGGTTCGCTGTGGTGCTTTGCTGTTGTGGTAGCCCGGGTTCAGGCCGCAGGCCGTAACCCGGGATCGGTGCGGGACGCGTGTACGGTGGCC
>Ga0100398_1000119_pt1 | contig 73849 bp, 86 predicted proteins | sample CryGeymeta201522_FD_81568 | JGI IMG/M metagenome (GOLD analysis project Ga0100398, IMG submission 81568) | Groundwater microbial communities from Crystal Geyser aquifers in Utah, USA - Crystal Geyser metaG 2015-22 | ecosystem: Environmental > Aquatic > Deep subsurface > Groundwater | place: USA...
CACGCCCCGAGATCGAGAACACGTCCTCGATCGGCATCAGGAACGGCAGATCCACCGCCCGCGCCGGGGTCGGGATATATTCGTCCACCGCCGCCATCAGAGCCCGGATCGAATTCTCGCCGATCTCCGGATCGCGCCCCTCCATCGCCGCCAGTGCCGAACCCTTGATGATCGGAATGTCGTCGCCGGGATAATCATAGGACGACAGCAACTCGCGGATTTCCATCTCCACAAGTTCCAGCAACTCCTCGTCATCCACCTGATCGACCTTGTTCATGTAGACGACCATGTAGGGAATCCCCACCTGACGGCCCAGCAGAATATGCTCGCGCGTCTGCGGCATCGGGCCGTCGGCCGCGTTCACCACAAGGATCGCGCCGTCCATCTGCGCCGCACCGGTGATCATGTTCTTCACATAATCCGCGTGCCCCGGGCAGTCGACATGCGCATAATGACGGTTCTCCGTCTCGTATTCCACATGCGCCGTCGAGATCGTGATCCCCCGCGCCTTCTCCTCCGGCGCCGCGTCGATCATGTCATAGGCCTTGAATTCACCGAAATACTTCGTGATCGCCGCCGTCAGCGTCGTCTTGCCATGGTCAACATGCCCGATCGTCCCGATGTTCACATGCGGTTTCGTGCGTTCAAACTTTGCCTTTGCCATGTCTTGAGGCGCCTTGTCAGTTGGGGGGCCGCTGCGGCCCGGTTATCACTCCGCGCGGCATTTATTGGGTTCAGCGGGGGAAATCAAGCCTTTCATGGCAGAGCGGGACGTGACCGCCAAAACCGCAGGGATCACTCCACCGCTGGCACGACGCCCTCCGCTGCCGGAGCGATGTCTGTCGTGGTGATCTGGTCCGCGCTCGGGTCATTCTGGTCGGCGGGGAAGTTCTCCTCCGGCGCGGCCGCTGGAACGCCGGTCAACAGGCTTATCTTCTCCTTGGCGGGTCTGCCATCATCCTCGAACCAGCCCAATTCGTTGTTCTGCTGCACCATCCAGTTCTGAATGATCTTGGCGGCGTTGCGGCTGAGATTCAGGATCTGTTTTTCCCGGCTCTGGGTCAGGCCCGATCCGAGAAAGGTATTGGTGGAAAAGGTCTCGACTACCGTCACCAGATGCGGCTTGTCGTTGAGCTTCTTGCCCAGGGCATCATCCCAGACCGTCACGTTGAGGATCAGCGCCGATTTCGGCGAGGCGACCACCGGCACGCCGGGAATAGCCAGAACATAGCCCTCGACGCTGATCCCGAGGTGATAGAGTTTGGTGCCGTCGAAGCGCCCGAAGCGATCCGACACCGCCTGTGTCACCGCATCGATCCATTCCTGCTTGCTGGCCTCGCGCGAGGCCGGGCCTTTGACCAGATTCGGCGCCACCACCACATTATGTCCGAGATGAAAATTACCCATGTAGGCGGGCGCCTCATCGAGATCATTCGGGTTGGTGCAGGCCGCGACAAAGGTCAGGGCGACAAGGAAAAAGAGACGGATCATGCAGAAATCCCGGATTGCGAACAGTCGTCCAGCGATAGCGCAGCCAGAGGACAGGCGCAATCGTTTGCGACGAAATCGGTCAAGCTCGGAGGCGCCATGTCGGCGAAAAGTGGCGTTTGCCACCCCGCCGCGTCTCGCGGCTGAGGGCGGAGAGATCCGGGTTGCAGCGGTTCATCGGGTCGGCACGGGGTCTTCGCCCCGATAGTCGTAAAAGCCCCGATCCGTCTTGCGCCCGAGCCAGCCGGCCTCGACGTATTTCGTGAGCAGGGGACAGGGCCGATACTTGGTATCCGCCAGCCCGTCATGCAACACGTTCATGATTGCAAGACAGGTATCCAGCCCGATGAAATCCGCCAGCGCCAGCGGCCCCATCGGATGATTCGCCCCGAGTTTCATGGACTCGTCGATGGATTTGACGTTTCCGACCCCTTCGTAGAGCGTATAGACCGCCTCGTTGATCATCGGCATCAGGATGCGGTTCACAATGAAGCCGGGAAAATCCTCGGCGCTCGCGGCCGTCTTGCCCAGCCGTTCCACCACAGAAAGACAGGCATTGTAGGTGTCCTTGTCGGTGGCAATGCCACGGATCAACTCGACCAGCTGCATCACCGGAACCGGGTTCATGAAGTGGAACCCCATGAACTTTCCCGGTCGGTCGGTGCGGCTCGCCAGGCGCGTGATCGAAATCGACGAGGTGTTCGAGGTCAGGATCGTATGCGGTTGAAGATGCGGCAGCAGGGCATCGAAGATCGCCTGTTTCACCGCCTCACGCTCGGTCGCGGCCTCGATCACCAGATCACTCGCGCCAAGATCGGTGAGCGTCTGCGTGGTGGTGATCCGGGCCAGCGCCGCGTCCATCTCGGCCTGCGCGATCTTGCTGCGGCTGACCTGACGCTCCATGTTCTTGCGGATCAGAGCCATCGCACGCGCCAGCGCCTCGGCACTGATATCGGTGAGCGTCACGTCATAGCCTGCGAGCGCCGTCACATGGGCGATGCCGTTGCCCATCTGGCCTGCCCCCACAATGCCGATCTTCGCAATCTCCATCCGCTCTGCCCTCGCGCTATAGTCCGATGCCAGCATAGGCCCCGGCATGGGCGGGCTGCAAGGCCCGCAGATCACTAAAACTGTCGCTGAATTTTCGCTTTAGCACTTTCTAAAGGGAATCTCGCGACCCTCTGCCTTGGGTGAGTTTATCGAGGTGGGATCAATGGCTTTTGAACGCGTGGGGCCGAAGCCCCTTGACTATAAACCTGTGCAATACGGGACATCGAAACTGGTGTTTCGCGGTCCCAAGCGCATCCTTGAGGGAGACTATATCGCTTGTCTGGGCGGCACGGAAACCTATGGCAAATTCATCAATCGCCCGTTCCCCGACCTGCTCGACCGGGATCTGCCGGTGCCTTGCGTCAATTTCGGCTGGGCCAATGCGGGGGTAGATGTCTTTCTCAAGGATGCGGGTCTGCTGTTGCTCGCGCAATCTGCACGTGCGGTGGTTTTGCAGATTCCGTCGGCGATGAACCTCTCAAACCCCTATTATCTGGTGCATCCGCGCCGCAACGACCGTTTCGTGCAGGCCGCGCCGCGCCTCAAACGTCTCTATCCAGAGATCGACTTCACGGAATTCCATTTCACCCGGCACTTGATGTGGCGACTCTCGGACATCGCGCCACAGCGCTTTGCGGTGCTGCGGCGCGCGTTGCAGGAGGTCTGGATCCTGCGGATGCAGCAGCTGATCGAGCGGATCGGGCGTCCGGTGGTTCTGCTGTGGTTTGCAGGCCATGCGCCGAGACACGGCGAAGGCACGGCGGAGCTTTATGACGATCCCGCCTTTGTCAGCCGCGCGATGCTCCAGGCCGTGAGCAGCCGTGCCGCGCGTCTGGTCGAGGTGGTGATCAGCCGCGAGGCACGGGCTCAGGGCACACGCGGGATGCGTTTTGCGGCGATGGAGGCGGCTGTCGCTGCCGACCTGCCCGGCTTGCTTGCCCATAGCGAGGTTGCCCATGCGCTCGGTCCGGTGCTCAGCACATTGCTATCGGAGTGAGATGCCCCGCGCCCGATTGGCGTGGGGCATCTCGGATTTCAAGCGTTCCGCTCAGAGCTTTTCGACAAGTTCCGGCACGGCGGTGAAGAGATCCGCGACAAGGCCGTAATCGGCGACCTGGAAGATCGGGGCCTCTTCGTCCTTGTTGATCGCGACGATGATCTTGGAATCCTTCATCCCCGCAAGGTGCTGGATCGCCCCCGAAATGCCGACCGCGACATAGAGGTTGGGGGCCACAACCTTGCCAGTCTGGCCAACCTGCCAGTCGTTCGGCGCATAGCCCGAATCGACGGCGGCACGTGATGCACCAACGGCGGCGCCCAGCTTGTCCGCCAGCTTTTCGATCAGCGCGAAGTCATCCTTGGACCCGACACCGCGCCCGCCCGAGACGACAATCCCGGCCGAGGTCAGTTCGGGGCGGTCCGAAGTCGCAACCTTGTCCTCGATCCATTCCGAAAGGCCCGGATTGGCCAGCGCCGCAATCGTCTCGATCGGTGCCGCCGCCTGTTCGCCCGCCGGCTCGAAGGTCGAGGTGCGGAAGCTGACGACCTTTTTCGCATCGCGCGATTTCACCGTCTGAATCGCGTTACCGGCATAGATCGGCCGCTCGAACGTCTCGGCATCCACGACGCCAGAGGCATCCGAGATCACCATTACATCGAGCAGCGCCGCAACCCGCGGCAGCACGTTCTTGGCATCCGTGGTGGCCGGAGCGACGATATGGCTGTAATTCCCCGCAAGGCTCACGATCAGTGCGGCGGTCGATTCCGCCAGCCGGTGCCCCAGCGAGGCATCCTCGGCCACCAGCACCTTTTTCACGCCGGCGATCTTTGCCGCCGCTTGACCCGCAGCCGCAGCAGAAGCCCCGCAGCAGAGCGCGGTCACATCGCCCAGTTTGGCCGCGGCCGTCACCGCCTTGGCGGTGGCATCGAGCGACAGTTCACCATCAGTCACTTCGGCAAGAAGAAGAACAGACATCATACGGCCCCCACTTCCTTGAGTTTCACAACCAGCTCGTCCACCGAGCCGAGGATCACACCCGCCGCGCGCGACGCGGGCTCGGCGGTGCCGGTAATTTCCAGCCGCGGCGTGACATCGACGCCGTAATCGGCGGCGGTCTTTTCCTCGAGCGGTTTTTTCTTGGCCTTCATGATGTTGGGCAGGCTCGCATAGCGCGGCTCATTCAGACGCAGATCGACGGTGACGATGGTGGGCATTGCCACCCTGATCGTCTGCAGACCACCATCCACCTCGCGTGTGACCAGCGCATGATCGCCCTCGATCGCGAGTTTCGAGGCGAAGGTCGCCTGGCTCCAGCCCAAGAGCGCCGAGAGCATCTGCCCGGTGGCGTTCATGTCATTGTCAATCGCCTGCTTGCCGCAGAGTACGAGGCCGGGCTGTTCCTCCTCGACGATTTTCGCAAGGATCTTGGCGACCGCCAGCGGCTCGATGTCGCTATGCACATCCTCGGCGGCCACCACCAGAATCGCGCGATCCGCGCCCATCGCCAATGCGGTGCGCAGCGTCTCCTGCGCCTGTTTCACGCCGATGGAAACCGCGATCACCTCGCTGGCCTTGCCCGCCTCCTTCAGACGAATCGCCTCTTCCACGGCAATCTCGTCGAACGGATTCATCGACATCTTCACATTCGCAAGATCGACACCGCTCCCGTCCGCCTTGACGCGAACCTTTACGTTGTAGTCGATCACGCGTTTGACAGGCACAAGCACCTTCATTGGCATGGTCTCCCTTTAGTGGTGAAGAGCCGGATCGACTCTTCGGTCAACAATCTCGCGCGTTGATAGCGGGTTCGCCCCCCGCGCAATAGGGTAAAATCGTCACGCTTGCGCCCGGCGACGTCGCGTTTCGGACATTCCGAAACCGCGCCAGCAGGTCGAATATGTCAGCGATTGGCCCCCGGAACCCAAAGGACATCCGCCTTGCCACCGTCATTGGCCATGCGCGATGCTACAAAAAACCAGTCGCTCAGCCGGTTGAGATAGGTGAGCGCCGCCACGTTCACTTGCTCAAGCGTCGCCAGTTCCACGCACAACCGTTCGGCGCGACGCGATACCGTGCGGCAGAGATGCAGATACGCCGCCAGAGGCGATCCGCCCGGCAACACGAAACTGCGCAGCGGTGCAAGATGCACATTCATCGCGTCGATCTCGGCCTCCAGCCTCAGCACCTGCGCCGCGACCATGCGCAAGGGCGGATAGGCCGCCTCGGCGTCTTGCGCCATGTCCGGACGGCACAGGTCCGCCCCGAGATCAAAAAGATCATTCTGAATCCGCGCCAGGGCGGCATCGGTGTCGCCCTGCGCTTGAAGGCGCGCCAGCCCGACGGTCGCGTTGACCTCATCGACCGTGCCATAGGCATTCACGCGCACCGCGTGTTTGGCCACCCGCGCGCCATTGCCGAGGGCGGTCTCGCCGGCATCGCCCGTGCGCGTATAGATCTTGTTCAGGACCACCATCGGTCTCGCCTCCCTACCTGCGGAAATAGACGAATGTCAGAATGAGCAAGATGGCGACGAATTGCGCGATGAGCCGCCACTGCATGAACTTGTTTGATCGCTTGGCATTCTCTACCCCTTCCCGGCCAAAGGTCGCAATGCCCCGGATCAGGATCACCGCCACCGTGAGGCAGGCCACAGCCACAAGCAGGAAAAGCGGATCAGAGAGCATGGCAGGCGTCCTGTGTCAGCGGGTTGATGGGGGATATCTAGGCGGGATGGGACAAAAAGCGAAAGGGAAAATGTGACGCGGCGATCACCGCTAGCCTCTCGAGATCACCCAATCCAGCGCGCGCGTTGGCAAGAGGCGGCGCAGCGCGCCCATGAGATAGGTCGGCGTTGTCACATAGTAGCGTGCCCGCGGTCGCGGAGATTCGAGCGCATGGATGAGCTTGTTCGTGACGGCTTCGGGGAGCAGTTCAAAGCGATCCTTGCTGTATTCGCCATAAAGTCGCGGCCGCAACTTGTCGCGATAATCCGCCATGCGCGGTGATTTTTCCCACTCGATCCAGCGCTCGAAGGGGGCACGTGCATTCTCGCGGATCTTGGTGCGCACCGGTCCCGGCTCGATCAGGCTGACAGCGATGCCGGTGCCGCGCATTTCGATGCGCAGCGTGTCAGTCAGACCTTCGATCGCGAATTTCGTGCTGACATAGGCTCCGCGCCAGCCGAGCGCCACCAGGCCCAGAACCGACGAGCATTGCACGATGCGCCCATGGCCCTGCGCGCGCATCAGAGGGATTACCTGTCGTGTCAGGTCATGCCAGCCGAACACGTTGGTCTCGAAAATCTCGCGCAGCGCGCCGCGCGGCAGGTCCTCGACCAGCGCCGGACAGGCATAGGCGCCGTTGTTGAACAGCGCATCCAGCCGCCCACTGGTCGCCTCGTTCACCTCTGTCACAGCTTGCGCGATGCTGGCCTCGTCCGCGTAATCTATGCGTGGGCTCTCGAATCCCTCGCCGCGCAACCGCTCGCAGTCCGCCTCCTGACGGCAGGCGGCAAAGACCCGCCACCCGCGCGCGCGCAACCCGTGCGCTGCATCATAACCGATGCCCGAAGAACAGCCGGTGATCAGGATGGTTCGTTCGCTCATGCCGGGCCTTGTGCCGCGACCTCAAAGGTGATGCAAGCCCTACTCTGCGGCCGCCGTCAGCAAACGTTCGGACAACCAGCCGATGCGACCTGTCTCTGCCAGGCGCACCTTGACCCAGCCGTCGCCGGGATCGCGCAGCACGCTCACCGCCGTGCCATTCGTCAGGCGCGCGAGGCGCCCGAACTGCGTGCCCGGCCCGGCCCGCAGATTGACCGATGTCGCGACCACCCGGCGCAGGTCCGGCATCGCGGCAGAAAACCCGTCCTCGCGTTGCGAATGCGGGGCCTGATCCGCCGCAGCGGTGGTTTCAAAGAGGGGTGTGGGGGCGAGGCTGATGGTGGGAAATGTGAGATTTACAACCGTGGGCAGCGGCGCAGATGGCTCTTTGGCGGCGGCCAGAACAACGGTGTCCGGCCTGTCCATGTGCAACGCGAGATCCCGCAAGGATGTGATGGCAGGCGCCGTCCCGGTTTTAGGGCAGGCCGGTGTCCGGCTGCGCCAGCGCGATCACGTTGACCCGGAGGGGCCGTGCGCGCGGGCGCTGATTATCAAGCACGGCCCGCGCCTGAATCGAATTCGCCGATGGCCGATAGTCGGCGCCACCGCTCATCTCATAAAAGGACAACCCAAGGAAAAAAAAGCTCGACAATATGAAGCGCCACATCGCGCATCTCCCAACACACTAAAAATTTACCACTAGCTTGGCAGCTGCCGCATGATACCCGATTCGTGCCCAGAGATTGAGGGGAATCGCGAAACTTTGTCGGGGCGTTGCCTCTCTGTGCTTTACGCGGATTCCTGCGGGCGCTATCACCGCATCTATGAGTGATATGCTTGACGACCCCAAGATGCAGCCTGAGGCAGTGCTCGAGCCGCTGCGCCGTGCCATCGGCGAGCGCTATCTGACCTATGCGCTCTCGACCATCATGCACCGCGCGCTGCCCGATGCGCGCGACGGATTGAAGCCGGTGCATCGCCGCATCCTCTATGCGATGCGCGAACTCCGGCTCACGAGCAACGGTGGTTTTCGCAAGTCGGCCAAGATCTCTGGCGATGTGATGGGCAATTATCACCCGCATGGCGATGCCGCGATCTATGACGCGATGGCGCGGCTCGCGCAGGATTTCAACGTGCGCTATCCGCTGGTGGACGGTCAGGGCAATTTCGGCAATATCGACGGCGACAACCCGGCGGCCTCGCGCTATACCGAGGCGCGCATGACCGTCTTTGCCGAGGCCCTGCTTGAGGGTCTGGCCGAGGATGCGGTCGATTTCCGCGACAATTACGATGGCACACTGCGCGAACCGGTGGTGTTGCCTGCGGCCTTTCCCAATCTGCTGGCCAATGGCTCGTCAGGCATCGCCGTGGGCATGGCCACCAACATCCCGCCGCATAACATCAGCGAGTTGATCGACGCCTGCCTGCATCTGATCAAGGCACCCGAGGTGCGCGACGACACGCTCATGAGCTACATCCCCGGCCCCGATTTCCCCACCGGCGGCGTGATCGTCGAGCCGCCGGAGAGCATCGCACAGACCTATCGCACCGGGCGTGGCAGTTTCCGGCTGCGGGCGCGCTGGCAGGTCGAGGATCTGGGCCGCGGCGGCTGGCAGATCGTGATCACCGAGATCCCCTATCAGGTGCAGAAGTCAAAGCTGATCGAGCGCATTGCCGACCTCATCCAGACCCGCAAGGTGCCGCTGCTCGCCGATGTCCGCGACGAGAGCGCCGAGGATATCCGGCTGATCCTCGAGCCACGCACACGCAATGTTGATCCCGAGATGCTGATGGGGATGATGTATCGCAATTCCGAACTGGAACTGCGGTTCTCGCTCAACATGAACGTGCTGATCGACGGGGTGACGCCGCGCGTCTGCTCGCTCAAGGAGGTGCTGCGCGCCTTTCTCGATTTCCGGCAAGAGGTGCTCTTGCGCCGCTCGGCGCACCGGATGGAGAAGATCGATCATCGGCTTGAGGTGCTCGAAGGGCTGATCGTCGCCTTCCTCAACCTCGACCGGGTGATCGACATCATCCGCTATGACGAGGATCCCAAGACGGCACTGATGCGCGAGGACTGGGGGCGCGCCTTTGTTCGCGCCACCTCCGAGGCCGATTACACCCCGCCGCGCCCCGGTGGCGAGGATGGGCTCACCGATATGCAGGCCGAGGCCATCCTCAACATGCGCCTGCGCTCCCTGCGCCGTCTGGAAGAGATGGAACTCAAACTCGAGCGTGACGCGCTGATGGCCGAGCGTGCGGGGCTCGAGGATCTGCTCGAAGATGACTCCATGCAATGGGCGGCGGTCGCCGATCAGTTGCGCGAGATCAGGAAAACCTTTGGCAAGACCCACCCCATCGGCGCCCGCCGCACCCAGTTCGCCGAGGCGGGAGCCGTCGAGGAGGTGCCGTTCGAGGCGATGATCGACCGCGAACCGATCACCGTCGTCTGCTCCCAGATGGGCTGGATCCGCGCCATGACCGGGCATCTCGACCTGAGCCGCGACCTGAAGTTCAAGGACGGTGATGGCCCCCGCTTCATGTTTCACGCCGAAACCACGGATCGCATTCTGGTGTTTGGATCGAACGGGCGGTTCTATACGCTCTCGGCGGCCAACCTGCCCGGAGGGCGCGGCATGGGCGAACCGCTGCGCCTGATGGTCGATCTGCCGAACGAGGCGGGCATCGTTGATCAGCTGGTTCACAAACCGGGCCGCAAGCTGCTTGTGGCCTCTTCCGCAGGCGACGGATTCATCGTGCCCGAAGACGAGGTTCTGGCCCAGACCCGCAGCGGCAAGCAGGTGCTCAACCTGCGCGATCCGGCCCGCGCGCTGGTCTGCCGCCCGGTTACGGGCGATCATGTGGCCTGCGTTGGCGAGAACCGCAAGGTGCTGGTGTTTGCGCTTGACGAATTGCCGGAACTTGGGCGCGGCAAGGGCGTCCGGCTTCAGAAATACAAGGATGGCGGGCTGGCGGATGCCACCACCTTCACTCTTGCTGACGGGCTGAGCTGGCGTGATCCGGCAGGGCGCACCCGCACCGAAAGCGATCTTTCGGAGTGGCTGGGCAAACGCGCCGGATCGGGCCGGATGGCACCGCGCGGATTTCCGCGCGACAACCGGTTCACCTGATCACTTGCGCTGATTCCCCAGCGACAACGTATGGGCGCGCAACCATTCCATGAAACCGCGCGGATCGCTCTCCAGCATGGCCATGCGCGCGGCGCTGATGGGCGCCCCGACGATGGGCTTCTGTGGCCGGTTGCAGCTATGCACGACCTCGTGCAGCAACAGTCCCTGCCGTAGCGTGGCCGAAATGCGGTTGGCAATCTGATACCAGCGCGAGTTGGAGCCGGGAAAATACACCGGCACCACCGTTGCGCCTGACCGGCGGATCATCTGCGCGGTGAAGACGTTCCATTCCCGCTCGACCGCCGGGCCGAAGAGCGTGTCACTTGAGGCCACGACGCCCGAGGGAAACACGCTGATCACGCCGCCCTCTTTCAAATGCGCCATCGCCTTGGCGCGCATCTCGACCGATTTGCGCTGTGCGTCAGGTTCATGCGGAAACGGCACCGAGATCATGTAAGAGGCCGCCACCTCGTCGATTCCGGTCAGAAGCGCGCGGGTGAGGATCTTGTAATCGCTGCGCCGCCGCCCGATGAGATCGGCAAGGATCATCCCGTCCACCAATCCATGCGGATGGTTGGCCACCACGACGACCGGGCCCTGGATGGGAATGTTCAGCCCCTCCTCATCGGGCGTCAGCAGCGGAATGCCCATCGTATCGAGCGCCGCCCGCCAGAACGCCTGTCCTGCCGGCGCGCCGCGTTTCTCGAATTTGCGGATCATCCGGACAATCGTGATCTTGCCCGTCATCCATTCCATCGTGCGGATGATGACCGAGGTCAGCCGACTGTCAAAACTGTTGGCATAGGTCAGGCTGCGCCGATCATATTTCTGGAATATGACGGTTTCGCCGGCTTCGCTGCCGATCTTTGGCTGCGCCTTTATGCTCACTGCTCCGTCCCTGTCCCGCTCACGTCGCTCCTGCGCGTTCACTTGTCCTCGCCAAAGCGGCTTGCCACCAGTGCGGTGACCGCATCGGCCAGCGGTAAGGCGTCGGGCCCCGCGATCTGCACGTCAATAGTGGTTCCTTTGGCCGCTGCCAACATCAAAAGCCCCATGATGCTGTCGCCCGAGGCCGATTGCGTGCCAAGCATCACCTCGACACGCGCATCAAAGCCCTCGACGACTTCGACCAGCTTGGCGGCGGCACGAGCGTGCAGCCCCTTTTCGTTGATGATCTCCAGCCGCCGCGTCATCCTCTCGGTCATCGCACTCCCCCTCACTTCGCCGAAACATTATGACTGTCGATGTACTTGCGACCGGCTTCGAGGGCGGCCCGCGACGCGTCGGGCACGCTGAGATTGCGGCTCTTTGCCAGCTTGATCAGCATCGGCAGATTGGCCCCGTAGAGAATCCGTCGGTCATCGCGCCGCGACGCCCTGAGAGACAGGTTCGATGGCGAGCCACCGAACATGTCAGTCACCAGAACCACGCCATCGCCGGTATCCACGGCGTCAGCGGCAGCACAGATCTCGTCCTGTTTCAGGGCCCGGTCATGATCGCCCTCGATGGAAATCGCCATGACGCCGGGCTGCACGCCCACCACATGTTCGACCGCCCGAAGATATTCCCGAGCCAGGCCACCATGCGCCACGATGACGATTCCGATCAAGACTGCTTCACTCCTCAGACCGCAGAACCGGTCCGGTCCCGCGACGCGGCTCCTGCCGCTCCAACTCGCCGCTCCAGTTCCCGGTGTCTAATTGACACTTGCCAGCCTTCTTCCGCAAGGGCGGACGCCAGCGTTTCCGCCACGCAGACGCTGCGATGCTGCCCGCCGGTGCAACCGAATCCGATGGCGAGATAGGCCTTTCCCTCTGCCTCATAGGCCGGAAGCAACACCGCGACAAGATCGCTGACGCGCGCCACGAACCCATCGAAGCCAGGATCGCCCCGCACAAAGGCCGCGACCGCCGTCGCGCGCCCGTCAAGGCCGCGCAGATCAGCCTGCCAATAGGGATTCTTCAGAAACCGACAGTCAAGAACCATATCGAGACCGCGCGGCAAACCACGTTTGTAGGAAAAGGAATGCACCGACACGGCCAGACCCGTCGCGCCGCGTGGGGCGAACCAGCGTTGCAGTTCGGCGCGAAGATCGTGCGGCGACATCTCCGACGTGTCGATCAGGAGATCAGCACGCGCCCGGATCGGTCCCAGCAGATCCAATTCCCTGGCGATGCCCAGCTCCGGGCGCTCTGATGGTGCCAGCGGATGGCGCCGACGCGTCTCTGAAAACCGCTGCACCAGGATATCGGATCGGCAATCGAGATAGAGCACCTGCAAAGGCCGACCAAAGACCCAGTCCTGCCGGTCAATCACTTCGATCAGCGCATTGGTCGAAAAATCCCGATTGCGCACGTCAATGCCAAGCGCGAGCGGCTTTTCGGGGGCCTGTCCGTCCAGCAGGCGCGGCAAAAGCGACAACGGCAGATTGTCGATCGCCTCGTATCCGATATCCTCAAGCACCCGGATAGCCGTGCTGCGCCCTGCTCCCGAAGGGCCCGTGACCAGCACGAGACGGTTGAGCACACCGTCGGCCGACCCGTCGTCAGGATGCGTTGCGGACACCCCCACCTCCATCAGGAAACCTCACCATAGCGCAGATAGAGCAGGACCGCCGCAGGAAAATGGTGATGTGCCACTCTGCCAATACTGGGCAGCGCGACTCCCATCACGTCCTCGTGACGGCGCACCGGCAAACGATCCGTCTCGTCGCGGTCGAGGTTCACCACCAGAGCGAGCGGTTGCGGTCCGACGCAAGGCAGCGACAGGATGCCGATGCCGCGCGCCTCGATCAGGCCCCGGATCGTCTCTGGCGCATCTGCGATGACCGCATCCCGGACCCGCCAGAGCCGGGTGCGATCATCGGCCACCAGCCCGGCACCCATCGCCAGAAGTTCCAGCGCAAGCCCCGACTTGCCGCGCCCTGACGCGCCCCGGATGAGGACGGCGCGGTCTCCGAAGGCCACGCAGGTGGCGTGAAGTGTGGTTTCCGCCGACTGTATCCCGCCTGGCACAGACTCAGACCGGCAGACCCACGACAAACCGCGCACCCAGCGGGTCAGAGGTGGCATCGGCGTCGGTCGGGCGGATATTTTCGGCCCAGATCACGCCATCATGCGCCTCGACAATCTGTTTGGAGATCGCCAAGCCAAGGCCCGAGTTATTGCCGAAATCCCCCTCGGGCCGCTCGGAGTAGAATCTCTGAAAGACCTTTTCCAGCGCCTGGTCGGGGATTCCGGGACCGGTATCCTCGACCACGACCAACACGCGGTTGGCGCGCCGTCGGGCCCAGACCCGGATCGCATCCCCCTCTTCGCAAAAACTGATCGCGTTGGTGATGAGATTGACAAAGACCTGCGCCAGCCGTGCCTCCAGCCCGGTGATGACAATCGGCTGGGCTGGAAAATCGGTGATGAACTCGACCCCCTTTTTCTCGGCCTCCTCGCCAAGATACTGGCTGAGGCCACGCAGCGTGCCGAGCAGATCGAACGCCTCCTGCTCTTCGCGCACCAATTCACTGTCGAGACGAGACGCGTTGGAAATATCGCTCACCAGCCTGTCAAGGCGGCGCACATCATGCTCGATCACCTCGAGCAGGCGCTCGCGCTGATCCTCGCGCTTGGCAATCCGCATCGTGCCCACCGCCGAGCGCAGGCTCGCCAGCGGGTTCTTGATTTCATGCGCCACATCGGCGGCAAACTGTTCGTTGCTGTCGATCCGGTTGTAGAGCGCCGACACCATACCGCGCAGCGCACCACTGAGCCGACCGATTTCATCCGGCCGCGCCGTGAGGTCGGGGATGCGGATGCGCCCCTTGTTCCCCCGGCCACGGTTGTGTTCACGTCCGATCTCGGCGGCCTCGGCCAGTTCGGCCAGCGGATTGGAAATCGTTGACGCCAGAATGTAGCTCAGCCCGACCGAGGCCAGCGTCGCGATCAGAAACATCTGAAGCACGCGTTCGCGCTCATATCGCGCCAGCCTGTCGATCTCGCCCGCAGCATTGGCCAGAGCGACGACGGCCACCGTTCGATCACCCTGACGGACCGGAGCGGCAACCGTCAGGACGTTACCGCGCTCGGTATCGACTGTCCGCAGCTGGAGCCCGACTTGCAGCGACTGTTCAACCATGTTGCGTGCCATCTCTTCGACAGACCGGCCACGGCTCTCGTTTTCGACACCGGAGAACGGGGCGGAGAGCCGCTTCCAGATCACCGCCAGAACGTCTGTCATGGGGGTCGACCCAAGATCCTCGGCCTCGACAAAGGGCAGCATGTCGCCGACCTTTTGTCCCACCAGAAGTCCATTGCGATCAAAGAGAAAAACCTCGGTTCCGGTCTCCAGACTCAGGCGTTCGAGCAGGGAACCCGTCGTCACACCGTCGCCGCTCGCCAGACTGACCGGCGCTCCGGCAGGGAGGCTGGCCTCGACCGCATTGGCGATCAGGGTCGCCTGCGCCACCAGGGCGTTGGCGCGCTGCTGGGCGAGATTGTCGAGTGACGAACTGAGATAGAGGATTCCCACGACCAGCACGTTGAGCGCGATCAGGTTGAAGGTGATGATCTTGCGCGTCATCGACGAGCTGTGCATCGAGAGCCAGCCCCGTTGCGCGCGGCGCGCACTCAGCTCTCCCCCGTCCACACGATCGGGGGCGACAAAATCGTCCCCGAGAACGAGATCGCTCTCCTTTCGCGGTGGCAAGGCGCGCACCTCTATCCTTTCGGCAATCGTCATTATTCCTCGTTGTATCGGTAGCCTATACCATAGAGCGTTTCGATCGCCGAGAACTCCTGATCCACCATCCGCAACTTCTTGCGCAGCCGCTTGATGTGACTGTCGATGGTGCGATCGTCCACATAGACCTGATCGTCATAGGCAACATCCATTAGCTGATCGCGGCTCTTGACGAAACCGGGGCGCTGCGCGAGCGCCTGCAGAAGAAGGAATTCGGTGACAGTGAGACTGACATCCAATCCCTTCCAGCTCACCGAATGGCGCAGCGGATCCATCCGCAACTGACCGCGCTCGATGACCTTGGTTTCTTCGGTATCGGCCACGATGTCGCCATTCGCCGCATCCTGCCGCCGCAACAGCGCCCGGATCCGCTCGACCAGAAGGCGTTGCGAGAAGGGTTTTTTCACATAGTCATCGGCACCCATGCGCAGCCCCAGAACCTCGTCAATCTCGTCATCCTTCGAGGTCAGGAAAATCACCGGCATCTGCGACTTCTGCCGCAGGCGTTGCAACAGATCCATCCCATCCATGCGCGGCATCTTTATATCCAGCACCGCCATGTCGGGCAGTCGCTTGCTGAAGGCATCAAAAGCCTGCTGGCCATCGTTATAGGTTTCCACCTCGAAACCTTCGGCTTCGAGCGTCATGGAGACGGATGTCAGAATGTTTCTGTCATCGTCCACAAGGGCGATCCTGGACATTGTGTGTTTCCTTGTTCTGCTCAGATCATCAGTTTTTTGATCCACTATGCTATTGTTTCGCTGCTTCGATCAATCCAAAACTGCGAATCATCTCTGATCCATCCCATCATTGGGACAATTAAGTCTTGAGAATGGCTAAATTGACTCACTTTTCAGTCCAACGACGTTTTTTGGCCTCCACCGATCCGGACTTGGTTGCGCTAACGTCGATTTGATTGCGCTAACTCGAAAAAACCGCCCTGTTATTTTACGCGATCGTCATGATAAGACCCGTTCAGTCGGGCAGGCCTGCCCGACCGGCGCTGCACAGCGGCGCCCATGACGGTTTCCGCGGACACGCGGACATGGCGAACAGGAGCTAGGCACCATGAGATTTGGACGGGTCAACCCGCAATTCCGGCTTGAAGATCAAGGCATCAGCGGGATCGGCAATGTCTATTACAACCTTCCGGAGCCGGCCCTGATCGAGGCGGCGCTGAAGAACAGTGAGGGCACGTTGGGCAATGGCGGCGCGCTCTTGGTCAGCACCGGCAAATTCACCGGTCGTTCGCCAAAGGACAAGCACGTAGTGATGAGCGACACGACGCGGGACACCATCTGGTGGGATAACAACGCCGCCATGGTGCCGGACGCCTTCGACCGTCTTTATGCCGATATGATCGACTACATGAAGGCGCGGGACGTGTTCGTCGAGGATCTGGTCGCCGGTGCGGATCCCGAGCTGGCGGTCAATGTCCGGATGATCACCGAACTGGCCTGGCACAGCCTGTTCAATCGCACCATGCTGCGCCGCCCGGCCCGGACAGCGCTCGACAGCTTCGTTGCGGACTATACGCTGATCAACTGCCCCGGTTTCAAGGCCGACCCAAGCCGCCACGGCTGTCGCAGCGATACGGTCATCGCGATGAATTTCGACCGCAAGATCATCCTGGTCGCCAATACCGGATATGCTGGCGAGAACAAGAAATCGATCTTCACGCTGCTGAATTACCTGCTGCCTGAACAGGGCGTCATGCCGATGCACTGCTCGGCCAATCACGCGCAGGACAATCCGGTCGATGCGGCGGTGTTCTTCGGCCTGTCGGGCACTGGCAAAACGACGCTCTCTGCCGACCCCGCGCGCACGCTGATCGGCGATGACGAGCATGGCTGGTCGGATCGCGGCACCTTCAACTTTGAAGGGGGCTGCTATGCCAAGACCATCAATCTTGATCCCGAAGCCGAGCCCGAGATCTACGCCACCACGTCAAAATTCGCCACGGTGGTCGAGAACATGGTGTTTGATCCCGAAACGCTCGAACTTGATTTCGCCGACGACAGCCTGACCGCCAACACGCGGTGCGCCTATCCGTTGCATTACATCTCCAACGCGTCCGAGACGGCGCTTGGGGGGCATCCCAAGAACATCATCATGCTGACCTGTGATGCCTTTGGCGTTCTGCCTCCCATCGCCCGGCTGACGCCGGCGCAGGCGATGTATCACTTCCTCAGCGGATTCACCTCCAAGGTCGCGGGGACAGAGCGGGGCGTGACCGAGCCCGAACCCACCTTCTCGACCTGCTTTGGCGCGCCCTTCATGCCGCGTCGCCCCGAAGTCTATGGCAATCTCCTGCGCGAAAAGATCGCCAAGCATGGCGCAACCTGCTGGTTGGTCAACACCGGCTGGACCGGCGGCGCCTATGGCGCGGGATCGCGGATGCCGATCAAGGCCACCCGTGCGCTGCTGACTGCGGCGCTCGACGGATCGCTGAACGATGTGGAGTTCCGCAAGGACGAGAATTTCGGCTTTGACGTGCCGGTCGCCGTGCCGGGCGTGCCCGAGGTTCTGCTCGACCCACGCCGCACCTGGAACGATGCTGCGGCCTATGACGCGCAGGCGGCCAAGCTGGTGCAGATGTTCGCCGACAATTTCGCGCAATACGTCCCCTTCATCGACGAGGATGTCAAGGCGGCTGCAATCGGCTGAACCGCCAGCGCAGAGATCTGTTCCGCAACGCCCCGGCCCTTGCCGGGGCGTTGTCGTATCTGTGTGCCGGGTGCTGAACGGACGGCAGGTTTCAGGGCGATAGTGCTGCAACGCAAAAAATCAATACGCAACTTTAGAACAAAATACTGCGACAATTCGCATAATAGTTGCGCTGCACCTGCATGGTAAGTAAAAGGCGCTGGGATAAGAGAGAGGATGCGATTCATGGCACATGACGGACAGGATATTGCGATGGCACGACCTATCATTCTGAGTGATCTTCTGACCCTCACCGGTGCAGCCCTTGCCCCCGCGGAAACGCTGCTGGAACGGGCCACCCAAGCGGTGCGCACCATGGTCACGCTCGATGGCCGCGTTTCGGGTGCCGCACTCGAGACCCATCAGACCGCCGCACATGGCCTGGCGTGGCTGGCCACTTATGTCGAAGCCCTGCGGCAGATGCAGATGTGGGCCAATCGCCTCACCGAGAAGGGTCAATTCGGCGAGATCGAAAGCCTTATCCACCAGATCGCGTTCGGAGAATACCTCAACCAGATCGCCGGCGGCATCCAGATGAATCAGGGCGAGATGGTCCGGCTTCAGGACATCGGTCTTGCGCCAGAGGATCTGATGCTGTTGTCAGATCAGGCCGCAACCCGTCTCATGCAGGCGGGCAATACGCAAGCTGCGCGCAGCCGTCTGGTGGCGTTGATGCAGGACCACGCCGCCGAGATCACTGTCGGGCGCACCGGGCTTGAGGACGAACTGGAAATGATCCGCTCGCAATTCCGGCGTTTTGCGATCGAAAAGGTCGAACCCTATGCCCATGACTGGCACCTCAAGGATGAACTCATCCCGATGGAGATCATCGAGGAATTGGCCGAAATGGGGGTCTTTGGCCTGACCATCCCGGAGGAATTCGGCGGCTTTGGCCTGAGCAAGGCCTCTATGGTTGTTGTCTCCGAAGAACTCAGCCGCGGCTATATCGGCGTGGGCTCCCTTGGCACGCGGTCCGAAATCGCCGCCGAACTGATCCTCTGCGGCGGCACAGAGGCGCAAAAGGAACATTGGCTGCCCAAACTCGCCAGCGCAGAAATCCTGCCAACGGCGGTCTTTACCGAACCCAACACCGGTTCCGATCTGGGCGCGCTGCGCACCCGAGCGGTCAGGGACGAGAACAGCGATTGGAAGGTGACGGGCAACAAGACCTGGATCACCCACGCCGCGCGCACCCATGTGATGACGCTTCTGGCGCGCACGGTGCCTGACACCACCGATCACCGTGGCCTCTCGATGTTTCTGGCCGAAAAGACACCCGGCACCGACGAGACCCCCTTCCCGACTCCGGGCATGACCGGCGGCGAGATAGAGGTGCTGGGCTACCGTGGCATGAAGGAATACGAACTCGGCTTCGACAATTTCCATGTGAAGGCCGAAAACCTGTTGGGCGGGGAAGAAGGAAAGGGCTTCAAGCAACTCATGGAGACCTTCGAATCCGCCCGCATCCAGACCGCCGCGCGCGCCGTGGGCGTCGCGCAATCGGCCCTTGATGTGGCGATGCGCTACGCCATCGACCGCAAGCAGTTCGGCAAGTCGCTGATCGCCTTCCCCCGCGTCTCGGGCAAACTCGCCATGATGGCGGTGGAGATCATGGTCGCCCGTCAGCTTACCTATTTCTCGGCTTGGGAAAAGGACCACGGTCGCCGCTGCGATCTAGAGGCCGGCATGGCCAAGCTTCTGGGGGCACGCGTCGCCTGGGCGGCGGCCGACAATGGCTTGCAGATTCATGGCGGCAATGGCTTTGCTCTGGAATACAAGATCAGCCGGATCCTGTGCGATGCGCGCATCCTCAACATCTTCGAGGGGGCGGCGGAAATTCAGGCGCAGGTCATTGCACGGCGGCTGCTCGATTGACAGCGGCGCGGGGATGAGCCTGCACTGGCTCCCCCCTCAATCCGGCAGAAAGATCTCGCCCGCCAGAAGGGCCCGCAACGTGCGCCACAAGAGGCCCACGATGATGATGCTGAGCAGCGCCAACAGCAGGCCCCCGATGCCGCGATGTGCCACCGATCCGACGGCTTCGGAATAGGCAAAGCTGGCAATCGTCACGCCCGCAATCGGAAAGCTGAGAGCCCAGAAGGCCAGCGAAAACCGCAGCTTGGCGAGCTGCGGCAGTTGCACCGCGACGATCAGCACAAAGAAGTAGGCGGTATTGAGCAGCCCCCTTGCAAAGGCATCCACGCCCACCAGTTGCTGCCAGGCCAGAAACCCAACCGAAGGAGGGGCAATCAGGATCACCAGAGACGGCTGCAACCGCTCAGACAGGGGATCGTGAAAAATCAGCCGGTTCATGACGAGCGTGAGCAGAACGATCCAGAAGATCAGCCCGACACTCGCGAAAAACCAGCTGATCTCGACGTAGCCAAGCGGCACGCCTGCGATCGCCACGATGACATTGCCGACCGCCGGGATGAACCAGGCCGGGGACAGATGTCCGTGCTGGAACGCGCGCGTGCCGATCCAGCCGCTGACCACCGCCAGCGTCAGGATCACCTGCATCGGCACGGCGACAAGCCACATCACATGCGCCAGGACCGGCGCGGTGGCCAGCATCACGACGGACATCAGCACCAGCGCAATCGAAATCGCGGGAAAGAAGGCAAGTTTGACCGGATGCCGCCATTCCTCTGCCACCGCACCCGGATGTCGGGCCGCCTTGGCCAGATAGGCAAGGCTTACCGCCCCGAACACCGTCATGGACAACACATGCGCCGCCGTTGAAAGACCATGCGTCAGTCCCAGAGATGCCTCTCCCGCCCGCAAGGCCAGCGTAAATCCGGCTAGTCCCATCACGACTGTAAAGAGTGTCACCGGCACATGACGCAGCCAGGCCTGATCGGTCGCAGCCATGTCTCAGGCTGCCGGCCCGACGGTCAGGTGCAGCGGTGTCAGACCGTCGATCTCGCCCAGCAGAACGTCGCCGGGCCTGACCGCGCCAACGCCCGCTGGCGTGCCGGTATAGATCAGATCCCCCGGTTGCAGGTGGTAGAACCGCGACAGATGCGCGATGATTTCGGGAACCGACCAGACCATGTCGGAGAGGGTCGCCGCCTGGGCCACCTGTCCGTTCAGCGTCAGCCGGATCGCCTGATCGCGGATCGCGCCAAACGTCGTCTTGGGCGTGAGCGCGGCGATGATCGCGGACTGTTCGAAATCCTTGCCCAGATCCCACGGCCGCCGCTTGTCCTTGGCCGCGGCCTGCAAATCCCGGCGCGTCAGATCAATGCCGCACGCATAGCCAAAGACCGCCTGCATCGCCTCAGCCGCGTCCACCCGAAACGCATCTGCGCCCAGGGCCACGACGAATTCCATCTCGTGATGACAGTCCTCGGTTTCCAGCGGATAGGCAATCGTGGCCCCGCTCAGGCAGATGTCATGCGCCGATTTGGTGAAATAGAACGGCGCCTCGCGATCCACCTCATTGCCCATCTCGGCGGCATGGGCGGCGTAATTCCGTCCGACGCAGAAAATGCGCCGCACGGGGTAGCCTCCAGACTGTCCCTGAATCGGCACCAGCGGTGCAGCGGGCACATGAAAAAACGGGTCCGTCATCACGATCTCCAGCGCAAGCATTTGAATTCGCGCCCGTTATGCGCGTCCGTCAGACCCTTGTCAAAGCCCGGTTCAGGCCACCCGGATCCCCTGCGACCAGACAGCGCGCAACGCCGGAGCGCCGCCTCGCACGGTAAAGCGGATAACATCGGCTCGCGCACCCACCTCCAGCACGCCGCGATCCGCAAGGCCCACGGCGCGTGCCGGATTGGCGGTGACAGTGGCCAGCCCCCGCGCCATGTCGTGCCAGCGCGCACCCAGGCGCACCGCCGCGAGCAGGAGCGCCGAGGGGACGTAATCCGACGACAGGATATCGAGATATCCCAGATCGGCCAGATCCCCCGCCGCGACATTGCCGGAATGAGATTCCCCCCGGATGAGGTTGGGCGCGCCCATGATCACGCTGATGCCCCGTGCATGACTGGCGCGCGCCGCCTCGACCGTGGTGGGAAATTCTGCAAGCCTTGTGCCATGGCCCGCCGACACCGCCACCTGCGCCTCGGTGGTGTCGTCATGGCTGGCCAGCACCGCGCCGTAACGTCCCGCATGGGCCACCGCCACCCTCTCATGCCGTGCCCCGTGCGCATCCCGCAACGCCCGAAGTTGCGCCACATGCTCTTGAAATTGCGCATCCGTCAGACCATGCTTGCCCTTCATGTAGTCTTCGAGCTTGCCGACATCGCGAAACTGCCGTTGACCCGGGGTGTGATCCATCAGACTGACAATCCCGACCCGATCCTCCGGACCGAACTCCTCCATTTCCTCTTCCAGCGTTTCAGAGCAGACCTCGGCGCGCAGATGCAGGAAATGGCTGATCTTGAGGACCGCCTCGGCGCGCAGACTGAGCAGCTCATCCGCCAGTTGCCGCGCATATTTCTCGTAGCGCCCTACCCCGGTCGGGATCGAGCCGACACGCATCGCGTCATAGACCGTGGTGATCCCGACGCCCGCCAGTTCAGCGTCATGCGCGAGGATCGCGGCTGTATGCGGCCAGTGCACCTTGGGGCGCGGCTGAATGTGGCGTTCCAGATTGTCGGTGTGCAACTCGATAAGACCCGGCGAGATGAAATCGCCGCCGCAATCCACGGCGCGGCCAGGCACGCCCGTGCCACTGCCGATGTCAACGATCCGGCCACCGCGCAACGTGATCGATCCCGGCCGCACCTCGTCCCGCAGGATCAGCATGGCATTGGCGAGGACCATATTTTCTGTCATGTCGGTATCACACTTTCCTGGCAGATCACGGCAAACCCACGAGACATTGCATGGCTTTCACCCGTTACGCTCTTTACGTCACGCCCGCGCCGGGACCTCTGGCCGATTTCGGCGCGGCCTGGCTTGGATGGGATCCTGCGAACGGTCGCAAGGTTGACCATCCCACCCTGACCGGCCTGCCCGCGCCCATCGCCGAGATTACCGAAGCGCCGCGCAGATACGGGTTGCACGCGACGATCAAGCCGCCCTTTCGGCTGGCCGAAGGACAGACCGAAGCGGCGCTGTGCGATGCCTTCGAACAGTTCTGCGCGACCACGCCTGCGGTCAAGCTCGACGGTCTCGTCATCGCCACCCTGGGCCGGTTTCTGGCCCTTGTCCCGGTCGGCGATCAAGCGGCGCTCACCGCGCTCGCCGCCCGAACCGTGCGCGCCTTCGATCCCTTCCGAGCGCCACTCAGCGATGCAGAACTGCTCCGTCGCCGCGGTCCGGGCCTGACCCCGGAACAGGATGCGCTCCTCGTTCAATGGGGCTATCCTTATGTGATGGATGCCTTTCGCTTTCACATCACACTGACCGGAAAACGACCGAGGGCAGAGCTCGCGGAGTTGCGCAACCGGCTGACGGACCAGCTGAGCCCCCTTCTGTCGCGCCCCTTCCACGTCGATGCGCTCTCGCTGATGGGAGAGGACGACGGCAAGCATTTTCATCTCATCCACCGTCACGCTCTCACTGCCTGAAGCGCCTTGATCGCCAGCTTGGCCAGACGCTGCGGTGCGGCAGCGGTATCGAGCGTGACAACCGGCCGAACTCCCTCGGGCAGCATCTGGTCCGTCCAGAGGAGCCGCTCGGCCAGTTCATTACCGCTCTCGCGCCCCCGCGCCGCCAGCCGCGCGGCCAGAACGTCAGCCGGCGCGGTCAGATTCAGCACCAAAAAGGGCTGAAACCGCGTTTGCGCCTCACTCAGCACGCTGCGCGACAGGTTCACCAGCAGATCGCGCCCCCCTGCCAGATCGAGACAAATCCCCACCGGCACCCCGTAGCTCAGACCATGCGCCCGCCACCAGAGCGCAAAGCCGCCGTCCTTGCGTCGCGCCTCGAATTCCGCCTCACTCACCGGCTCATGCGCTTCGCCATCGGGATCGGCTGGCCGCGTGATCACCCGGCGCACACGACACAGACCGGGGCGCGCGGCGATCATGGCGCGGATCAGCGTATCCTTGCCGACGCCAGAGGGACCGACCACCGCGATGAGCCGCCCGCGCGTCATGCCGCCCGTTCCGGGATGAAGGCCGTCACATCCACCTCGCGGTCACAGACCCGCGCTCGCGCCGCCGCGTCATGAAAGATGCCGAGGATCGCCACCCCGCGCGCCTTGGCCTCCTCGATCAGATCCAGCACCACCTCGCGATTGACCGCATCTAGGCTCGCGGCGGGCTCATCGAGCAGCAACGCCGGAAAGTCATGGACGAAGCCGCGCGCGATATTGACCCGCTGCTGTTCGCCGCCGGAGAAGGTCAAGGGGCTGAGCTGCCAGAGCCGTTCGGGGATATTGAGCCGGGCAAGCAGATCCTCTGCCCGGATCAGCGCCTCGGGCCGCGCCACGCCAAGCGCCAGCAGCGGCTCTGCCGCCACGTCGCGCGTCGGCACCCGTGGCACCACGCGCAGGAACTGGCTCACATAGCCCAGAACGTCGCGCCGCATCTGCATGATCTCGCGCGGCGCCGCGCGCGCGAGATCGACGCCTCCAACCATGATTCGCCCCGCGCCGGTCAGGTAGTTGCCATAAACCATCCGGATCAGCGTCGATTTACCCGCCCCGGAGGCCCCTGTCAGCGCCACGCATTCGCCGGGACCTACCCGCAATTTCGCTCTGGCCATCACTGGAATGACGGTGCCTCCTTGATTATAAAGGGTAAATTCCTTGCTTACATTTTCAATCTCGATCATCGCCTGCGCCTCACAACCAGCCGCGCCGTCGGAAGAACCACAGCGGCACCACCGCCGAGAGCACCATCAGTCCGATCGCCATCGGGTAGCCGTAGGTCCATTCCAGTTCGGGCATATTGACGAAGTTCATGCCGTAGCTCGACGCGACCAGCGTCGGGGGCAGGAACGCCACCGCCACCACCGAGAAGATCTTGATGATCGCGTTCTGGTCGATGTTGATCATCCCGAGCGTCGCATCGAGCAGCAGCGAGGTTTTCTGCTGCAGATAACTCGCATGTTCCGAGATCGTATGTGCGTCGCGGTAATGGGTCTTGAGCATCGCGCGGAGCGCCTTGGCCGAGCGCAGCTTGTCGAAGACCGGCACGAGAAACCCCAGCACACGCTCCAGCGTCATCAGGCTCTCGCGCAGCTGCATCACCCGGGTATCGGCCACCCCGATCTCGCGCAGCGCGGCGCGGTGATCCTCGGTGCTCAGCTTGGCGGGGCCGAAGACCCGGCGCGAGATGGCGTCGATCTCGCGCCCATTCTGCTCGGTGAGGTCAGCCAGCCGGTCGATGATTTCCTCCAGCAGCCCGACGAGGAGGGCCTCGGCGGTGGCGCAGCCAAGCGAGGATTTGCCGGCGCGGGCAGGAAAGGTTTCAAAGGGGCGCGGCACAGTATGGCGGATCGTCACAAGCTGCCCTTGCCGCAGGATGAAGGTCACGGGGCCAACCAGCATCTCCTCGGTGCCGGTGCGCGAGGGCAAAAGCGCCGTCATCACCGGAATGCCGTCCTCGAGATAGAGCCGCGAGGATTGCTCGATCTCCTCCTGATCGGCCTTGGTCGGCAGGTCGAATCCGAGACGGGCGGACATGAGCGCCAGTTCCTCGCCATCGGGGCGGAACATGTCGATCCAGATCGGCTCTGCCTCCGACCCGTCCTCCTGCGGCCGTACACCCTCGCCTTCGCGCATATAGGCGGTGATCATGATGGCACTCCTTCCAGCATCCTCGCCCCGCCTCTATACCCGAAGAACCGAACTGACCAAGAGCTGTGTATATCCGTGCTGCGGATCGTCGAGCACCTGATCGGTCAGCCCCGCCTCGACCACCCGGCCGTCCTTCATCACCATCAGCCGATCCGCGAGCAACCGCACCACCGCGAGGTCATGCGTGACGATGATCGCCGAGAGCCCCAACTCGCGCACCAGCCCCCTGAGCAGATCGAGAAGCCGCGCCTGAACGCTCACGTCAAGGCCTCCGGTCGGCTCGTCCATGAAGACCAGCCGCGGCCCGGTCACGAGGTTTCGCGCGATCTGGAGCCGCTGCTGCATCCCGCCCGAAAAGGCGGCAGGGCGATCGTCGATCCGATCCGCCGCGATCTCGACCCGGCCCAGCCAATCGACCGCCCGCGCCCTGATCTCCCCGTAATGCCGCGCCCCCACGGCCATCAGCCGCTCGCCCACATTGCCCCCCGCCGAGACCGCCATGCGCAACCCGTCGCGCGGATTCTGATGCACGAAGGCCCAGTCGGTGCGCATCAGCATCCGCCGCTCCGGCTCGGACATCGCCCTCGTGTCCACCGGCCCGCGGTCGCGCGTGTCAAAGATCACCGCGCCCCGGTCGGGCACCATCTGCCCGGCCAGACAGGAGAGCAGCGTGGTCTTGCCCGATCCGCTCTCGCCCACGATCCCCATCACCTCGCCGGGCCAGAGATCGAAGGACACCGCCTTGCAGCCCACCCGCGCCCCGTAGGATTTCGACAGGTCCCGCACCTGCAAGAGCGCCGTCATGGCCTGCCCTCCTCATAGGGCGCACCCTGCGCGCCCAGATGCCCCGCCGCGCGCCGCCCCCGGCAATGATCGGTGTCCGAGCAGACGAAGATCCGACCGCCCGCGTCATCCACGATCACCTCGTCGAGATAGCTCTCGCTGTCACCGCAGAGATCACAGGCGTGATCCGCCTTCGTTGCCTGAAACGGGTAGTCCTCGAAATCGAGGCTGACAACGCGGGTAAAGGGCGGCAGCGCATAGATCCGCTGCTCGCGTCCCGCACCGAAAAGCTGGATTGCCGGACAATTCGCCAACTTGGGATTGTCGAATTTCGGGATTGGCGAGGGATCCATCACATAACGCCCCTCGACCTTGACCGGATAGGCATAGGCGGTGGCGATCGCGCCATGCTGGCTGATGTCCTCGTAGAGCTTGACATGCATGAGACCGTAGTCCTCGAGGGCGTGCATCTTGCGCGTCTCGACCTCGGACGGCTCCAGAAAGCGCAGCGGTTCGGGGATCGGCACCTGATAGACCAGGATCTGATCCTCGGTCAGCGCCTCCTCGGGGATCCGGTGGCGGGTCTGGATGATACGCGCCCGTGACGTTTCCTCGGTGGTGGCGACGCCGGCGGTCTTCTCGAAGAACTTGCGGATCGACACCGCATTGGTGGTGTCATCCGCCCCCTGATCGATCACCTTGAGCACATCGTCGGGCATGAGGCACGCCGCCGTCACCTGCACACCGCCCGTGCCCCACCCGTAAGGCATCGGCATTTCGCGGCTGGCGAAAGGCACCTGATAGCCGGGGATCGCGAGCGCCTTGAGAATGGCGCGGCGGATCATGCGCTTGGTCTGCTCATCGAGATAGGCAAAGTTGTAATCGCTCATATGAGGCCCCTTTCGCAAAGGTCGGCGCGCAGGCCCTCTGGCCCGGTAAAGTGATGCGCCTGCCAGCCTGCGGCGCGGGCGCCTGCCACGTTGTCGGCGCTGTCGTCGATGAAATAACACGCCTCCGGCGCGGCATTTGCGCGGGTGCAAAGAAGATCGAAGATCTCGCGGTCGGGTTTGACCATGCGCTCGTGCCCCGACACGACGATGCCCTCGAACAGCGCGGGCAGATCGGGATGCAGGTGGAGCACTTGGGGCCAGGTATCGGCCGAGAAATTCGTCAGCGCCCAGAGGCGGTGACCGCTATCCTTGAGCGTGGTGGCGATGTCCCATGACCCTTGGATGCGGTTCTGGATGGTCAGGCCGAAGCGGTCGAAATAGCCGTCCATCAGATCTGCATAGTGTGGCCAGCGGGCGGCGATGGCCGCCACCGCTTGGGCGCGGCTCCGTCCCCGGTCCTGCTCATAGTTCCAGTCGTAGAATCCGACCTCGTGCAGCATCGCGTCAATCTCGGCGTCGCTGTTCAGGGCATGGCGAAAGGCCGCCTGCGGGTCCCAGCGCAAGAGGACATTGCCGATGTCAAACACAATGAGGTTCATGGCTGGACCCCACCGTCTTGCCAAGCAAATGGGGAAACGGCTATCTCTCTGCCATGGTCATGATTTCCCAGCTTCGATTCAATGCCGTTCGCCACGGCGGAGAGCTTGCGGAATTCGCTTGGCTCATTCCGATCCTGATTGGCATTCTTCTGTTTGTCATCCGCAAACAGCTTTTTCCCGGTCTCTACCGGGATGATGACGACACAGCGCCCAAAGGCTGACGCGCCCCGTTTCATCTTTCCAGAAATACTCATTCCGCCGCCTCCCGCCCCGCGCCGGCCTCGCGGCGGAGTTTGCGCACCAGTTCCAATTCGGACTGGAAATCGACATAATGCGGCAGCTTGATATGTTCGAGAAAGCCGGTGGCCTGAATGTTGTCGGCATGCATGAGGACGAATTCCTCGTCCTGCGCGGGCGCGCCCTGATCCTCTTCGCCAAGCTCTTTCCAGCGCAACGCCCGATCGACCAGCGCCATGGCGATCGCCTTGCGCTCGGTCTGGCCGAACACCAACCCATAGCCGCGGGTAAACTGCGGCGGCTCGGCTTTCGAGCCGGTGAACTGGTTGACCGTCTCGCATTCAGTCAGCGTGATCTCACCGATCTCGATGGCAAATCCCAGCTCGGGAACCTCCATTTCCACCGCCACGGCACCGATCCTGAGTTCCCCGACAAAGGCATGGTTGCGCGCATAGCCGCGCTGTGTCGAATAGGCGAGGCCAAGCAGGAACCCCTCATCGCCGCGCGTCAGTGCCTGCAATCTGAGCGCCCGATTGGCGGGCAGCTCCATCGGTTCGCGAGTTAGATCGGGCGGTGTCGCGGCGCTCGCAGCCTCGCCCTGAATCAGCCCCTCTCGCCCGAGAAAGCCGGTGACATGCGGGGTATCGGCCGGGCACAGCGGGGCGCGCGCTGCGACGGGCACTTCACCCTCGGCCGCCAGCTTGAAATCCAGCAGACGATGCGTGTAGTCGAACGTCGGGCCAAGCACCTGTCCGCCCGGCACATCCTTGAAGGTCGCCGAGATCCGCCGGTCGCAGCGCATCGCGCCGGTATCCACCGGCACCGACGCGCCGAACCGAGGCAACGTCGTGCGATAGGCACGGATGAGAAAAATCGCCTCGATGAGATCGCCGCGCGCCTGCTTGATCGCCAGCGCCGCCAGATCGGGATCATAGAGCGAGCCTTCAGCCATCACCCGGTTGACCGCCAGCGTCAGTTGCGTGCGGATCTGCGCGACGCTCAGCTCCGCAACCGCAGGATCGCCGCGCCGCTCCTCGGCCAGCCAGCCATGCGCCGCCTCGATCGCCCGCTCACCGCCCTTGACCGCGACATACATCTACTCCACCTCCACACGCGTTGTGCGCGGCAAGGCCGCCAGCCGGTTGCCGCAGGCAAAGACGAAATCCAAACCCATCGGAAACCGTGCCGCATTGGCCCGAAACGCCGCCACCTCGGGCAGCGACAACGCCGCCTGCCCCGCGACCCCCGGACCCGTCAGCCTTGCCCCCCGGGCCTCAAGCAGGTCGGTCTCGACAATCAGCGTCGTCGAACGGTCCGGATAGTCCGCCGTGCCAACCCGGTAGTCCGCGAGTGGCGCCAGGGCCTCCCAGCCGCCAAGCGCAAACGCCGCCTGCGCGCGTCCGACAAACGGCGCGCCGGTGTGAAAGGAAATCCAATCCCGGACCGCAACCCCGTCGCAATCGCCCGCGAGATAGAGTGGCGTCTCGGGATCGCAGAGCGTCAGCAGCAGCACCCCCGTGGCCACCGACAGCGGCGCGGGCGGGCGGGCGCCCGCAACCTGCTCGATGCTGCCCGGTCGCGCCATCGCCCGCATCACCGCGCGAAAGGCACGCGCCGCGGCAACGGGGGCATCGGCAAATCCGCCGTCAAGCGCCTGCGCCTGCATCAATCCTCCCCCCGCACCATGGTAAAGAAATCAACCTTGGTCGCCGCCGCCTTGGCCGCGCGCGCGTGCCGCCTCGCGGCCTCTGCCTCGGCCAACGGCGAAAGAATCCGGGCGCGCATCAACGCCGCCTTCGGCCCCTGCATCAGCGCATCCACCAGAGCGGCCTGCTCCGCATGCGCCTTGCCGCGCCCCTGCACATAACCATGCCCGACCGTCCCGTCCGCCAGCCGCAACGTGCAGCGCGTCACGGTCATCTCGCCAAGATTGAACGCGGCGCCGCTGGCCCCGGTCCGACCCCGCACCATCACGCTGCCCACTTCTGGCGGGCGCAGATGGCGGTATTCAGCAGCAATTCCGGCCGTACGCCAGAGCCGGTCCAGATCATGGCTGGACGTACGCGCCAAGACCCCCATCCAGTGCTGACGCTCGCTGCGATCATTCATGCCAACACCTTGTGGATTTGTGGAGTTTCTATACAACTATACAAATCAATACGCGACCCCCCCGCCCCAGACAAGCCCGAAGCTGATGAAACTTCCATGACATGACCCCCAAAAGAGCCGATGCGCTTTGGCGCGTGATCCATGACAACCTCAGCGCCGATATCGCCGCGGGCCGCTATGCGCCCGGTGACAAGCTGCCCACCGAAGCGGCCCTCGCCACCCGCTTTGGCGTCAATCGCCACACCGTGCGCCGCGCCCTTGGCGCGCTTGCCGAAAGGGGTGTGATCTTCAGCCGACGCGGCGCCGGCACGTTCGTGACGCATGACCCGGCCGACTACCCGATCGGAACCCGCGTCCGCTTTCACCAGAACCTGCGCGCGGCCGGACGCCTGCCCGCCAAGGAAATCCTCGGCCTGGAAACCCGCGCGGCCGACGCGGCCGAGACCGAGGCCCTGCGCCTTGCCGCCGGCGCAAGAGTGCATGTCTATCACGGGCTCTCTTTGGCCGACGGGATGCCTGTGGCGCTCTTTCGCAGCAGCTTTCCGGCAGACCGCTTCCCCGACTTGCCCGAAACACTTGCCCGCCTCAAATCGGTCACCGCCGCGCTCGCCGAACACGGCGTGCCCGACTATACCCGCGCCTCGACCCGGCTCAACGCCAAACTCGCCAGCCCGACGCAGGCACTGCATCTGCACCTCGCTCCCGGCGCGCCGATCCTGCGGACGATTGCGATCAATGTCGATTCCGCAGGGCAACCCATCGAGTATGGCCGCACCTGGTTTGCCGGCGACCGTATCACCCTGACCCTCACCGGACCCTGAAAGGCGTCGCGCTGTCACAGCCCCGTCACATCGCGGAGCTATCCAGAGAGGGTATGTTTGAGAGCCTTTTCGATCAGCGATTTCAGAAACAGAGAGGCGGCCCACGCGGCCGTCTTTTTCTCGACCTCAGCCGCTGTGTTTCTCCAGAAATTCCTCTGGTCTCAAGCTGCGAAAATCCTCCAATGCAGCCCGCAACAGAGCATGATCCCAATCCCACCAGGCCAGCGCCATCATCCGCCCGGCCAGATCAGGCTCCAGCCGCGCGCGCAACGGGCGCGCGGGAACGCCCGCCACGATCATGTAGGGCGCCACGTCGCGCGTCACCACGGCACCCGCAGCGACCACACAACCATGGCCCAGCGTGACCTCCGGCTTTACCTGCGCATTATGACCGATCCAGGTGTCATGCCCGATCCGCGCCAGTCGCGCACGTCTGGCGTCGAACCACACCCCGTCATCCGCCGCATCTTCCCAATAGCTGGCCGAACGGTAGAGAAAATGATGCAGGCTAGCGCGGTCCAACGGATGATCGGTGGCGCCGACCCGCACGAAACTCGCGATATTCGCGAATTTGCCTATTTCGGCATTGGCCAGATCGCAGGAGCGGTCGCAATAGGAATAATCCCCCATGGCCACGTGGGTCAGCCGACTGCCCCGCCCCACCTCGGTGAATGCACCGAACTCGCAATCGCTGATTTCGCAATCCGGATGGATCACCGCTGCATCGGCCCGCAATCTAGACATCGTGCGCTCCCATAGAGTCAAAGGCCTCCGGCGGGGGTATTTGAGCCAAGAAGAAACACGCAGCGCTCAGTTTCTTCTTGGCAGAAATACCCAATTCCGCCCTCTCAATTTCCACCGTGGCTCGACCGGATCAACCGCCGCCGCAACCAGCCCGACGCGCTGTCCATCACCATCACCATGATGAGGATGAGAAGGATGTAGTAACTCACCTCTTCCCAATCCTTCTGGGTGATGATCGCCTGCGTGAGCAACAGACCGATGCCGCCGCCGGTGATCGCGCCGATGATGGTGGCACTGCGGGTGTTGGCTTCGAGATAATAGAGCACCTGGCTCAGCAGCACCGGCATGATCTGCGGGATCACGCCGAAACGGTAGCGTTGCAACGGCTTCGCCCCGGTCGAGGCGACGCCCTCGATCTGCTTCTGGTCGACATTCTCCAGCGCCTCCGAGAAGAGCTTGCCGAAGCTGCCCGTGTCGGTGATCAGGATCGCCAGCGCCCCGGTCATCGGGCCGGGACCGAAGGCGCGTGACAGGACAATGGTCCAGATCAGCGAATCGACCCCGCGCAAGAAATCGAACACCCGTCTCACCGCGCCGCGCACCACCATCAGCGGCGAGAAGTTGCGCGCGGCGGCAAAGGCCAGCGGCAGCGCGACCATGGCCGCACCCATCGTGCCGAGAAACGCCATCAGGATGGTCTCGAAGATCGCCCAGAGCACATCGCCATGCCGCCACATCTTGTTGGTCCAGACATCCTGCACGATCGCCGCAAGATTGCTTTTATCGGCGACCACCCGATCGCCCGAGAGCGCAAGCCCCACAAGCTCGCCAAAGCTCTTGCCATGGAACGGGCTGTCGAGCGTGAACCAGAACAGCTCCCAGCCGAATTGATAACGCATCGCTTCGATACGCGCCTTGGTGATCGTGACGCGCCCGCCCTCGGTGATGATATCGACGCGCGCATCGCTGGCGCTGATCCAACCGGGCACTGCCTCGGTTGGCAGGTCGAGCACCACCCCCTCACGCCGTGACACCTCTGCCGTGATGAGGCCATAGCCCGGCACGTCATAGCGCAGGCCGGGGCCGTCGATCACAAGCTCATGCCCGTGCCGCAGCGCCACGCGCACCGCATCTTCGCCCTCGAACCGCACCCAGTCGGGGCCTTGGCCTGCGGGCCAGGTGCCCTTGGCCTCGCCCTCCACGGCGACGGTAAAGCCGCCCGTGCGGTTGTCGCGCGTGACATGGGTCTTGTAGCTGTAGCTGTCGGCGATGAGGATGCGTGCATTGTCCATCCGCGCCCGGTCCGCCAGCCCGGCAATGTCGAAGGCAAAGAAGACATAGGTGAAATAGGCAAGGATCACCGCCGGCACAGCCAGCGCAAAACGCCGCTTTTGCCGGATATGGCCGATCGCGTCGAACGCGCTTCCGGTCGTCGTCTCGGCCATGCTCATGCCGTGCCCCCCCCGATAAGCTTGTTGCGGTAGCGGCCCGACAGCTGGTCGAAGAAGACAATGGTCAGAAACAGCAGGAGGAAGATGGCCGCCACCGCGTCATAGCGCCCCTGCCCCCAGCTGAAGGCGTTCTTGAGGTCATAGCCAATCCCGCCCGAGCCGACGAAACCAAGGATTGCGGAGGCGCGGATATTGATCTCGAAGCGCAAAAGCGCGTAGCTGAGATAATTCGGCGCCACCTGCGGCATCACCCCCAGCCACATCTGTTGCCCCCATGTGGCGCCCACCGATTGCAGCCCCTCGACCGGCTTGAGGCTCGCATTCTCGTTCACCTCCGAGAAAAGCTTGCCCAGCGCCCCGGCCGTGTGCAGCGCGATGGCGATCATCGCGGGCACCGGGCCGCCGCCCAGAATAAAGATCAGCACCAGCGCGATGACGATCTCCGGAAAGGCGCGCAGGATATCCATGACACGCCGGAACAACCCCACCAGGCGCGGCCATTTCGCCAGCCCGCGCGTGGACAAAAGCGACAGGATGATGGCCATGATCGCGCCCAGAAGCGTCGAGGCCGCCGCGATGTTGACGGTCTCGATCAGCGAGGGCAGGAATGTCCACATCAGCCCCGGCAGGTTGGCGATCTTCTCGCCCGCCTCGCGCAGCACTTCTGCGGGGAACTGAAAGATATTGCCGATCCCGTTCCAGAAGCCACCGGCGTTGCGGCTGTCGGCCACCCGGAACCCCGAGACCATCAGCGCGATGAACACGATCAGCATCACGCCGCCATACATGCGCTTGCGCCGGGTCATGGCCATGTATTCGGCCTGCACCCGCGCCATGCCCGCCTGTCCTGCCATCAGATCGCTCATGCCCTGCCCCCGTCATGCAAGCAAGACCGGGCCCGCGCATGGCAGGCCCGGTCATCATCAGCCCGAAGGCTTACATCTGCGACTTGCGCGCCTCGATGATCGAGCGATAGGCATCGTGGTTGATCGGCTGAAAGCCGAGCGCCTCACCGGCCATGAAGTTGTAAGCACACTCAGCGTCCATATAGGGCAGCGACGCGGTCAGCGTGGTCACGTCCAGCTTGACGCGTTCGGGCAGCGTCTTGCGCAGAACGATGGGGCCTTCCGGGATCGGCGCCGAGCGCCAGATTTCAACCATCTGGTTCATGTCGACAAGGCCCGCATCGGCGGCCTTGCGCAGCGCGCCGGAGTTGTAGCCATCTTCCCATGCGCCCATGCCATCGGCCCAGGTCACGCCCGCATCGACATCGCCATTGGCGACGGCGACGATGGTCTGCTCGTGGCCGCCGACGAACTTGACCTCGCCGAAATAATCACCCGATTGCATACTGGCAGCGATCTGGGCCGGAATCTCGATCGCAGGGATCAGATAGCCGCTGGTCGAGTTCGGATCACCAAAGGCGAACACCTTGCCCTTCATGTCCTCAAGCGATGTGATGCCGCGGTCTTTGCGGGCGAACCCGATCGAGTAATAGCCAAAGGACTTGTCCAGGTTGGTCTTTACCATCACCGGCTCGACCGCTTCGGGATCGGTCAGGAAAATCTTGGCATAGGCCGAAGCCCCCAGCCACGCCATATCAATCGTGCCGCCCAACAGGCCCTGAATCACACCGTCGTAATCGGCGGGCGTGAACAGCTTGACTGGCACGCCAAGCAGCGCTTCGGCCTTGGCGCGATAGCACTCGTTCGCGGTCATGCGATCTTGCGCGTTCTCTCCGCCCAGCACGCCGATGCGGAATTCGGTGATCTGCTCCTGCGCCAGCACGGGGCTGACGAGGGCGGTGGTGGCCAGGATGGCAGCGAAAACTCTGGTCATTGATCTTTCTCCCGTTAGGTTGACTGCCCGCCATGCCCCGGCGGGCGAGGGGGTCGTCAGGTCGCGGCCTCGGCCTCGCGTGAGGCGCGCAGGCGACCGCGATCCAGCGTTTCGATGGAGGTTGAGGTGCTTTGCTCCGAAAACGAGGCATCGGCCCCGTAAATATCGCGCGCCACCCCGGTGGTCAGCTGCCCGGGCGTGCCGTCGAACACGACGCGCCCGTGCAGCATCCCGATCACCCGGTCGCAATAGCGCCGCGCGGTGTCAAGCGTGTGCAGGTTGGCGATCACCATGCGCCCGTCCTCCTCGTGGATGCGCCTGAGGGTATCCATGACGATCTGGGCGTTCATCGGATCGAGGCTGGCAATCGGCTCGTCGGCGAGGATGATCTTCGGGTCCTGCATCAGTGCCCGGGCGATCGCCACGCGCTGCTGCTGCCCGCCTGAGAGCGCCTCGGCGCGCTTGGGCGCATGATCGGCAATTCCCAGCCGGTCAAGGATCTCTATGGCGCGGTGGATGTCGGCATCAGGATAGAGATTGAACATGGTGGCCAGCGTCGAACGGCGGTTAAGCGTGCCGTGCAGCACGTTCGAGACCACATCCATGCGCGGCACGAGGTTGAACTGCTGAAAGACCATCGCGCATTGCGCCTGCCAGGCACGACTGTCGGTGCCGCGCAGCGCGGTCACGTCGCGGCCCTCGAACAAGATCCTGCCCGAACTGGCATCGGTCAGCCGGTTGATCATCCGCAAGAGCGTGGATTTCCCGGCCCCAGAGCGCCCGATGATTCCGATCATCAAGGGTCTGGCGACGGTGAAACTCACCCGGTCCACCGCCGTGTTCTGGCCGAATGTCTTGGTCAGCGCGTCGATTGTCAGCACCGTTCTCACCTCCGGTTTGCAGCCCCTGTCTAGGCGGATTCCAAAACGTCTTTGCGACGGGACTGTAAAACTATCGTGACGCCGCGCGGCGCGCGACCTGTGACATCTGCCCCTCTTGCGGCAGCGCAGCATGATGCATAACGTTGCGACATGACTGCCTTGCGCCGCCCCCGCCTGACACAGACCGACTGGCTTGTTGCCGGGATCGACACGCTATGCGATCGGGGGCCGGGCGCGCTCGGGGCCGAGCCCCTGGCGCGCCGGATGGGCACGACCAAGGGCTCGTTCTACTGGCATTTCATCGATGTTCCCGCGTATAATCAGGCGCTTCTTGACCTCTGGGCAAGCGAAGCCCGGGCGGCGCTGGACGCCGCCACGAGCGCCTTGGCCGACACCGCGCGCCTGCGCGAGAGCGCGCAGGACATCGCCGCGACCGCCCGCAGCGAGACGGCGGCGCTCCGCGCCGAATCGGCGATCCGCGCCTGGGCCGGGGATGATCCCCTCGCCGCACGGACCGTGCAGGGCGTGGACGAGATGCGCCTTGCGCGGCTGCATGCGCTGCTGTCCGCCTGCGGCATCGGCAATCCCGAGATGGCGCGCATTCTTTACGCGAGCGCCATCGGGATGCAGGCCCTGCGCGACCGGGACGCAGATCAGAACGCCGCCGCGATCGGCTCTCTGGTCGATCTCGTCCTTGCGCTGAGATAGCGCCTGTGCGCGCGGCCCTGATCCTTGCGGCGTTGACATGGTTGGGCTCTTGCCGCGACGAGACCGTAACAGCCTATGGTGGCGATGTCGCGATCTGGAGGCTTGAAAGCGTTGATGGCACCCCCTATTCCGCCCGCGCCACGCTTGGCTTTGCACAAGAGGGCAAACTGACCGGCGAGGCGCCCTGCAACAGCTTCTCTGGCACCCAGACGGCCCCCTATCCGTGGTTCGCCGCCAAAGATCTGATCACCACCCGCAGAACCTGCCCCGATCTTGCGGCTGAGACGCTTTTTTTCAGCGCCCTGGCCGAGATGACGCTGGTCGAGGTGGCAGGCGAGGTGTTGATCCTGTCCAATGACTTGGGCCGCGAGATGGTGTTTCACGCGGGCGCGTAGAGGTTCGGGCGGCGGGACACCCTGCGGGGGCTCCTTCGCGTCAAGATAACCGGTTTCGCCTACGCCCCTTGCAGCCGCGCAGAAAGCCGCGCCACAAGGCGAGCGCGGGCGTCGGGCAGCGGCTTGTCGCCGAGATGCGGGGCGAGATGATGGCGCAGGAAATGGCCTGTCACCTCCAGCCCCTGCAGGATATCGGCATCCGGCGCCGGTCCCTGTCCCAGCAGACAGGGTGGCAAGGGCAGGAGCCGCCCGGCCCAGTCCCCCGCCCCGGCGCGCGACACCGCCCGCCCGCTGCGCGGCGAGACATAACTGAGATCCCTGGCCGTTTCACCCAGCACCGCACAGCGGCGCAGATCGAGGCCAAAGCCCATCTCCTCGAGCAGCGCCAGTTCCCAGTGCAGATAGGCCAGCGGCCAGATGTCCGGGCGATCCAGCAGATCGAGCAGCGCTTCCGTGCGCCCATAGAGCGGCACATGGGCCTCACGCTCGGGCAAGGAGAAGAGCAGGAGCGCGCAGACCGCATTGAGCCCCGCCAGCGCCAGCCGATCCGCCAGCGCCCCCGTCCGCGAACGCAGCGGTTCAACGGTGAACGTGCCGATGTGGTCCTCGAGCCGCGCCCGCCAGGTCACATCGACCTGCGCGCCGGGTTGCAGGAGTGGCGCCATGCGCCGCGAGGCGCCGCCGCGCACCACGCCCGCATGGCGCCCCTGCACGGGGGTGAACACCTCGATGATGGCCGCGCTCTCGCCATGCGGCCGAGCGCTCAGAAGGATGCCCTGATCACGCCACTCCATTGCCCGCCTACCCGTCCAGCCCCTCGGTCTCGAGCAGATGCCGGCCCGCGCGATCCTCGACCTCGATCACCCAGAGATCGGGATCGACCCGCCTCTGCCGGGCAATCGCCGCGTCCACCTCGGCCTCTGTCCCCTCAGTCAGAACCGCCCATTTGCGCGTGCCCGTCCTCAGATCGAAGCTGCGTTGCCAGACCCGAGCCCGACTGTCCAGAGTGTTGAGCTTGACCAGCACGGTGCCGGCGGTGTCATCGCCATGCGCCACCACAAAGGCCGGGATGTCCATCAGGCGCAACCGTGCCAGATAGGCATCAACCCAGAACCGCGCGCTCAGGCGGGGCATGGCGCGCCCGCGGCAGCGTCGAGAATGGGTATTTTTGCCAAGAAGAAACCCGGCATGGGCTCAAACCCCGTCCTTGAAATCCAGTCCCATCTCTGAATAGCGCTCCGCCTCTTCCATCCAGTTCTCGCGCACCTTCACTTGCAGGAAGAGATGGATGCGGCGACCGAGAAAGGCCTCGAGTTCCTCGCGCGCGGCCTTGGACACGGATTTGATCGTCTCGCCCTTGTTGCCGAGCAGGATCCCCTTGTGACCGTCGCGCAGGACATAGACCACCTGATCGATGCGCGCCGTGCCATCCTTGCGCTCCTCCCAGCGTTCGGTCTCGACGGTCAGTTGATAGGGCAGTTCCTGATGCAGCCGCAGCGTGAGTTTCTCGCGGGTGATTTCGGCCGCGATCATCCGCATCGGCAGATCGGCGATCTGATCCTCGGGATAGAGCCACGGCCCCTCGGGCAGCGCATCCGCCAGCCAGAGCCGAAGATCCGCGACGCCATAGCCCTTTTCGGCAGAGATCAGAAAGGTCCGCTCGAAGGCGAAGCGGTCGTTCATCTCGCGCGTCAGCGCCAGCAGCACCGGCGCCTCGACCCGGTCGATCTTGTTGATCGCCAGCGCAACCCTGCGGCCCTTGGCAATGCCGCTCAGCCCTTCAAGGATGCGCTCGACCCCCTCGGTCACACCACGATGCGCCTCGATCAGGAGCACCACGATATCGGCATCCGCCGCCCCGCCCCAGGCGGCGGCGACCATCGCCCGATCCAGCCTGCGGCGCGGCTGAAAGAGGCCGGGCGTATCGACAAAGACCAGTTGCGCCTCGCCCTCCATCGCCACGCCGCGGATGCGCGCGCGCGTCGTCTGGACCTTGTGGGTGACGATCGAGACCTTGGCCCCCACCATGCGGTTGAGCAGAGTCGATTTGCCCGCATTGGGCTCTCCGATGAGGGCGATGAATCCGGCGCGGGTGGTCATGGGATGCGTCTCGACTGTTGTGATTGACAGGCTCTAGCCGATTTGCCGCCCCGCGACCAGAGCAGAGCGTCAGGTCTCGCAGCCGAAGGGGACAAAGGTGCTGGCCATGCCCTCGTTCATCGTCATGATGGTGAGCAGATCGGCAAACGCATATTCCTGCGGAGTTTGCGCGCAGATGCGCCGCTGCGAGAGACAGCCCGAGGCGATGAAAGCGCGGTTTTCCGCCATGAACCGGTCCCGTAGCCCCTCCGGCCCGACAGCCGCCAGGGCATCCTTCGTCGCCTGCGCATAGAGCGCGCATTTGCGCACGGCCCAAGCGTCGGGTGGCGCGTCCTGTGCCAGCGCAGGCTGCGACAGCCACAGCATCACGGCCCAAAGGGCAGCACCGCGCATCGCCTCAATCCGCCTGCAACTGATCCAACAATGCCCGCGCCGCAGCCTGTTCCGCCTGCCGTTTCGAGCCTGCTGTCGCCTCGGCGCTCTCTCCGGTCGTCAGCCGCGCGACGATGGTAAAGATCGGCGCATGATCCGGGCCGCTGCGTTTCAACTCGGCATATTCCGGCGGCGGCAGGCCGCGCGCCTGCGCCCATTCCTGAAGGGCGGTCTTGGCATCGCGCGCGTCCTGCTCGACCGCGCCGATCCGCCCGCGCCACAGCCGCAGCACCACGGCGCGCGCCACCTCGAAGCCCGCGTCGAGATAGACGGCGGCAATCACCGCCTCCATCGCATCGCCCAGCAGCGCCTCTTTGCGGCGTCCGCCCGAGAGCATCTCGGAGCGCCCCAGCTTGAGCACCGCGCCAAGGTCGATCTCGCGCGCCACGTCGGCGCAGGCCTCCTTGCGCACCAGCGCGTTGAAGCGCGGCGCAAGCTGGCCCTCGGTGGCAGCGGCATCCTGCGCCAGCAGCGCCTCGGCCATCACCAGCCCCAGCACACGGTCGCCAAGAAATTCCAGCCGCTGGTTGTCGTCACGGTTTGCTGAGGCAATCGAGGGATGCGTCAGCGCCCGGATCAGCAGCCCAGGCTTGGTGAACACATGCCCGAGTCGCGTCTGGAACACCTTGGCATCGCTTGAGAGTTTCACTCCAACCTCGTGAAGAAGCGGTCGCCGCGCCAGGTCCAGAAGGCCAGCATGGAGCGACCGGCGGACGAAAAGATCACCCGGTTGGCGCGCCCGATGAGGTTTTCATAGGGCACGAAGCCAACGCCGCCCACCGACTGCGGAAAGCGCGAGTCGGTGGAATTGTCGCGGTTGTCGCCCATAAAGAAATAATGCCCTGCCGGCACGGTGAAGACGCCCGTATGATCCGAACGCTGATCCCCGATGTTCAGGATGCTATGCGAGCGGCCACCTGGCAACGTCTCGATCTGGCGTGACTTGATGCAGTCTGCTCCCTCTCCCACCACACCGTTTTCACAGCGCGGGCGGCTGCTCATCGGGCCCTGGCGTGTGAACTGCTCGACGAAGTCTTGCGCCGGTGCGAGGTCGACTGGGGCGTCGTTGATGTGCAGCACACCGTCCCTGACCTGGATCCGGTCGCCCGGCAGACCGATCAGTCGTTTGATGAAATCCGTGCCATCGACCGGGTGACGAAACACGATGATATCGCCGCGCTCGGGCTCTCCGCCCAAGACGCGCGCATTGTCCCCGCCGAGCCAGCCGCAGATGTCCTTGGCATCGATGTTCAGACCGCCCAGCCGGATCGACGGGCAAGAGGCATAGGAATAGCCATAGGCCATCTTGTTGACGAAGAGAAAATCGCCGATCAGCAGCGTGTCCTTCATTGAGCCGGACGGGATCCAGAACGGCTGAAAGAAGAGCGTGCGAAACAGCCCGGCAATCACCAGCGCCCAGAACACCGTCTTGATCGTCTCGACAAAGGAATTCGCTTTCTTGGCCTCAGATGCCATAATCGTCTCCGGTATGAACGGGGTTACGGGTCGGGCGTGTCATGCGGCGCGAAAGGCGGGGTGTCAAGCGGGGCCTCGTGTAGGCGACAGGCTTCGATCACGACAAAGGCCTGCGCCCAGGGGTGATCATCGGTCAGCGTCACGTGAATGATCGCCCGATATCCCTCTGGCGTCATCTCTCTGAGCCGCTCGGCGGCCCAGCCCGTCAACTCCATCACCGGTTGCCCGCTCTCGAGGTTCGACACGGCCATGTCCTTCCAGGCGATGCCCATGCGCAGCCCGGTGCCAAGCGCCTTGGAGCAGGCCTCCTTGGCCGCCCAGCGCTTTGCGTAGGTGCCCGCCACATCGGCGCGCCGTTCGGCCTTGGCCTGCTCCACCTCGGTAAAGACGCGGTTGCGAAAACGCTCGCCAAAGCGGTCGAGCGTGGCGGCGATGCGCTCGATATTGGCCAGATCCGTGCCGATGCCGAGGATCATCCCCCCCCTCCCGGTGAAAACAGCGGAAAGCTCACACCAATCGCCCAGGCCAGAATGAGGCCAAGCGCCGCGCCCGCGCTCATCGCCCCGGCGCGCGCGGCCACCCATCGGCCCATCAGCCCGTATATCAGGAAAAACAGCAGGATCACCGGCGCAATCATGACGAGGAAAAACAACCGCTCGGTATCCAGCAGAACGGCCAGCCCGAGCGAGACCAGAAATCCCCCCCGCGCCACCAGCCTTTGCCAGAGCGGCGCGCCGCGCGTGAGCGCGGCATCCGCCAGCATGAAGGGCAGCGCGCCAAGGCTCAGCGCGGCGATGATCACGAGCCGTTCGGGCGTGGGCCAGAAATTCGCGCCATACCGGTCGAGCGCAAAGCCGAAAACCCCGAGCCCCCAGGCTAGGAGCGCCAGCAGCGCGACAAAGCGCACCCGATCGGGCATTCGCCCGAACCGCCACAGGAGCGCCAGTTGCATCGTCCCGAACAGCGCCAGATGCAGCACGAGGTAATCCGCGACCAGAACCGGCAGCACGGCGGTTTCGACCCGCACCGCGACCAAGGGAACAAGCAGGCCGGGCGCCAGAACGGTCGCGGCAAATCGGCCCGGCGTGAGGGGGGCGGGCGCGGGCGGGGCGGTCTGCGGCAACAGATGCGCGAGCGGCCAGGCCAGCGCCACAATGGCCGCCATCAGCGCGAGCATCCACGGCCCCGTTGCCCGCACCACGACATCGCTTGTCCGCCCATAGGCGGCATCAAGCCAGGCCACCGCCTCGGCCCGGCCCAGACGGCTGTAGAGCACCGCCACATGCTCGGCCCATGGCGCCACGACCGCACGGCGCGTGACGGAGCCGGACCGAACAGTATGACCCTCGCCCGCCGTCGGATCGACCATCGCCACCGCCGCGCGGGCAAAGCCGCGCAGCCCCGGTTCCCACTGCCCGGTGATCAGCAACAGGGTGTCCGGCGCCGTGGCCGTCACCGCCTGCGAGAAGGCCGAAATCGCCACAACCGGGCCGATGCGTGCATCCTCCAGCGCGGTGCGGATAAGGATGTCGGTGGCCATGGAATGACCCAGAAGCGCCACCGCGCCCGCATCCCCCTCCTGCGCGACTGCGGCATCCACCACGCGCCGGGTCTGTTCGATCAGCAACCGCGTGGTGCCCTCGATGCGGGTCACATCGCCCGACATCGGCACGCGGTTGCGGCCATGCCCCTCAAAATCAAACGCCCAGACCCGATAGCCCGCCCGCGCCAGATCAAGACTGTAGGCCTGCATCATCTGGCGCGATCCGGCAAAGCCATGCGCCACCACCACCACCGGCCCGTCAGCGCCGGGCATGGCGTAGCGCGTGACCGGCGTGTCAGAGACGGCGAACGCAGATATCTCCCCCCCGCGCCGCTGCCCCTCGAGTTGCCAGAGCGCGATGCAGGCAACCAGCAGGCTGACACTGACGCGAAGGATCATTGTGCCGAGTCCTCTGTTTCAATCAGGAACCAATCGCCGAGATAGCTCACCGCCCAATCTACCGCCGCACCTGCCTTGCCGGACCAATCAACCTCACCAACCGCGATCCCTGCATCTCGCGCGCGATCATGAACTTGTCCCGGTGCGTGGAGCACGCTGGCCCAGATATCCGCTCCGCTCGGCACTGCCTCGAACTCGGGCAAGCTGTCGCGGATCATCGCCTTGCAATCGAACCCTGCGATGGCCTCTTGGCGCGCGCCCTCCGCATCACCTTCGGCTGCCAAGGCCGCTTCGAGCCCTGCCATGTCGGCAGCGGTGTCGCAGGCATCCTTGACCTCAAGCGCGAGCGCTCCGGCCAGGACGGCGACCCCAATCACCGGAATGGCCTCGCCTCCAACTGAGGAGATGCTGCGCACGGCGCCACGCTGCATCCGTCGTGTCACGCCAGATGCAGTTTCCCGACCGATCTTTCGCGTGGCATTGTGCGCCGTAAGGCGCGCGCCCGCCTCGCGCGCCGCGACGGTTGTCACTCCGACCCCCGAAAGGACCGCTGATGCCGTAGCGTAAACACCGGAAACCATCAGCATGGACACATTCAGGGCAATTGATGCAACAAGGGCAATGACGGCAAACAACTTCGCAATGCGTCGAAAGACCCCGACGAGCCACATTAGCTCCGCGCCTCGTCCATCAACCGTCGCATCTCTGCAATCGCCGGTCCCAGCCCGCGAAAGATCGACTCGCCAATCAGGAAATGCCCGATATTGAGCTCCCGCACCTCGGGAAACGCCGCCACCGGCTGCACCGTGTCATAGGTCAGGCCATGTCCGGCATGAACCTCAAGCCCCAGGGAGTGCGCGTAGCCCGCCATCTCGCGCAGGCTTGCCAGTTCGCGGTCGCGGGCGTCCAGATGGCCCTCGGCATGGGCGTCGCAATAGGCGCCGGTATGCAATTCGATCACCTCGGCCCCGATCCGGTGCGCGGCCTCGATCTGACGGCGGTCGGCGGCGATAAAGATCGACACCCGGCAGCCCGCCGCGCGCAAGGGTGCTATGAAATGCGCCAGCCGGTTCTCCTCGCGCGCCACTTCCAATCCGCCCTCGGTGGTGCGCTCCTCGCGTTTTTCGGGAACCAGACAGACCGCGTGCGGCTTGTGGCGCAGGGCGATGCGCTGCATTTCCTCAGTCGCGGCCATCTCGAAATTGAGCGGCACCGAAAGCGCCGCCATCAGCCCGTCGATATCGCCATCCGAGATATGCCGCCGATCCTCGCGCAGATGCGCGGTGATCCCGTCGGCCCCCGCCGCCTCGGCCATCAGCGCCGCGCGCAGCGGGTCGGGATAGGCACCGCCGCGTGCATTACGCACCGTCGCCACATGGTCGATGTTCACGCCAAGGCGCAGTTTCAGGTCTGCCGACATGGACCCATTCCTTCCTTCTCAAGACGACTCAGCGGGCAACCTAGTCTGGTTTGCCGGACTCGTCAGCCTCGCGCACCGGTTTTTCCCGCAGCGCTTTTTTTTCCTTCATGGCCACCCATTTCGCCCTGAGCGCGCCCTTGCGGCGGTGCTGATAGGCGGTGATCACCGGCAGGCTGATGTAATAGGCGGCAAGGCCAGTCACGATCCCCGGCACGATCCCGCCGATCATGTAGGGAAAAAACACCTCGTCGTAGAACACACTCAATCCGTGCCAGTCTGCCGTCCGGTCGGTGAAGATGGCCAGAAGGTTGTTCTTGAGATCCTCGCCCGCATCTAGGAACTTGCCCCCCAGGGATCGGCTGATCTCATCCTCGGCCAGCGTGTGCCGGCCCAGAAGCGCATGACCGGTCTGAAGCGAGACAACGCCAATCGGAACATAAGTCAACGGATTGCCAAAGAAGGTGCCCAGCAGCGCCGCCGGGATATTGCCGCGCACGATCACCGCGATGAGCGCGGCCATCACAAAATGCATGCCATAGAATGGCGTAAAGGTCGTGAACACACCGGCAAAGATCCCCCGCGCGATCTTGGGCGGCGAATCGGGCAGCCGGTGCAGGCGGTGCTTTACATAGAGAAACGCCCGGCCCCATCCCCCCTTCGGCCAGAAGAAGTCAGCGACGACCTTCCACCACGGGCGTTTGTCTCGGCGTCTGAAAACCACCTGTGCGGCTCCTAGGGTTCAATGCTCAGACCGGCCCCCGACCGGGCGGGATCCCGGTAACGTTCGACCGCAGCAACATCGTTTTCAGCATCTAGCGCCGACAACACGCCATGCAAATGCTCGGCGTCACGCAGTTCGACATCGATCAGCAGGCGATAGAAATCCGGTTTTCGGTCAACGAAAGTCAAGTCCGAGATATTGGCCTTCTGTTCGCCAATCAAGGTGCAAATCCGCCCCAGCACCCCGGCGTCATTGCCGATCGTGAGATCGAGCGTCACATCATAAACCGCCGGGTGGGTGCCGGTGTGCCATTGCAGATCCATCCAGCGCTCGGGCTGCTGGTCATAATGCGTCAGCGTCTCGCAATCGATAGCATGAATGACCACGCCACGCCCGCGATAGGTGATGCCCACGATCCGCTCGCCCGGCAGCGGTTGACAGCAGCGGGCGCGCTCGAAACTCTGGTCGGCGCGCAACCCGATCACCGCCCGATCACGCGACACCTCGTTGCCGACCTCGGGCACCAGATCGGGATAGACCGCGTTGAGCACCTGATGCGCCGTCAACTCGGCGCTGCCAAGCCTTGCGCGCACCTCATCGGCATTTTTGAGGCGCAAGGTGCGCGCGGCGGCCTCCAGCGCCTTGTCGGTGGCCTTCTTGCCGACATGCTCAAAAGCTGAACGCGCCAGTTCGCGGCCCAGCTTGATATAGCGATCCCGGTCCAGTTCACGCAGCGCGCGCCGGATGGCCGAGCGCGCCTTGCCGGTGGTGGCAATATCGAGCCATGTGGCCTGCGGCGTCTGCCCGTCGGCGGTGATCACTTCGACCGATTGACCATTCTTGACCCGCGTCCAGAGCGGCACGCGCATCCCGTCCACCTTGGCGCCGACACAGGCATGGCCGATCCGCGTGTGGATGGCATAGGCGAAATCAATCGGTGTAGCCCCGCGTGGCAGCTTGATCACATCGCCCTTGGGAGTAAAGCAGAACACCTGATCGGCATACATCTCGAGCTTGACTGCCTCGAGGAAATCCTCGTGATCCTCCTCGGCATCGAACTGCTCGCTGACCGACGAAATCCACTTGGCGGGATCGACGGCAAAGGGGTTCTCGCTGGGCACCCCGTCGCGATAGGACCAATGGGCGGCCACCCCGGTCTCGGCCACGTCATGCATCGCTTGCGTTCGGATCTGGACCTCGACCCGCTTGCCGTCACGGCCAGACACCGTGGTGTGGATCGACCGATAGCCATTCGACTTGGGCTGACTGATGTAATCCTTGAACCGCCCAGGCACGGCGCGCCAGCGCTGATGGATCGCGCCCAGCACCGCATAGCAATCCGCCTCGGACCGGGTGATGATCCGAAACCCGTAGATGTCGGAAAGACGGGAAAACCCCATTTCCTTTTCCTGCATCTTGCGCCAGACCGAATAGGGCTTCTTGGCGCGGCCAAGGACATCCGCCTCGATGCCGGCCTTTTCAAGCTCGTGGCGCATATCGCCGGTGATCCGTTCGATCACGTCGCCGGTCTCGCGCTGGAGCGTGATGAAGCGGCGGATGATGCTGGCGCGCGCCTCGGGGTTGAGCACCCGGAAGGCCAGATCCTCCAGCTCCTCGCGCATCCACTGCATCCCCATGCGGCCCGCGAGCGGCGCATAGATGTCCATGGTCTCGCGCGCTTTCTGCGCCTGCTTTTCCGCGCGCATCGCCTTGATCGTGCGCATGTTGTGCAGCCGGTCGGCGAGTTTCACGAGGATCACCCGCAGATCCTTGGACATCGCCATGAAGAGCTTGCGGAAATTCTCGGCCTGCTTGGTCTCGGAACTGGACAGTTGCAGATTGGTCAGCTTGGTGACGCCATCGACCAGATCGGCGATCTCGCGGCCGAATTTCTGCTCGACCACCTGATACGAGGCCTTGGTGTCCTCGATCGTGTCATGCAACAGCGCGGTGATGATGGTCGCATCATCGAGCCGCTGTTCGGTCAGAATCGCGGCCACCGCAACCGGATGGGTGAAATAGGGCTCGCCCGAATAGCGCAACTGCCCTTCGTGCATGGCGCAGCCAAAATCGTAGGCGGCGCGGATCAGCGCCTCATCGGTTCTCGGATTGTAATGCCGCACCAGCGTGATCAGGTCGTCAACAGCGATCATCGCATTGCGCGCCTTGCGGTCTCAGGGCCAGGCTCAGCCTTGACCCTGCGCTTCCATCAGGGCCCGCAGCAGGCGCTCTTCGGACATGTCGTCCTGATCCGGCCGGTCCGCCTCGCCGCCCATCAGCAGCGCCATCGAATCCTCTTCCGGCTCGTCCACCTCGATCTGGGTCTGGTTTGACTCGATCAGCCGCTCGCGCAACTCGTCCGCCGATTGGGTTTCCTCCGCGATCTCGCGCAGCGCGACGACCGGGTTCTTGTCGTTGTCACGATCCACGGTCAGCTGTGCCCCGGCGGCTATCTCGCGCGCCCGGTGGGCGGCGAGCATCACAAGCTCGAAACGGTTTGGAACCTTGTCAACGCAATCTTCAGTCGTAACGCGGGCCATGCGACCTCCGGCAAATTCTGGGGCAGATTTTCAGAAGCCCTGTATCTAGGGGCTTGAAACGAGATTTACAAGCAGAGAATCAGAGCGGGAACACGGCCGCCCGTTCGGCTTCGGGCAGGGCCGCCAGCATCTCTGCAACCGAGCGTCCCAGCACCGGGTGCACCCAGTCCGGAGCCACATCCGCCAGCGGCACCAGCACAAAGGCACGATCCTGGATCCGGGGATGCGGCAGGATCAGCCGGTCAGGTGCGCGACGCTGCTGCTCTGCCGGGTCGAGCCCCCGCCAGATCTCGAATGTTGCCCGGTCAGGCACCACCTGATCGCCCATCGCGATCAGATCAAGATCGAGCGTCCGCTCTCCCCAGCGCCGCGCGCGCAGTCGCCCGAACGCCGCCTCGACGCGGTGCAAGAGCGCCAGCACCTCCTCTGGCGGCCCCGATAGCCGCATCGTCAGGGCGGCATTGGCGAAGTCCGGGCCAGACCCGGCGGGGAAGGCCGCGCTGCGGTAGACCCGGCTCACCGTCTCGATCACCGCGCCCTCGGCGCGCAACCGCGCGACCGCTGCCAACAGCGTTTCGGCCGGCGTTCCGGCCGCCGACGGCGAGTTTCCTCCCATGGCGATCAAGCAGAGTTGATCCAACGTCATCGCGGTCCTATCCTTTCGAGAGGGGGATCACCCTTGCGCAGAACGTAAGGGATCCTTAATTCTACCCTTTAATTCGTTTTGCCTCCATCACCCACATCACTCACGGACCGGGGCAAGACAATCCGATTTGGAAGGACATTGAAAATGTTTTACAAGGACGACCGTCTGGCGTTGTTCATCGACGGCTCGAATCTCTACGCAGCAGGCAAGGCGCTTGGCTTTGACATCGATTACAAGCTTCTGCGCTCCGAATTCATGCGACGCGGCAAGTTGTTGCGCGCCTTCTACTATACGGCTCTGCTGGAGAATGACGAGTATTCGCCGATCCGCCCCCTGGTCGACTGGCTGCATTACAACGGCTATTGCATGGTCACCAAACCGGCCAAGGAATACACGGACAGTCAGGGGCGCCGCAAGGTCAAGGGCAACATGGACATCGAACTGACCGTCGATGCGATGGAACTGGCGCCGCATGTGGACCACATCGTGCTTTTCTCGGGCGATGGCGATTTCCGGCCGCTGGTGGAAAGCCTGCAACGGCAGGGGGTGCGGGTCTCGGTGGTCTCGACCATCCGCAGCCAGCCCTCGATGATCTCGGACGACTTGCGCCGTCAGGCCGATAACTTCATCGAGCTTGCCGATCTCAAGGATGTCATCGGGCGCCCGCCGCGTGAATACAGCAATGATCGCCAAGAGGCCTATGTCGAACAGGACTGAGCGGATCATGCGCGAGTGATCTCCCTCGATCCGGGCGCGCTTGCGCAATCGGCGGGGCTCTTTCTGGCAGCTTTTGGCGCAGCCACGGTTCTGCCCTTTCAATCGGAAGCGGTTTTTGTCGGGCTTCAACTTGGCGGAACCGTTTCCCTGACAGGGCTGATCGTCGTCGCCAGCATCGGCAATACGCTCGGCGCGGTGGTCAATTATGTCCTCGGCCGCGGCATCTCGCGGTTTCGCACCCGTCGCTGGTTTCCGGTCACCGCCGCCCAACTGGCGCGCGCGCAGCGCTGGTATGCCCGCTGGGGCGTCTGGACGCTGCTGCTGAGCTGGGCGCCGCTGGGGGATGCCTTTACCGTGATTGCCGGAACCATGCGCACGCCGGTCTGGCTGTTTCTGATCCTCGTCACGATCGCCAAGACGGGGCGTTACATCGCCTTGGCCTGGCTTACGGCGCGGGTTGCGGGCTGAGCCTGCCTAGCCGCCCGGTTGCGCATTGATCTTGGTGTGAATGGCGATCACACGTTCCGGCCAGGTCGATTTGATATAGCCAAGAACCTCGCGCATTTCCGCTTCGGTGAGGGTGCCCGCATAGCCCGGCATCCGGCTTTGATACCCTTGCCCGACGACCGCCGCCGTGCCGCGCCGCACGATCTCGAGCAAGAGCGCATCGGGATGGTGCCAGGTGTGGCCCGTCTCATCATGCGGCGGGGCAGGCAGGTAGCCCTCGGCATCGCGGGTCTGCCAATCCGGTTGCCCCTGCAACACCGCCCCGTGGCAACTGGCGCAGGTGGCGGCATAAATGCGCTCTCCGCGCGCGACCGCCGCAGCATCCCGATAGGGCAAGACCCCGGCACTCTCCGACGCGCCCGCAGCCCCGGCCATCGAAAGCCCTGCGCACAGGGTCATAACGTCTTTCCATCTGGTCATTTCGGAACCTTCTCCCTTGTCTTGTCGCGCGGTGATCGGCCTTTCCCGCGCTGGAAGGTCAAGCGCAATCTGGCGCCCGTTACGCAATGGCCCGTGCCGGGGCACATCCGTGAAACGGCCAGCAGACAGGTTATTGCCCCGCCACTCCCTCCTCTGGCCCGCCAGACTCCTCGGGCACCGGCTCTTCCGCGGCCACCGACAGACCGAAGATCCGCCAACCCGCATCCCGCCGTGCAAAGAGCATGTCGAAGAGGACGGCTCGGGGGCGCATCGGGATGCGACCGGTCAGCCGCAACAGTCCGTCCTCCCCGATGACCGGCGTCTCGCTCAGGCGCGGCGGGTAGAGCACCGCCTGCCCAAGCGGCAGATCCCGCGTCGGCTCGAAGATGAAGGCAAGCTGCGCCGCGTCATTGGCATCTCGAAAGCCGCTGTCCGCAAGATCGCGCAGCACGGTATAATTCCCGGTCAGATTGGCATGATCGAGGGCAAGAAGCGTGCTCCAGATCAGGCGGGCCATCTCACCTTCGGGCGGCGGCAGGTTCTGGGCGGTGGCAGGCCAGGCCATAACGGCGCTCACAACGGCCGCCCACACCGCGCCGCGCAAGGCCCCTACCATTTGAACGTCACGCCCAACCGCCCGCCAAGCGTGTTCTCGCGCAGCCCGATACCGATGCCGCCATCAAGCTGTGCCCCCGGCGCGATGCGCACCGCTCCCGAGGCGGCAAAGGCGCTGCCGCCGTCAAAACCGCCCCATCCTGCCGAAAAAGCGTAACTTTCCGCACCCGCAAGCGAAGGCGATTGCAGCGCGAGCGCCATGGCGATGCCATCGCGGTTTTCCCTGATCTGCTTGTCAAGTCGGGACAGCGACGTGCCAACTCCCCCGGTGAAAGCCCCGCCATCGGTGGCGAGATTGCCCTGCGCGTCCGTCGTCACCAGTTCGACCGGGCCGACCTGCGCCGTGCGGCTGGCCGCCGAGGCGATGCCGGGCAGGGTGTAGGTGTTAGCGGCGGTGCCGATCATCACCTGATTGGCCGCCGTGCTCTGCGCGCCCGCGCCCAGCGCCATGGCATTGGATTGCGTCGCCCGAGCCCCCTCACCCAAAGCCGTGCTGCCGGTGCCCGAGGCCAGGCTCTGCTCGCCCAGCGCGGTTGAATTGTCGCCGGTGGCCGCCGCATCCGCACCGAAGGCCGCCGAGTTGGCCCCCGTCGCCTGCGCAGCGCCGCCCACGGCGGTAGAGCCCGACGCCACGGCGCCGCGCCCGATGGCCACCGCGTTCAGGGTGCTCGCCAGCGCGGTCCCACCAATCGCGATAGACCCCTCGGCGCTTGCCATTGCCAACGTGCCGAGGGCGATGCTGCTGACCCCGGAGGCGAGACTATCGGCCCCGGTCGCGGTACTGAAATTCGCCGTGGCCTGACTGTTCCGACCGCTCGCGGTGCTATTGGTGCCGAAGGCCTGGCTGTTCTGTCCCGTCGCGGTGCTGTTCACCCCTGTGGCCCGGCTGCCCGTCCCGGCGGCGGTGCTGTTCACCCCCAAGGCGATGCTGCTGCGTCCCGTTGCGGTGCTGTTTTCGCCCGTAGCCTGGCTCGCCTGCCCCGTCGCGGTGCCGCCGGAGCCGAGGGCGGCGCTGTTGGTGCCGAGGGCGGTGCTGTTCACCCCCGAGGCGATGCTGTTGCGTCCCGTTGCGGTGCTGTTTTCGCCCGTAGCCTGGCTGTTCTGTCCCGTCGCGGTGCTGCGCAGACCCGTGGCCTGGCTATTCGACCCGGTCGCGGTGCTATTGGTGCCCGTAGCCTGGCTGTTCTGTCCTGTCGCGGTGCTGCGCAGACCCGTGGCCTGGCTGTTCGACCCGGTCGCGGTGCTGTTTTCGCCCAAGGCCCTGCTGAGCAGGCCCAGGGCGGTGCCGCCGAAGCCCAGGGCGGCGCTGTTGGTGCCGAGGGCGGTGCTGCCGAAGACCGTCGCCTGACTGTCACGCCCAACCGCAGTGCTTGAAATGCCCGACGCGGTGCTGCTGTTGCCAACGGCGGTGCTAGAAGTTGCGGTTGCGTCACTGCTCAGGCCAACGGCGGTGCTGAAACTGCCTGTTGCGTCGCTGCCCAGCCCCACCGCAAGGCTGCCCGTGCCCGTGGCACTGCCCCCTGCCACCGACTGCGCCGTCAGCGGGTGGGAAAGGCCCAGGAGCGAGAGGCCGAACATGACCGCGAGAACCAAAATCGTCCGGATGCGCATGCCCGCTCTCCCCGGCCCGGCGTCTGGCGCGGCACCAGCCGAGCGATGTCCCTCATGCCGCTACGATAAACCTTAATGACAGAACAACCATTGACGCAAGGAGATGATGCGGCGAACGTTTCCGCAATCCAGAACTTCTGGAAACGGCGTGCAGGATTGTCACACACGAACCCGTCATGCGCGGCCCGCCTCGGTTGCTGCCACAGGCGTCAAGGGGGCTTGGCGCAGCCGGTCAACCGTAATACATCGACCATATGAGCATCCCAACGCGCGCCCCCCTCACCCTCTACCTCGCGGCACCGCGCGGGTTCTGCGCCGGGGTGGACCGCGCCATCAAGATCGTGGAAATGGCGCTGGCGAAATGGGGCGCGCCGGTCTATGTGCGCCACGAGATCGTGCATAACAAATACGTGGTCGATGACCTCGCGGCCCGGGGCGCGGTCTTTGTCGAGGAGTTGGACGACTGCCCGCCCGACCGGCCGGTGATCTTTTCCGCTCATGGCGTGCCGAAATCCGTGCCGCACGCGGCCGCCGCGCGGCAGATGCTCTATGTCGATGCCACCTGCCCGCTGGTCTCGAAGGTCCATATCGAGGCCGAACGCCACCATCAGAACGGGCTCCAGATCGTGATGATCGGCCATGCCGGCCACCCCGAGACCATCGGCACGATGGGACAACTGCCCGAGGGCGAGGTTCTGCTGGTCGAGACGCCGCAGGACGTGGCGCGGCTCGGCGTCCGCGATCCCGCCCGCCTTGCCTATGTCACGCAAACCACGCTCTCGGTCGATGACACGGCCGAGGTGGTCGCGGCGCTGACCGCGCGCTTTCCCGCCATCACCGGCCCGCACAAGGAAGACATCTGTTACGCCACCACCAACCGGCAGGAGGCGGTCAAGGCGATGGCTGAGCGGGTCGAGGCGATGCTGGTCGTCGGCGCGCCCAATTCGTCGAATTCCAGACGTCTGGTCGAGGTCGGTGCCCGCGCGGGATGTTCCTATGCCCAGCTTGTCCAACGCGCGGCCGAGATCGACTGGCGCGCGCTCGACGGCATCACCTCGATCGGCATCACCGCCGGGGCCTCGGCCCCCGAAGTTCTGGTCAACGAGGTCATAGACGCCTTCCGCGCCCGCTATGACGTGACCATCGAGCAGGTCGAGACGGCGCAGGAAAACGTCGAATTCAAGGTGCCGAGGGTGCTGCGGGAGACGGTGTGAGGTGGTGCCAGCGCCTTTGGGGCTGGCTTTCGCGCGCAGGGCCTCCTACCCTTTCAGGGCGCTATAGGGGCGCTTTCATCGGGCCGCTGACAGGAAACAGGCATGATTTCGCAGACGCAGGATGATTTCGGCTCCGACGCGCAACGTGCCCTGCTGCGACGCGGTCGGGCGCTGTATGAACTCACCCGCGACGACCCCAGGATGAGCTATTATGGGCGCACGGTCGGATTGGCCGCGTCGGACGAGAACAGTCTCGACATGCTATGTGCCCTGATCGCCCTGCAGGGCAGCGGTTCGATCGTCAGACTTTCCGACGCGGAGCTCGCGGTCTTGCGCGATGCGGTAGAACGGCGTGGCCTGGCGTCCACCCATTACACAAGGTGGCTGGGGCAGCAGGGCGCGCGCGACACTGCGCGCAAGGTGCTTGGCGACATCCCCCTGCCCGACGATTTGAGCCTGCACCGGATCGGCCCCGACACGCCGCACGAGATCCTGGCGCAGCTGGCGCATGTCGCGCTGGCCTGCGGCGTTCTGCCCCCCGCAGGCGCCGTGCTGCGCGGCCAAAGCAGACCCGGCCTGGGGATCGTGGCGCTTGATTCGGCCGGCAGAGGCGTGGCCTGCGCGGGTGCGGCAGCTATCCTGCACCCCGATCGCCCCGAGGGGCGCCGCCAATGCTGGTGGGGCATGCTGGCCACCCTGCCCGAACGGCGGGGCGCGCGGCTCTCTCTGCTCCTCGGGGCGATGGCGCTGCTGGACATGCAAGCGCGTTACGGCTTCACCGAAGCCTTCACCGGGATCGAGCCGGGCAACACCGCCTCCGAGGCGGTCTGCACCCGTCTCGGCCTCGTGCCCGAGGGCACCCATGTGCTCAATGTCGTCGATCCGGCGCAACTGCCCGGCGGCCGCATGACGAAATAGCGGCGCGTGGCCCGATCTGGCCCTTGCCACTTCCCTCGGCTCGAGCCACTTTGCGCGCCATGTTCCAGACCATCCCTCGTGCCCCCCTGATCCTCGGCCTTGCCGGTCTCCTCCCCTTCCTCTGGGGGGCACTGACCGTGATCCTGCCCGATCTCGGCCTCTGGACGGCGCAGACCATCGGGCCGCGTTTTGCCGGGCCTTATGTGATGCTCTTTTACGGCGCGGTGATCCTGTCGTTCATGTCCGGCGTGCTCTGGGGCTTTGCCACCAAGGCCACCGGCACCCTTGCGAGCATCGGCTATGCCCTTTCGGTCATTCCCGCCCTCTGGGCCTTCTTCATGACCGGCGGCGGACCGGTCTCGGCGGGGATGAACCTGATCTTCGGCTTCGCGGGCCTGCTTGTCCTTGACTGGCAATTCGCCCGCTGGGGCCTCACCCCGCCGTGGTGGATGGCGCTCAGGCTGCTGCTCAGCACTGTCGTCATCGCCTGCCTCGCGGTCGGGGTATTCGCCTGATGGCTGATCTTTTCGCCTATACGGACGGGGCTTGCTCCGGCAATCCCGGCCCCGGCGGCTGGGGGGTGCTGATGCGCGCGACAGAGGACGGCACGATCGTCAAGGAGCGCGAGCTCTCGGGCGGCGAAGCGCTGACCACCAACAACCGGATGGAGCTTTGCGCCGCCATCGCCGCGCTCGAGACGCTGAGCAAACCCTCGACCATCACCATCGTCACCGACAGCGCCTATGTGAAGGACGGGATCACTACCTGGATCCACGACTGGAAGCGCAAGGGTTGGACGAAGAAGGGGTTGAAGAATATCGACCTCTGGCAACGCCTTGACGCGGCGCAGGCCCGCCACCAGGTGACCTGGGAATGGGTCAAGGGCCATGCGGGCCACCCCGAGAATGAACGCGCCGATGAACTGGCCCGCGCCGGCATGGCCCCCTTCAAGCCCGGCAAGGCGCGGCCATGAGCGCGCTCATCCTGCTCGATTATGCCTCGGTCCTGATCTTTGCGCTGACCGGCGCGCTCGTCGCGTCGCGCCAGCAACTCGATATCGTGGGTTTCGCCTTTGTCGCCTGCCTGACGGCGGTGGGCGGTGGCACGCTGCGCGATCTCATGCTCGACCGCAATCCGATCTTCTGGCTGGGCAATCCCGATTACATCCTGATCGCCTGCGCTGCCGCGCTTCTGGTCTTCTTCACCGCCCATCTGGTCGAGAGCCGTTACCGGCTGCTCCTCTGGCTCGACGGCTTTGCGCTTGCCGTGGCGGTGCCCGCCGGCGTCAGCGCCGCCCTCGCGATGGGGCAGTCGGGGCTCATCGTGGTGCTGATGGGCATGGTCACGGGCTGCATGGGCGGGCTTTTGCGCGATGTCGTCTGCAACGAGGTGCCGCTCGTGCTCAAGCAGGGAGAGCTTTACGTCACCGCCGCCTTTGCCGGTGCGCTCGCGGCAACCCTGAGTGCGACCCTCACCGACGAACCCCTGCTGATCCTCGGCCCCTGCGCCGCCGCCACCTGGGCGCTGCGCGCGGGCTCGCTCGCCTTCGGCTGGCGCCTGCCGGTCTACAAGGCGCGGCCACCGCGCACCTGAGCGCTACCTGCGCCCCAGATAGGTCTGCCACAGCCACAACAGCAAGAGCGCCCCCAGCACCGCACCGATGAGGCCTCCCAAAAGCCCCGTCACCGTCAGGATCACCCGGATCAGCACGCCGCCGATCAGCGCCCCGGCAATCCCGATCAGCACCGTCGGCACCACACCGGCCTCGATCCTCATCATTCGTGTCGCCAGAAATCCCGCCGCAGCCCCGATGATGATGAGATAAACCACGCCCATGCCCGCTACCTCCGCCTGCGAAAATGGGTCGGCACGATGATGAGCGCGCCCACCGAGGAGATGATCGCATCCACCCCCGGCGCGCCAAAGCGGATGCCGAACATGATGCGGATGAAATAGAACAGGAACGCCCCGCCCACGCAGATGATGATCGAGGGCAGATAGCCGTTGCGGGTAAAGCCGCTCTTCTCCGCGACATAGCCCACGATGCCCGCGATCACCACCGTGCCGAACAGATGCAGAAACATCGCCTCACTCCAAGAACGCGCCCCGCGGCAATGCCATGCCGCGCAGGAACTCGGGCCCATCCTGCGCCGCGCGCCCCGCGCGTTGCAAGCGCAAAAGTCGCACCGCCCCGGTGCCACAGGCCACGGTGAGCGCATCGTCAAGCACCTCGCCCGGCGCGCCCGTCCCCTCCGCGAGACAAGCGCCTAGCAGCTTCACGCGCGCGCCGCCCAATTCACACCAAGCCCCTGGAAAGGGCGAGAGCCCCCGGATCAACCGGTCCAGCTCGACCGCGGGCCGCCGCCAGTCCACTCGCGCCTCGGCCTTGTCGATCTTGGCGGCGTAACTCACGCCCGCCTCCGGCTGCGGCACGGGCGACAGATCGTCGAGCCGCGCCAGCGCCTCGACGATGAGCGCGGCCCCGATCTCCGACAGCCGGTCATGCAACGCGCCCGTCGTCTCGCAGGCCCCGATCGGCACCGCACGGCGCAAGAGCACCGGCCCGGTATCAAGCCCTGCCTCCATCCGCATGATGCACACCCCCGTCTCGGCATCGCCGGCCATGATCGCGCGGTGGATCGGGGCCGCCCCCCGCCAGCGCGGCAGAAGAGAGGCGTGGATGTTGAGACAGCCCGAGCGCGGCGCATCGAGCACCGCCCGCGGCAGGATCAGCCCATAGGCCACCACCACCGCCACATCCGCCCCGAGCGCGGCAAAGGCCTCCTGCTCTGCCACCCCCTTCAGACTGACCGGCGTGCGCAGGGCGATCCCCAAGGCCCCGGCCCGCGCCGCAACCGGGCTCGGGCGGGGTTTCTGCCCGCGCCCGGCGGGGCGCGGCGGCTGGCAATAGACCGCTGCGATCTCATGCCCCGCCGCGACCAGCGCATCGAGCACCGGCACCGCGAAGGCGGGCGTTCCCATGAAGATCACACGCATCCCGCCCCTTCTTCCTGGCCCAAATACCCAATTCCCCCGATCAGCGGTGCGCGGCGCGGCGCGGCCCGGCGCGCGCCACGGCCCTCAGCCTCGCGCCAGTTCGCGCTTGAGCTTCTGCATCCGCCGGGTGATCAGCTGCCGCTTGATCGCGCTCAGGTAATCGATGAAAAGCTTGCCGTCGAGATGGTCGATCTCATGCTGCACGCAGGTCGCCCAGAGGCCGGAAAACCCCTCGCGATGCTCGCGCCCGTCCAGCCCCAGCCAGCGCACCTCGACCTCTGCCGGTCGCGTCACCTCGGCATATTGCTCGGGGATCGACAGACAGCCCTCTTCATACACATTGGTCTCCTCCGAAGCGGCCATGACCTCGGGATTGAGCATGACCATCGGACGTGGCGCCTCGCCCTCGGCCTTGATGCAATCGAGCACGATCAGCCGCTCCAGCACCCCCACCTGCGGCGCGGCAAGCCCCACGCCCGGCGCATCATACATCGTCTCCAGCATGTCGCGCGACAGCGTGCGCAAGGCATCGCTTGCGTCTGCCACGGGCGTGCAGATCTTTCTCAGGCGCGGATCGGGATGGATCAGGATAGACCGTTTCATGGCCGTCATTTAGGACATGGCAGCGCCTTCTGCAACGCCCCTTGCGTCCGGCCCATGATCGGTTAGCCTGCGCCCGAGGCAAACCCGGAGCATCCCATGAATTTCGACGAGATCATCGACCGCCGCGGCACCCATTCCGACAAATGGGACAGCATGCAGGCCAATTATGGCGTCTCGCCCGAGGACGGGATCGCGATGTGGGTGGCGGACATGGATTTTCGTCCGCCCGCCTGCGTGACCGGCGCGCTGAGGCGCCTCACGGACCATGGCATCTATGGCTATTACGGCGATGACCGCGGCTACCGTGCCGCCATCCAGTGGTGGATGGCCGAGCGCCATGGCTGGCAGATCGATCCGGCCTCGATCCTGACCGCGCATGGCCTTGTCAACGGCACCGCGATCTGCGTCGACAGCTTCACCGCGCCGGGCGATGCGGTGGTGCTCTTCACACCCGTCTACCATGCCTTTGCCCGGGTGATCCGGGCCGCCGGACGCGAGCTGCGCGAATGCCCGCTGGTCAACAATGCCGGCCGCTACGAGATGGATTTCGATGCCTGTGACGCGCTCATGACCGGCACCGAGAAGATGCTCATCCTCTGCTCGCCGCACAATCCCGGCGGCCGCGTCTGGACCAGGGCGGAACTGGAGGGCGTCGCGGAATTCGCGCGGCGCCACGATCTGATCCTTGTCTCGGACGAGATCCATCACGACCTGATCATGCCCGGCCACCGCCATATCCCGATGGCAGAGATCGAAGGCATCGCCGACCGGCTGGTGATGATGACCGCCACCACCAAGACCTTCAACATCGCGGGGGCTCATCTGGGCAATGTGATTGTGCCCGATGCAGGGCTACGCGCCCGCGTCTCGGCGCGCATGATGGCCCTCGGCCTCTCGCCCAATGCCTTCGGCCTCTTCATGGCCGAGGCTGCCTATAGCCCCGAAGGTGCTGCCTGGGTCGATGCGCTTTGCCTCTATCTCGACGGCAACCGCAGGCTTTTCGAGGCCGGCATGTCCGCCATTCCCGGCGTCCGGGCCATGCCGCTCGAGGCGACCTATCTGACATGGATCGACTTTTCCGGCACCGGCATGACAGAGGACGAAGTGACCCGGCGCGTCCAAGGCAAGGCCCGCATCGTGGCCAATCACGGCCCCAGTTTCGGCACCGGCGGCGCGAGCTTCCTGCGGTTCAACATCGCCACCCCGCGCGCCCGCGTGGCCGAGGCGCTCGAGCGCCTGCAAGCCGCCTTCGCCGATCTGCAGTAAACCTTAACTTCGCCTTTCATCGTTCTGAAAATACTCAAAAAACCGCGTGATCCCCACGCTCGACGCTGACCTCTCCGCGCAGCACCGCCGCATAGTGGTCAAAGAGCCGGTCCCGCCCGGTCTCGGGGGTGGCGGCGGCGTCATAGCGTCCCGCCCGTGCATCCCAGACCAGCATCGACTCGGTCGCGTAATAGCGCCCGATGCGCGCCAGTTCCGCCTTGTCGGCCAGCCGCGGCGAGACCCGCCCGCCCAGCGCCAGCCCCGCAACCACCAGATCCAGAAGCCGCGGCGAGACGCTGCGAAAGCGCGGCCTGCGCCCGGTCAGGCGAAAGAGTTCCTCGCCCATCTCGCGCGGGGTCAGCGCCGGGCCCGGTCCGCCGATCGGCAGCACCCGGTTCCAGCGCTCCGCGCGCTCCAGACAGTCCACCAGATAGGCCGCGAGATCACCGTCGCTGATCGGCTTGCAGGAGGTCGCGCGCCCGTCCCCAAAGACCAGATAGGGCTTGCCCGCCTGCACCCGCGCGATCTGCCCCGAGAGCGACTTGAAATAGGCCGTGGGCCGCACGATCGAATAACGCAGCCCCGAGGCGATCAGCGCCGCCTCGAAGGCGAGCTTCGCCTGCTGGAATGCGAGCATCGGCTTTTGCACGCAGATCGCCGAGAGCAGCACGAACTGCCCCACCCCCGCCGCCTGCGCGGCCCGCAGCACCGCCAGATGCGCGTCGTGATCCACCGCCCAGGCATCGCGCGGCGCCCCCGTCCGCGAGGCCATGCAGGAGAGCACCGCCTCAATCCGCCCCGCGACCATCAGCCGTTCCAGCTCCGGCGCTTTGGGCAACGCCCCGTCGGGCCCGCGGCCAAGACAGACCACCGCCTGCCCGCGCGCCTGCAACTCGGCCCGCACCGCGCGCCCGATGGTCCCTGTCGCCCCGAGGAGGAGCACTTTTCGCGATGCTTCTGCGCTCACCCGTTTCCCTCCCGCTCTTGCGCGCCAGACCTGTGCGCTGCCGCACGGGCGTTGCGCGCCGCCTGCCCTTACCGGGTCGCGGCCAGGGCCCTATCTTTCCCTCAGGATGGAGGGCAAGACAATGGGTCAACTGGTCAACGGCATCTGGCAGGGCACGTGGTATGACACCGCGTCGACGGGAGGTAAATTCGTCCGCTCCACGGCGCATTTCCGCAACTGGATCACACCCGATGGCCGCCCCGGCCCCTCGGGCGAGGGCGGGTTTGCCGCCGAGGCCGGGCGCTATCACCTCTATGTCTCGCAGGCCTGCCCCTGGGCGCATCGCACGCTGATCTTCCGCGCGCTCAAGGGGCTCGAGGATCACATCGGCGTCTCGGTCGTGCATCCCGACATGCTGTCGGAGGGCTGGGAATTCCGCACAGACTTTGCCGGCGCGACGGGCGATCGGCTCTACGGCCTGCTTTACCTGCGCGACCTCTACCTCAGGGCCGATCCGCAGATCTCGGGTCGCGTGACGGTGCCGGTCCTCTGGGACAGCGCGCGCGACACCATCGTGTCGAACGAATCGAGCGAGATCATCCGGATGTTCAATTCGGCCTTCGACGCGCTCACCGGCAAACCCGATAATTACTGGCCCGAGGATCTGCGCGCGGGGATCGAGGCGGTCAACGCGAGGATCTACGACACGCTCAACAACGGCGTCTACAAGGCCGGGTTCGCCACCACGCAGGCCGCCTATGACGCCGCGGTCCATCCCCTCTTTGACACGCTCGAGTGGCTCGAGGAGCGGCTCTCACAGAACCGCTACCTGATGGGCGAGCGCCTGACCGAGGCCGACTGGCGGCTCTTCACCACGCTCATCCGCTTTGATCTGGTCTATCACGGGCATTTCAAATGCAACCGCCGCCGGATCGTGGACTATTCCAACCTCTGGGCCTACCTGCGCGAACTCTACCAATGGCCCGGCGTGCGCGAGACGGTGCATTTCGACCACATCACGCGCCACTACCACTACAGCCACGACACCATCAATCCCCACCGCATCGTCCCCATCGGCCCGAAGCCGGATTTCGATCAGGCGCATGGGCGGGGGTGAGGGGGAGGGTCGCTTCCTCATTCGAACCAATTTTTCAAGAAAAACAACACGTCCTGATCGTTCAAGCAAGCGACTTCACAAAGGGAGGTAAAGAGGTTGCTCTACTTGACCGCCGTGCGGAGCTAACGAGCTATGTTTCATGTCCGGCAGAGAGCCTATGTCGTGTTCCCCAACTTCACCCCTCCCCCGCCCCATACTCCGCCTCGCTCACCTGCTCCAGCCAGTCTGCCGTGCGCCCGTCCTCGGCCTCCTGCACCGCGAGGTGGCACATCATCACCTCGGGCGTGGCGCCGTGCCAGTGTTCCTCGCCCGGCGGGATCCAGACCGTGTCGCCGGCCTGGATCACCTGTGGCGCCGCGCCGCGCCGCCCCATCAGACCCACGCCCGAGAGCACATGCAATGTCTGGCCCAAGGGATGCCTGTGCCAGGCGGTGCGCGCCCCAGGCTCAAAGGTCACGCGCAGCACCCGCACCCGCGCCGGTGCCGCCATCACCGTGTCCTGCCAGACCCGGCCCGTGAAATGATCCGCGCTGGCCTGCTGGCTCGCGCGCGTTCCTGCCCTGATGATCTCCATTTTCGTCTCCTTTTGAGTTGCCCTGATCCTAGCGGCATCGTAGCCCCGTTCAATGCTCTATATTCCACGTTCGAATCCCTTGACGCGCCCGCGCTTTGGGCCTAGACACCCCAGACGGAATTCGGGGCGCTGCCTGTGGCGGTGCCCATTTGTGTTCGGACGGGCCGCACGCGCCCGTCATAAAGACGAGGATGATCCCATGTCGCGCCGCTGCGAACTGACCGGAAAAGGCCCGATGGTGGGCAACAACTCGAGCCACGCCAATAACAAGACCAGGCGTCGGTATCTGCCGAACCTCAACGACGTGACGCTTCAGTCGGAAACCCTCAATCGTGGCATCAAGCTGCGCATTTCGGCTCATGCCCTGCGCAGTGTCGATCACCGTGGCGGGCTTGACGCCTATCTTGCCAAGGCCAAGGACGACGAACTGTCGGCCTCAGCGCTGAAGGTCAAGAAAGAGATTGCCAAAGCGCAGGCCGCAACCGCCTGAGCCGATGTGCAACGCGTGACCGGATGGCCCCGCCCCCCCAGGCGAGGCTGTTTGCGTCAAGCCCTGGCCTGCCCGTGCAGTCATGCGATGATCGCAGGGTCTTTGCCCCGGCTCGCCTGCGCGGTTGCGGTCTGCGCGCTCCGGTCGCGCGGACCCCTTCCGGGAGGGCGGCGCCGTCCTGACCGCCAATTCCCTGGGATCCTCCCAGACCACAGGAGCCCCCGATGTCCTTCCCCTCGATCCTGCGCATGGCGCTTGCCGCCACCTGTCTTGCCCTGCCCGCCAGCGCACAGGAAATCCACATCCTCGACATCTATGCCCGCAGCGCCAGCCCGACGGCCACGACCGGTGCGGCCTTCATGCTGATCGAGAATATCGGCGATGCCGATGACCGGCTGATCGGCGCATCCTCGCCCGCCGCAAAGATGGTGCAGTTGCACACCCACCGCGAGAACGCCGAAGGTGTCATGCAGATGGTGCATGTCAAAGAAGGGTTTGACCTGCCTGCGGGCGAAACCCTCGTGCTGCAACGCGGTGGCGATCATGTGATGTTCATGGGACTGACCGAGCCCTTCGCGCAGGACAAGACCATTCCGCTCACGCTCAGCTTCGAGAAATCCGGCGACATCACCCTCGAGATCCCGGTCGATCTCACCCCCAAGCCCGCCGAGGACCATGGCGCGGCTTATGGTCAAGGCACCGGCAACTGAGCTTTGGCGCGGGTTTGACCGACACCGCCGGTCAGCCCAGCGCCGCCCAGACATAGATCGCATACCCCGTGAGCAGCGCCACACCCGCCCCGCGCCCGATCACCGGACGGTTGAGCAGCAGCACAACCAGCACCAGCGTGACCGCAATCATCACCGGCAGATCGAACCGCAGAAAGCGGGACGCGACCGGTATCGGCGCGATGAGCGCGGTTACGCCGAGAATACCCAGCACGTTGAAGATGTTGGAGCCCAGAATGTTGCCAATGGCGATTTCCGACTGACGGCGAAAGGCGGCGATCAGCGAGGTGGCAAGCTCTGGCAACGAGGTGCCGACAGCGACGATGGTCAGGCCGATGAACGCTTCGGAAATGCCATGGTCCCGCGCGATCGAGACCGCGCCATCGACCAGAAACCGCGCACCCGCCATCAGCGCGACGAGCCCCCCGATGACCCAGAGACCCGATACGAGCGAAGACGCCGGGGCGTCCATGCCAAGCTCCTCCTCTACACGTGCGCCAGGTTGACAGCAGGCCCAGACCAGATAGCCCGCAAGACCCGCAACCAAAATGAACCCGGCAGGTCGCCCGACATCCCCCATGGCAAATACCGGCACCAGAACCAGCGCCGCCGCCATCATCACGGCGGTATCGCGGCGCAGCGTTGCCCCCATGACCCTGATCGGCCAGACCAGAGCAGACAGACCGATGATCAGCAGGATATTGGCGATGTTCGAGCCAACGATGTTTCCAAGCGCAATGTCAGGCACACCGCGCCACGCCGCATCGACAGAGACCAGCAACTCCGGCGTCGAGGTGCCAAAGCCCACGACGGTCAATCCGATCAGCAGCGGCGGGATCGCCATGCGCCGGGCGATGCCCACGCTCCCGCGCACAAGGGCCTCGCCCCCAAGGAACAACCCGATCAATCCGGCAAAGAGATAAATGTAATCCACGTCAACAGCCCTCGTGGGCGGTTGATCCGTCCCTCGGGTGAATCTGTGCATGCCAAGAGAGCGCGACAAGGCGGCGCGCCGGCGCCGGTCGGGTTTATTTTGACGCTGCCGCGCCCGGAATCGGCCACCCGCAAGGACAATCTTCCCCCAGACCCAGGCTTCGGCTATCCTGCGCGAAAGGAGCGGCGATGCCCACACGCATCCTCTTTGTCTGCCTTGGCAATATCTGCCGGTCTCCGGCGGCCGAAGGCGTCGTGCGCTCCCTCGCGCCGCATCTCGTGACCGACAGCGCCGGAACCGGCGGCTGGCATGTGGGCGAGGCCCCCTATGCGCCGATGCAGACCGCCGCGCGCGCCCGCGGCTATGACATCTCCGATCTGCGTGCGCGCCAGTTCAGCCCGATGGATTTCACGCTCTTCGATCTCATCCTCGCCATGGACGAGGAGGTCCTGCGCGATATCGAAGCCTTGCGTCCTTCGGATGCGGCAACGCCGGTGCAGCTTTTCAGTGATTACGCGCCGGATACAGGGATCCGTGATATCCCGGACCCCTACCATACGCAGGATTTCGACGGCGCGCTCGGCCTGATCGAGCACTGCGCGCGCGGCCTTGTCGCCACGCTCTGAACCGCTTTCAGGATATCCGAAACCGCGTTTCAGACGCTGGAAAAAGCCCCTCGCAAGCATGGCATGAGCCTTGCCTCACGCGCGTCAACGCCCCATTCCAGAGGGACAGGAGATCGCGCCATGTCCATTACCCCGCTCAAGACCGCCCCCGGCGAGCCGCCGCGCACCGCCGCGGACGTGGCCGACACCGTGCAGGTCATGCTCGCGCGCCTGCGCGCGGGCGGCGCGCAGGTGGCGCTCGAATATGCGCGCCAGCTTGACGGCTGGCAGGGGGCGATCACCGTCACCCGCGCCGAGATTGACGCGGCCTGCGCGCGCGTGCCCCAGACGCTCAAGGCCGACATCGCCTGGGCGCATGACAACATCGCCCGCTTCGCGCGCGCCCAGCGCGCCACGGCGCAGGACATGACCATCGAACTGCGCCCCGGCCTCGTCGCGGGACAGCGCCAGATCCCGCTTCAGGCGGCGGGCTGCTATGTGCCGGGCGGACGCTACAGCCATATCGCCTCGGCGCTGATGTCGATCACCACCGCGCGCGAGGCGGGCGTGCCCGACATCACCGCCTGCTCGCCACCCTGCGGCAGCCAGGGCATCCCCGACGCGATGCTCCATGCCATGGATCTCGCGGGGGCCACGCGCATCCTGACCATCGGCGGGGTGCAGGGCATCGCCGCGATGGCCTTTGGCCTCTTCGGCGCGCCGGCGGCGGATATCCTCGTCGGCCCCGGCAACGCCTATGTCGCCGAGGCCAAGCGGCAACTCTTTGGCCCGATCGGCATCGACATGTTCGCCGGCCCCACCGACAGCCTCATTCTCGCCGATGACACCGCCGACCCCGAGACTGTCGCCGCCGATCTGGTCGGACAGGCCGAACATGGTGCCAATTCCCCGGTCTGGCTGGCCACCACCCACCGGCCGCTGGCCGAGGCGGTGATGGCCCGCGTGCCCGCCCTGATCGCCAGCCTGCCCGAGCCGAACCGCGCCGCCGCGGCCGCCGCCTGGCGCGATCTGGCCGAGGTCATGCTCTGCGACAGCCCCGAGGCGATGGCGCAATACGCCGATCGCAAGGCCCCCGAACACCTGCACGTGCAGGCCCGTGACCTGCCCTGGTGGCTCGCGCGCCTGCGCGCCTATGGCTCGCTCTTTCTGGGCAAGACCACCACGGTCGCCTTTGGCGACAAGGCAGCAGGCCCAAACCACGTCTTGCCGACCTCTGGCGCCGCGCGCTATACAGGGGGGCTTTCGGTGCACAAGTTCCTGAAGACCGTCACCTGGCAAGAGGTCGATGACCGCGCGCTTCCCGATCTCGCGCGCATCACCGCCAGCCTCAGCCGCGCCGAACGGATGGAGGGACATGCCCGAAGCGCCGATATCCGCATGATCGCCGCGCGCGCCGCGGCCAGTTCCATAGGCTGAAGACCTCTTGATGAAAACCGTCGGAATTCTGGGGGGCATGGGCCCCGAGGCCACGATCCTCTTGATGCAGAAACTGCTCGCCGCCGTGCCCGCCCGCGATGACAGCGATCACATCCCCCTCATCGTCCATCAGAATCCGACCGTGCCCAGCCGCATCAAGGCGCTGATCGAGGGCACCGGCGAGGATCCGGGGCCCACCCTGGCCCGAATGGCGCGCGATCTCGCTTCAGCCGGCGCGCAGGCGCTCGCCATGCCCTGCAACACCGCGCATTACTACGCCCCCGTCGTGGCGGCCGCGACGCCCCTGCCCTTCCTCAACATGATCGATGTCACGGCAGCCGCGCTCAGCGCGCAAGGCGCGCAGCGCATCGGTATGCTCGCCTCCCCCGCCACCCGGTTGGCGCATGTCTTTGAGGCGCCTTTCGCCGCCCACGGCCTCACGCCCGTCTTTCTGCCCGATGACAGCGGCCTTCTCGCGATCATCCGCGCGATCAAGGCCGGCGAGCGCGGCACGGCGCTCGGCCCGCGCCTGCGCACCGAAGCCGAGGCCCTGCGCGCGCTCGGCGCCGATCATCTCCTCGTGGCCTGCACCGAACTGTCGCTGATGACCGACGATCTGCCGCACGCCACGCCCGTGACCGACAGTCTCGATTGCCTCACAAGGGCCATCGCTGCCTTCGCGCAAGGCTGACCGGGCGCGGCCCGACGCTGCCTTTCATCGTTCTTCAAATACTCAAAAAATCCGGGATCTCAGCCCACCGCGCGGCCTGAGATCCGCTCCAGATGCACCCGCATCTGCTCGGCCTCATAGCGCGCCTCGCGCAGTCCTTCCATCGTCGCCGCCAGTTCCGCCTCGGTCTGGCTGAGCTGGTTCATCAGTTCCGCCTCGCGCTGCTGGAGATAGGTGATCGCCTGATCGCGGGTTTCCTCGGCCTCGTGCAATTCCTGCGCCATGCGCTCCAACTCGCCGACATCAGCCCCCGCCACGCGGATGAACCGATGGACCAGCCAATTGGCGAACCAGCCCATGCAGAACGCCACGAAAAGGACGATCGCCGTGGCGATGATGAATTCAGTTCTGTTCATTGCCGCCCTGATCCCGCACGGTTTTTTCAGCCCCCGGCTCTTCTTCCACCGGTTCTTCAAGGCTTTCAAGACCTGTTTCGACCTCTGGCACCGGCTCTGGCCGGATCAGACTGAATTCGATCCGCCGATTGGTCTCGCGGCCCTCCTCGGTGTCATTATCGGCAATCGGTCGGCTCTCGCCATAGCCATTGGCCGTCAGTGACGAGGTCAGCACGCGACGGAGCCGCAGTTCGTTGAGCACCGTGCGCGCCCGCTCGAGGCTCAGCTGCGCGTTCATCTCGTCGCGACCCTGACTGTCGGTATGACCGCCGATCTCCATCTCGATTTCACCGCATTTCTTGAGGATTTCGGCAATTTCATCCATGATCTGCGTGCCGGAGGCGTTGATCGTCGCGGAACCTGGCTCGAAACTGATCTTGCGCGCGCGTTGGACATTTGCAATGTCGGCTTCGCAATCTTCCGGCGTCGGAAGGCTGGCCACCGGATCAATATCCTCCAAATAGACCACATCAATCGAGAATTGCTCTTCCGTTCCCAGCTTGTCCGCCAGCATTTGCGCGATCTCGGCTCTGGCGCTCTTGCGGCCGCTACGACCTGCAATGGCAAGCGAGTCAGGCGTTACCGTCACCACCCCATTGGACAGATAGGACAGCACCTCGACCCCCAGCAGGATCCGTATCGGCCAGTCGTCTGGCAGGCCTTCGGCAAGACGGGCTGTCACATGCACCCTATCGGAGGCAAACCGCGCCTTGGCGAAACTTGTCACCGTGTCGCGTGCCTGCGCATTGCCCACCCGACCGCGCAACAGGATCTGGCCTTCGGGCGAGAGGGTGGCGATGAATTCCGGCACCACCGGGCCTGAATCACTGGGTGGCGGCGGCAGGGTGGCACTGAGCGCGAAGACCTCCGGCAGATTGGCCTCCAGCTGCCCGACGACATCATCGAATTGCCCCTGCGGCGTGCCCTGCGGGGCCCAGAGCGCGATATCGGCATCCGAGAAGGTCACGCTGCCGCCGCCCAGCTTGCCGATCGCCGAGATTGCCAGTTCCACCGCGCGCGCCCACTGCGGCGAGGGCACGCCCATGCCGATCACGCAATCGGCCTTGACCCGCAATCCCGCCTGCCCCGCAACATGCAGGATCCGATCGCGCGCCTCTTCGGTATCGGCCGAGCAGGCGTCAAAGCGCGCGACGCCATCCTCAATCAGAAAGCGCAGGGTGAAGGGCGTGATCACCGGACGCGGTGCGGAGATGTCGACCACAAGGCGCACGTCCTCCGGGGCGCGCCGCGCCAGATCGGTCTCGATACGGTGCTGAGCCTCGGGACTGTCGACCATGGCCGTGATTTCCACCTGCTCGGCGCTGACCGAAATCTTGCTGCGCGGCAGTTGTCCAAGCGCCCGCACGGCATAGCGAAGCGCTTCAGCCCAGGTCTCTGGCGTCGGATGGTCGGCCGCATCCAGCAGATCAGCCACCGGCGCACCCTCGGCCGCCTCGGCCAGATCAGCGAGCAACTTCTTGCGATCCGTTTCCAGCGGCACCAGGCCGATCAGCGATATGCCGCTGTCATTGCGCAACATCTCGATGGCAAAGCGCGGCGGCGCGATATCGGCGGCCTCCTCGACCAGCATCTGGTCGATCACCCGCGCCGCATCCACGACGGAGCCTGCGACCGACAGCGCCGTGAATCGTTTTGCCTCGGTTGGGGCGGTGCCCGCCAGAAACACCTGAAGGCCGTCGGTATGGACCTCGGCCCAGGCCATCCCGTCGACGTCAAGCCGGTCGCGCACGGCATGGCGCGAGGCCTCCTCGATGGCGCTCACCGCAAACCCTGCGACGACGACGCACAGTCCTGCCGCCCCCGCAAAGGCCGCCAAAAGGGAAAGAACCGCGGAAAGACGCATCGCTCTGAGGCCGCTCTTGTTGCTCATCTTCTCGTCTTTAGGCGTGCCTCGACCCGAGTTCAATCACAGCAGCAGGGCAGCGGCGAAAAACGGCACAGGCAAAAGTCCAGCATCCCGGTTCGAGCGAAACAGCATGAGGAGCCGAGCGGTATCGTCCAGAACCAGCTGCCGCATCTGCCAATGCAGATGCCAGCCCATCGCCCAAGGGCCGCACAGCGCCAAAAGAAGTGCCATCCAGCGATCATCCGGCACCGCCAGAATGACCGCCCCCGCCATCAGCAACACAGTGGCCGCCAGAAACCGGCGCAACCAGCGCGGCGAGTTTTCACCAAACAGCCGGGCGGTGGATTTGACCCCGATGAGCGCGTCATCCTCGGCATCCTGATGGGCATAGATCGTGTCATAAAAGAGCGTCCAGGCGATCCCCGCGAAATAAAGCAGCACCGCCGGGGCCTCCAGCCGCCCGGCATGGGCCGTCCAGGCCAGGAGAGCGCCCCAGTTGAAGGCGATCCCCAGAAAGACCTGCGGCCACCAGGTGAACCGCTTGGCAAAAGGATAGATCGCGACCGGCAGGAGCGAGAGCACGCCAAGGGCTATCGCAGCGGCATTGAAGGTCAGCAGGATGGCCAGAGCGACGAACGCCTGCGCGCCCATCCAGATCAGCGCACCGCGCACCGTGACCTGCCCCGAAGGGATCGGCCGCGAGGCCGTCCGTTCCACCCGGCCGTCGATATGGCGATCGGTAATGTCGTTCCAGGTGCAGCCCGCCCCGCGCATCAGAAACGCGCCGATGGCGCAGCCCGCAAAGATCCACAGATCGAACCAGCCCGCCCGCCCGTCCGACAGCATCGCCAGCAGCAGACCCCACCAGCAGGGCAGCAAAAGCAGCCAGGTTCCGATCGGCCGGTCGGCGCGCGCCAATCGAAGCCATGGCCGTGTCGCAACGGGGGCCAGACGATCCACCCAATTGCCGCGATAGGCATCGGCAACCGCGCCCGCGACCTCTGGCAACTGGTTTTGAGCAGTCATATGGTAGCCCCATGAAATTGACGAAGATCAGACTTTATGTAGAGCACCCGTTGGGGCAAGGGCAAATCCTTCCTCTGGTGCGCGCGCAGGCGCATTACCTCTTCGACGTGATGCGGCGGAGGCCGGGCGATTCGGTGCTGCTGTTCAACGGGCGGGACGGCGAATGGCGTGCCAGCGTTGCAGAGGCGGACAAGCGCGGCGGCGCGCTTGAGGTGCTCGAGCAGACCGCAGCGCAGATCGATCCGCCCGATCTCTGGCTGATCTTTGCACCCCTCAAGAAGGCGCGCACAGATTTCATCGTCGAGAAGGCCACCGAGATGGGTGCCGCGCGGATCATTCCGGTTCAGACCGACTTCACCAATGCCGAACGCATCCGGCAGGATCGGCTCCAGGCCCATGCGATCGAGGCCGCCGAGCAATGCGGCGGCACCTTCGTGCCCGAGGTGGCAGACCTCGCCCGGCTCGACCGTCTGATCGACGCCTGGCCCAGCGACCGCCGCCTGATGTTCTGCGACGAGACGCTTGCCGGAGCCGCGCGCGGCCTTGCCTCGGCAGATCGGGGCAAATGGGCCATCCTGGTCGGACCCGAGGGCGGCTTTTCCGAACCGGAACGCGCCCGCCTGTCTACCCTGCCCCTTGCCTATCCGGTCAGCCTCGGGCCACGGATCCTGCGCGCCGACACCGCCGCCGTCGCCGCCCTCACCCTCTGGCAGATCGCGTTGGGGGACTGGAGATGAGCTTTTTCCGGCCCGAAGCGCGTGCCGCCCTCTGGCGCTGGCGCGAGGTGCTGACCGGGGTCGCACTGGCGGGGATTGGTCTCTGGTGGGTGCTCACCACGATCGGGCTTCTGCATTGGTTGGGGTATCTTGCCCTCGCCCTCGCCGCCGCGACCCTCATCATCGGCCTGCAACGCGCCCGGTTTCGCGGCCATGGCGGCGGCCCCGGCATCGTCACCGTGGACGAGGGACAGGTCGCCTATTTCGGCCCGCTCACCGGCGGCGTTGTGGCGATCCGAGATCTGCGCCAGCTCACGCTCGACCCCTTGGGGCGACCCGCCCACTGGGTGCTGAGCGCGCCCGATCAGCCCGACCTCTACATCCCCCTGAACGCCGAAGGCGCCGAGGCGCTCTTTGACGCCTTTGCCACCCTTCCGGGCCTGAGGACCGAGCATATGCTGGCGCAGATGCACCGCCTGCCCGAACACCCCACCGTGATCTGGCAGCGTCCGCAAACCACGCCCGCACGTCTTTGGCTGCATTGACACGCCCGCCGATTGCCGCCAACTGTGGCCCGCGAAACGCCATGACCCCTCAGGAGGCCCCACCATGTCCATTCCACAATCCGGCGGCGGGCCGATCGAACATCACAGCCAACTGGCCGAATATCTTGCCAGCGGCTGCAAACCCAAAGCGGACTGGCGCATCGGCACCGAGCACGAGAAATTCGGCTATTGCAAGGACACGCTGCGCCCGATTCCCTATGAAGGGCCCCGCAGCATCCTTGCGGTGCTCGAAGGCCTGCGCGACGGCCATGGCTGGTCCCCCGTCACAGAGGGCGATCACCTCATCGGGCTGGAAAAGGATGGCGCGAATGTCTCGCTCGAACCCGGGGGACAGCTCGAACTGTCGGGCGCGCCGCTCGAAACCATTCATCAGACCTGCGACGAGGTGAACGAGCATCTGCGCGACGTCAAGGACATCGCGGACAAGGTCGGCGTTGGCTTCATCGGTCTGGGGGCGGCCCCGGTCTGGCGGCACGAGGACATGCCGCTCATGCCCAAGGGCCGCTACAAGCTGATGGACAGCTACATGCAAAAGGTCGGCACCATGGGCCAGACCATGATGCGCCGCACCTGCACGGTGCAGGTCAATCTCGATTTCGCCTCAGAGGCGGACATGGTGCAGAAACTGCGCGTGGCGCTCGCCCTGCAACCGGTGGCCACCGCCCTCTTCGCCAATTCGCCCTTCTTCGAGGGCAAGCCCAACGGCCACAAGAGCTGGCGCGCCCGCGTCTGGCGCGATCTCGACCCGGCGCGCACCGGCATGCTGCCCTTTGTCTTCGAGGAGGGCTTCGGCTTTGAGGCCTATGCCGAATACGCGCTCGATGTGCCGATGTATTTCGTCTATCGCGAGGGGCAGTATATCAACGCGCTCGGCCAGAGCTTCCGCGATTTCCTGCGCGGCGAACTGCCCGCCCTGCCCGGCGAGAAGCCGACGCTGAGCGACTGGGCCGATCACCTCACCACCACCTTCCCCGAGGCGCGGATCAAGAAATTCATGGAAATGCGCGGCGCCGATGGCGGCCCGTGGCGCAGGCTCTGCGCGCTGCCGGCCTTCTGGGTGGGTCTGATGTATGATCAGGGCGCGCTCGATGCCGCCTGGGATCTCTGCAAGTCCTGGGATGCCGAAACGCGCGATGCGCTGCGCGTCGCCGCCAGCGTGGACGGGTTGCAGGCGCGCGTGGGCGACATCCACATGCAGGATTTGGCGCGCAGCGTGCTCGCCCTCTCCGAGGCCGGTCTCAAGGCGCGCGCGCGCAAGGGCGGCGGCGGCATGATCCCCGACGAGACGCATTTCCTCAACACGCTGCGCGAGAGCGTCGAGACCGGCAAGGCTCCAGCCGACGAACTGCTCGATCATTACCACGGTGACTGGCAGGGTGATCTGAGCCGGATCTATGCCGAATACAGCTATTGACGGGCCGTTTCGGGGCGGGCACACCCGCCCCGGACCCCGCTGTCAGAACGCGGCCCTCCACTGGGCCGTGTCGATGAACCAGCGTTCCTCGGCGATCTTGTCGCCCTGAAACTTGAACAATACTGCAAGCTGGCTGCCCTGCGGGATCCTGTCGCAGGTCCACTCAAGGATCGAGACCACCTCTGCCCCCTCGCCGATCTGACGGATCGAGGTGATCGCGAATCCCTTGGGCAAGAGCCCGCCCAGCCCGTCCAGGGCGCTGCGAAACGCCGCCCGCCCGTTCAGCACATCCGCCTGTCCCGGCATGACGAACACCATGTCCTCGGTATAATCGGCGATCAGCGCGTCCCAGTCGCCCCGCCCCACAGCCTCCCAGCCGCGCTGCACGATCTGCGATGTCCTTGTCTCTTGCTTCAGCATCTTCATCTCCCTGTTGAATGTGTGAGGCCAGATTACGGACGCCCGGCTGCGGCCTCCATCCAGCAAGTGCTGTATTTCGGCTCGGGCATGTGGTGTATTCTGCATACGGCATCTGCACAAACCGGCATGGTCACGCATCGGCGGACGGCATCTGACAGGGCAAACATTGAACAAAGACATTTCACCGCCAGAGCCTCTGAGCACCCGCGAACGCCAGATTGCCGAGGCGTTCTCCAGCGGCGAGACCTATCAGGCGATTGCCGAGCGGCTCTGCATCGCACCCTCGACCGTGCGCACCCACCTGACGACGATCTACCGCAAACTCGGGGTCTCGTCGAAACTCGACCTGCACCGCCATTTGCAGACCGACTCGGTCCCGGATCAGCCCGAAACCCTGCCCCTACCCGCGCGCCCCGACAAGCCCTCGATCGCCGTTCTGGCGTTCGAGAACATGTCGGGCGATCCCGAGCAGGAATATTTCTCGGACGGCATCACCGAGGATATCATCACCGCGCTCTCGCGTTCGCCCTGGCTCTTCATCATCGCGCGCAACACGACCTTTACCTACAAGGGCCAGAACGTCGATATCCGCCGTGTCGCCACCGAACTTGGCGTGCGTTTCGTGCTCGAAGGCAGCGTGCGCCGCGCGGGCGAACGGATCCGCGTCACCGCACAGCTCATCGACGGCGTGAGCGGCGGCCATGTCTGGTCAGAGCGCTACGACGGTCATCTGACGGATGTCTTTGATCTGCAGGACGAGATCACCCGCAATGTCGTGGCCTCGATCCAGACCCGCGTGCATCTGACCACCATCGAAGAGCCGGTCGAGCGCTCCACCCGACCCGATCTGACGGTGTGGGAACTGACCATGC